>Ga0209925_1001936_pt1 | contig 10303 bp, 20 predicted proteins | sample SalPonR2_A_D1_MG_FD_185702 | JGI IMG/M metagenome (GOLD analysis project Ga0209925, IMG submission 185702) | Salt pond soil microbial communities from South San Francisco under conditions of wetland restoration - Salt Pond MetaG R2_A_D1_MG... ...
CTCTAACACTATACAACCTCAATTTTTCCACTAAATATTTTTGAGAATAATCTATTAAAGAATATCTTTTTTGCTAACTTATAATCAAAGAAGGTAAACGCACCATGTTGTATTGACCGTTTTTCTATTTCTTGGCTTTTATATGTTATTTTATTATTTTCTGTTTGAACAAAGTTCATTTCAACTGTGTTTTCTTTTATTTTTACAATTTCTAGGTATTTACTAATACCTCCAATTGCAGGGTTATAATATACTTGTCCTTCTTTAATATCTTCTAGTTTCATTGTTTCCTCTGTTCTATTTTAGAGGCCCAGGAGGGATTCGAACCCCCGATAGATGGGTTGCAACCACCTGCCTTAGACTAACTTGGCTACCGGGCCTATTCTTCTCTAAAAGCTTCTTCTATTATATCTTGTTTTAAATCCCCATATAAATCCTTTATTTCTTCCATTTCACCATAGATATTATCAATAACATCAGATATAGTTCTTTTTATGTATCTATCATCTATATCTCGTTTGTGAAGATCTCTAACTAAATACTCTTGTATTGTGTCAAACCATTCATCTTCCTCGAACATCTCCCTGACTATATCGTCTGCCATTGCCAAAGCAGAGCTACCATCCTTAGAGTTCAAAAATCTTTCAAAATTTTCATATCCTTCGTTATCCTCTTCCCAGTCTTCTCTAACAATATTTAATACTTGCTCTTCCCAATTTGAAACAAATTTGGAAAAGCGATTTAATTGCTTAACGGCTATATCAACTCCTTTACCAAGTTTATTTAAGTTTGTTTCAAATTTAAGAGAGTGCTTGCTGAATTCTATATCGTTTCTGTCCATAGCCTCAAGTACTATATTTAAATAGGTTGATTGTGAAATGTTACTATCAACAATATCTTCTACATAAGTTTCTACTTCATCAAAGTCACTAAACACAATTAAGCCCCTTTAGTTTTTATATTATCTTTCTGATATAACTAAAGGGGCTCAAGTTTAATGTTTTTGAAAATGACTTTTAAGTGTTGATTTCTCTAACTTAAAGCAGTGGAGGCTGCCAATATACATTGTTAAAAATCCTGGCTCAACATCGTTCCATGTCTCTGGATCTTTTTTTCTGAGCTCATCAAGAGCCCATAATAGTTTTCTTGATGTCAGATAAATATCATCTCTAAAATGTCTAATAAAATCGCAACTTCTAATATAGTAGTTGATATGTAGCCATTTTCCTCGCCTAATAAACCAATATCCAAGAGAACAAGGAACTCTACCACCATGTTTTACTCCAGTGTCCTCCGGGAACCAAATTGGTAGGAAAGCTTGTCTTGTAAAAGGCTCTTTTACTAAAAGATTTATTACATCATCAAAGTTTCCATATTCATACCTGATGCCCATTGTTTCTGGTGGCCAGATCCTTTCCATATAAGAGTGAGTAAACTTCTTGCCTTCTGTTCTAAATTTATCGTTCTCTGGGTTATGTTTGTAATAAGGCCAATTTTTATACTCATTTCCTGGATTAAGAGGCTCTCTTCCAACTCTTTCTTGAAAGTGGTCATCAGCCCATGGTAGATTAGGTTTAATCTCTTTTTTAAGTTCGTCTAAATCTTCAACAACTGGACAACTAAATGATGGATTAAGGATTTCTATCATTGCATGTGTATCTGTTATTTCTTTGCCTTGCCACTTTTCTGTTTTTATTTCATATCCATGATCATGTAATCTTTTAGCAAAATCCGAAGTTACATCGCTAAACTTCCCAAAAACTTGAGCCATATTATCTCCTAAGAATTTTATATTAAATATGCAAGTAAAGTCGGTAACGGAAATCGAACCCGTATCACTTAGTATATAAATTTATAAACATAAGTACCATCATGTTCTTTACCACATCTTTCACATTTCATATAGTGATCTTTCGAGTTATATAAGTTTGTTTTTAGCGGACAACCGGAATCGAACCGGCAACCAATTGCTTGGAAGGCAATTACTCTACCAATTGAGTTATATCCGCAATTTTAAATATATTGACAGGCCCGGTGGGATTCGAACCCACATTGCCAAAGGCACAGTTTTGGAGACTGCTGCATCCCTGTCTGCCACGGACCTATATTATTTTTGGTAAAAATATAACTATGCCAATTAATATAGACCAAAAAGAAGATACTAACACAATAGCAGCTGATATGTCTTTAATTAGCTTTACTTCTATCGCTTTCTTTTTAGTAATTAAATCACATAAATATTCTGCAATTGTATTAGTCATTTCACCAATTAAAACAACCAATATTGCTAAAGTTAGGTATACCCACTCAGCTTCAGTTATATTAAAAATAACTCCAGCAACAATCATAATTATACCGAAGATTATTTGTATCCTAAAATTTCTCTGATATTTTATTATAGCAAATAAACCAAAGAAAGCGTTAGAAAATGATTTTCTCAACTTCCTAGTCATATTATCTCCATAAAGTCCCGGACGGGATTCGAACCCGCATAAAAAGCAGTTTTGCAGACTGCTGCCCAACCATTGAGCTACCGAGACTAGAAAAAGCAACAAGTAATTTGAAAGGAAATATATGCCCTTCCAACTAGGGCTGCCAGGATTCGAACCTGATCACGTCTGATTGTGGTAAACGGTAACCTTTTCAATTCAGTTGCTTAAAACATTTAGTCATATTTTTTCATTACTTCATCAGTTTTTACTCTTAGCCAAGTAATGAAAATGCCAAGAGCTAGTCCGCTAATGGTAAGAATGGCAAAATACATAATTGTCCTCCTTATCGTAAAGCGGGCCGGAAGCTTTCCCTCTCCCAATTTCAAACAATAGTTTACCTTAATACACTATTGTTCCCTTATCAATTTAATTTTTTCAAGTTTATTATCTGCTAAATAAAATATAATTCTATCCCCTTCCCCATCCATAGTTAACCAATCTTCTTCCCAAATATCTAAGAAAACTGGCATAACATCTTTTCCATATTTTTCTCTTGAAAGTTGAACAATTTCTCTTCTGTAATTACTAATATATAAACTTCTGTCAAATTTTATAAGAAAGAAATCAGCTAACTCTGGACTTATTCCGCGGCGTAAAGCAATTTTATTTCTCTCTTTTTCAATATTCATATAATGGAGGATAAGGGATCCGAACCCTTCACCTTCTGGTTGCAAACCAGATGCTCTACCAACTGAGCTAATCCCCCAGATTTTTATAGGCTTTTACATATTCGTCTAACAAGTAATCCATGTTACTGTCTTTACTACGAATCTGACAACCCATGTTTATTTTTAACTCTCTTATAGCCTTTTTATTACCATCTCTTACGATGGAACAAACACCCAGATCTTCTTTATATATTAAATATATGCAAGATCCAGTGATAGGATCCCCTTTCCCAAATGAGCAAGGACCCATTATGCAACAAGCACCACATCTTTTGCATTTAATCATGTTATCTATTATTTAAAAAATTAACATATTCTTTTACCTTTTTCTCGTCGTAAAAAGTTGCAAAGTGGGGCACTTCCCCTTTTTTGTAAACCCAGTGAATGTCTATTCCCTTCTTGTCACTCCATTTGCTTTCAATATAATATTGGATCATCTTATCTCCTTTAATTATAATTCTTTTCATAATTTTCTATTGCTTCTTTTATTACTTTATTATCTGTACAAGTTTTAATAGATCCACAGTGTACACATTTATAGTACACCATGAATCCAATCTCTTCGCTTATCCATATTGTCTGTTGTATTAATGGTTGACCACATAAATCACAAAATTTTATTGTTTCCATAATTTTATCTTATAGGATGATCGAAATTAAAAATCTCCTTAAAATTAAAAATCTCCTTAAAATTAAATATGAGATTTAAGAGAATTCCAGTCAATGCTGCAACGGCTAAACTTGAAAATTCTATACCAAACATATCAACAACTGTTCCTCCTGCTCCGATTATAAGCATCGATGCCACAATTACCATATTATGGAAATTCTTCATATCAACTCTTTCTGATACTAAGCTCTTCACTCCATTAGCAGATATCATTCCAAACAGTAGGATGGAAATACCACCTACTACTGCAGCAGGAATAGCGTGTAGAATCATTGCCAGTTTTGGTAGTAAGGCTAGTACTATTAAAAATACCGCTGTAATTTGTAATGTAACTGGTTTTTTAACGCCAGTCATTTCTAGTGCCCCAATGTTCTCAGAGTAAGTTGTATTAGGACAACCACCAATCAATCCTGCAAAAGAAGTTGCCAAGCCATCTCCAAGTAGTGTCTTGTGTACTCCAGGATTTTCTAAAAAGTTTTTATCTACTACTTTTGATACTGCAGATACATCGGCAAAGTGCTCTAGAAATGTTACTATAGCAACTGGAGCTATTATGAGGATAGCCTCAATAGAGAACTTGGGTAAAGTAAAATCTGGTAATGCTATTATGCTAGCTGTGGCTACACTAGATAGATCTACTATACCAAATGGGATAGCAATTAAAAATCCAAGTATAATTGCCAATATTACCGATAGAGATCCAAAAATATGCTCGTCAAAAAACCCTTTAATTAGTGCACCAAATGTAAACGTGGCAATTGCTATAGGCCAATTTGTAGAGGCGTTACTTATAGCAACTGGAGCTAAGATTAAGCCAATAAGAATTACCATTGTGGATGTAACTGTTGTAGGAAATAGTTTTAATATAAAATCTAATCCTATAAAGTATATTATCATTGCCAGTAAAAGATATACAAGTCCTGCAACCATTATTCCTCCGGCTGCAAATTGCATTCCATATGTTTCGCTTACCGCTATAATGGGTGCTATAAAAGCGAAAGATGAAGAAAGTAAGACTGGCATCTTACCCTTTGTTATTAAATGAAAGATTATAGTGCCAACACCTGCAGAAAACAAACATACAGAAACTGGTATGCCTGTTAATATAGGAACCAATATTGTCGCACCTGATGCAACAAATAGATATTGTAATCCCATTAAAAAATCTTTCCAATCAAACGATTGAATTTTCATTAGAAAACCCCCTTTAGGCTAAATTTCTATTATCTATGCCTATAAAAGGGGAAATTGGCAGTCAAAATCAATTAATCTCAAATTTCTTTATGATCGTACCTTTAGGTACATAGAACTTAGTTTCATATATCTCCTCTTCTAAATTAAGATACCAGAAAGTAGGCTCTTGGTAGGAAGTGTATACCTCTGCGTATGGTTGTTCTAAACCTTCTACTTCATAAACAATACTATTATTAGCTGGCAGTCTTTCTCTCTTATAGCCACCATCTTCAGTCTCGACCATAAAGAAGTAGTATGACTTCTCTTCTATATAGCCATTAAATATTATAAATCCACTTACTTCTCCGGATGTCGTGGTGTCAGACTTTAAGTTAACTAACTCTATTGTATATTTGCTTTTTTCAGGCTCTGTGAACTCATTTACAGCCTTCATTATGATTAAACTTAAAAGTATAGATAGTACTATCGTTGCAAATGCCATAATAGCTTTTAATGGAGGATCTGCATCATCTAATATAAATAATGCTATTATTCCAATTAGGGAAAATGTACAGGATAATATTAAAAATAAACCCAATTAACTCTCCTTTGCGTTATCGACATGCGAGTCGATATATGCTCTATAAACTTGCTCTAGTTTGTCTTTAAGCATTTTAGCCTCTTCATCGGCTAGACTATAGCTTTTCCCGTCTGCTTCAAAAGTTTTCGGAATTCTGAATTGTGAGTTTGAGTATTTAATGACATGATTAAATTTCATTTAAATCCTCCTATTCTTTATTATAGGAGGTTAACGAAACTTTACAATCGATCCTTTGAGGGGACCCATATTAGTTATAGCATGAATAGCGGCTTGGAGTCCCGGCTTATTAAAATCACCACCAATAGACCCATCTTCTATATAGAGAGCTTTATTTCTAGGATTATAACCGAAATAGAATGTCTTTTCTACTTTTTTACCTTCTCTTTTTCTTTTTATATTACTATGGCTCGAGCCATAACTATCAACCAATGCGAAGTAACCTTTTTCATCTTTAAATAGTACTCCTCTTCCCCAGAGAGATCCAAAGGGATAAAGAGTTTTATGAGCATCCTTAAAGTTATGAGAGACATCTTTAGGAAAACCTTTAACAACATTTGTTATAAGTTTCTTATCCTCATTGAGCTCTTGTTCTAATAGAGTATTTATTTCTTTTAGTTCCATTTTAATTCGCCTATTTTATCAACATTGAACACCGTTTTCACTAGTTCTTTATAAAAGCCTTTATCAATTTTACTCATAGGCCACTCTCTTAGAAACATAGCTGATTCTCTTGGTAATGTTATAACCCCATTAAAGCTATAACCAATCATTAATATTTTTTCCATAGGAGATGGTTTTTTATCCCCAGGTGCTATATATAGATTTACCTCGTCCCATTCGATATCGTAATCCCAGGGAGTATCATTCATGTCCTCATCATCAAAGCCTTCTGCAACATACCATACTTTCATTTTGTACCACTCAATTGTTTTTAAATTATCTTGTATGGAAAAAGTAAATAATACGGAAGCAGAGGGAATCGAACCCCCGAGGCTATTACACCCAACAGTTTTCAAGACTGCGCCCTCGACCAACCGGACTACTTCCATTATATGTACCGAACCTGGGAGTCGAACCCAGACATCCTATTGGATACAGGCCCTCAACCTGTTGACTATACCAGTTCGTCTAGTTCGGCATTAAATGTATGACCTACACAGCACGTTTAACAGTCTCGAGCCTGTTTCCGGCTTCCCTTGTCCCGTTCCGGGCTTCTATCTCCACCTCCGGTTGTGTACTCAACCTTCCTCGGTCATACTACAACTAAGATTTTTCGGTCGCAAATAATCGTTTGATTATTCCCCTGAGTCAAGTAGTTGCCAGTTGACTCACTTAGTCCGGGAGGGAATTGAACCCTCACTGAATAGGGTTTAAGCCTACTACCTCTGCCAGTTGGGTTACCGGACCACGTAAAAAATCAGCTAACCCCTAGCAAGGGATCGACCTCTACAGGATGTCTTCTAGTCGTTTTTATTGAAAACATCGTTCGGTTTGCTAAACTTTAATACGCTCGCTGATTATAGTCCTACCGGGATTTGAACCCAGATTTCTGCCTTGAGAGGGCAGCGACCTAACCATTAGTCGATAGGACCGTTTCTTTAATTATTTTTTTATTTAATTCTTTTATTTTTAACATAGTTTTTGCTTCTGGCATCTCATCAGTCCAACTAAGAAGATTTTTCTTTTCTCCGTCTTTGAGTAAGGTAATATTGCCAGTATTCATCCATGCATAATATTTATTTGAATTCCAAAAAGTTAATTCTAATTTTGTGTTTTTATTTTTAGAGTTTTCAAAAGTATACATTTGAAAATATTTCATTATAGGACTAGTTGTAACTATATCATAGTTTTTAAAAATATCTTCCAATAATTCAGATAGATCTTTGTTGGTCCTATAGTTTCTTGCAAATTGTTTTAATTTAATTCTAGCTTTTAAATTCTCGAACATATTATCTCCTTTGATCCCAGAAGGATTCGAACCCTCATTAGCAGGTCCGTAGCCTGCTGCTCTATCCAGTTGAACTATAGGACCATAATATTAAAAATAATTTACTTAATTATTTTAGGAAGCCCCGGATTTGAACCGGGAGTTCACTTGTTTATCAGACAAGCGGCTTAACCAATTTGCCTAACTTCCTATTTTTTATTTTTAAAATATTCTACTACTTTATTAGCAATAAATTTATTATCCTTTTTAAATTTTTTCTTGAATTCCATCTCTTTTGCTACAATAGCTTGTGGAGGAACTTTAAGTGTAAATGTTAAATATCCTATTTGTCTATCGCTTAAAGCAGTACCACCTAATTGATCATATTTTGCTAATGGAGCATAGTGATCTTCAAGTATATCTGTTAGTTTCATTATAGATACTTTTCCTCCATTTTAGTTATAAAACTATCTATTGTAGTTATAGCATTTTTACTATTTCCCGAAAGTCTAAGTGCAAACTTCTCTTTATTTTTTTTAAAAAAATCTGTTGCAAGCTCATTTAAAAATTCTTGGTCTTCTTCATTTTCTTCTTTCAATAATATATTGAATATATTTATGCATACATTTTCATCATATCCCTCTACCATTGCAGTAACAGCAGGACCAAATCCGGGAACCTCTTCGAAGTCAACTAAATAGTCTTCCATATATAGAATTCCATTTTTCAACATCATTTTATATAATCTTCCAAACTCATTTAATATTTTTTTCTTGTCTAGCATGTTTTAACCCACCTAAGTAATATTTGATTTATCTTGTATATTTATAGCACTTAGACTTCGAGGAATGGGCCAATAATTTCAGCTCCATATAGAGTTTCGAAATAACCGCGCCATGGACAACTATAGTTAAACTTAGCACCATCATCTAAATAAAGACATAACGAGCGAGAAGCAGTACCAGCAGGATCCCATGTGTTTCCATTATTATCTACAAACCAATCTTTCTTACCATATTTCTTTTTCATTTCTTTGAATGGAGCATGATAGCTTTCTGCCATTTCTTGGTACATCTCATAGTGCTCTTTAATTCTTTTTAGGTTTTGGGTTACTACATTAATGTCAGTCCAATCAAAATCAAGAGTCATTTCTACGTCTTCTGTTCCAAAGCTATCTCCAGTTTGATAAGACACTTTAATTTTATACATATTTACTCCAATATTATTTTAGAATTTTCATCGATGTCCCATTGTAATAACTTTTTCCATTCCCAATTAAGATCTGATTGGTGTGCCCAAATTTGTTTATAACCACATTCTGTGCAATAGAGGCCTTCCGTAGATACTCTTAATGGGCCTGAGCCACAGATACAAGTATATGGATGCAATTCCCAGCTGTTCTGTCTTGCTCTTAAACTTTCTGCTTCATCTTCTGTTAAAAACATACAATCTCCTTTATTGAACCCACCAGGATTTGAACCTGGGACCTAATGGTTAAGAGCCATCCGCTCTATCCAGACTGAGCTATGGGTCCATAGAGAGCAAGAATAACTAGAAGTGTATAATTAGAGAGACCGGAGTGCTACCATTACACTACTTAGATAGGAGTCGAACCTATACTTCCGGTTTGGATTAAACGATAAACCTCTAATTGCAGCTCTTTATTGGAAGCGATGGGAATCGAACCCATAACAGTCTCCTTGCAAGGGAGACTCGCTAAGCCTTAGTACATGCGCCCCCATAATTTGCGACCCCCGGGGATTGAACCCGGAATCACGGATTTTCAGTCCGCTCTGATACCAATTTCAGCAAGGCCGCTTAAATAAAATCATTAAAGTCACTATTTTCTACATTAACCTCCATTAAATTCTTTTTCTAGTTTCTGAAAATAACCAGGCTCATTTTTATATCTCTCTACAACAAATGCCTCATCAGAAAAAGCACTCTTAAGTTTATTTAGGTTTTCTCTATCTGCTTTTTCCATTGCATCAAACAAAGCCGTAAAAAAAGAACCCTCAAGACCATTTTTATAAAACATGAATTTTTGCTCTGCTCTAGTCATATTAACTCCTTAGATTTATTTTAAGTTCTATTTTATTAAGAGTTTCTATTAACTCTTCGTCTTCTAAGAACTCACAATTTCTAAATAATTTATAATAAGACAAATCATCTTGAGTAAAGTATTTGTCTTTTATTTTGCTTGGATCAAATTTATTTTTGCCAACAGTAAAATTATGATTTACTTTTAAGACTCTTACGTTACTTTCAGTAGAACGGGAAAATCCAGTTAATTTAACATAATCAGAAGTCTTTCTGTTATTAGGAGTTAATTTTAACCATCTATCCTTAAATACCTCAAAAAATGCTTCCCAAGTAGTCATGTAATATCCTTTATGGACTATAAGAGATTCGAACTCTTATCTACAGGCGGCGATATACGCTTTAACCTGTTGTACTTCCATTATACCAATAGCCCGAAAGTTATATAGTCCCTAGCGGAATCGAACCGCTGTCTTCTGATAGAAAGTCAGATGTGCTGACCGCTGCACCAAGGGACCAATAATAGCAAGGACAATATTGCTCTTTCGGAAGATAGTGGCCAACTGTCGGCTTTAGCCATGGGCCGGAATTTCACCGACCGTATGCTCTACTCCATCGCAGGTTGTTCCGGTCCTTGCTTTATAAATTATTTTTTATTACTAAAGAAAACAATGTTACAAACGTTTGGTAACTTAAAGCAGTTATTATTACTCTATCGGCTCTTTGTTCGTC
>Ga0209925_1001938_pt1 | contig 10301 bp, 8 predicted proteins | sample SalPonR2_A_D1_MG_FD_185702 | JGI IMG/M metagenome (GOLD analysis project Ga0209925, IMG submission 185702) | Salt pond soil microbial communities from South San Francisco under conditions of wetland restoration - Salt Pond MetaG R2_A_D1_MG... ...
TGATCAAGATTTCCTTGTAATAGGGGATGATCTTTTTACAACCAATACTGATCGTTTAATGCTAGGTCTTGAAAAAGGGGCAGGTAATTCTATTTTAATTAAACCAAATCAAATTGGCTCCTTAACTGAAACTATGGAATGTATAAAAATGGCCAGTGAAAATCATTTTGATGTTGTTATATCTCACAGATCTGGAGAAACAAATGATTCTTTTATATCTGATTTAGCTGTAGCTACTAATGCTCCCTTTATTAAAGCAGGTGCTCCAAATAGAGGGGAAAGAGTGGCTAAGTACAACCGCTTATTAGAGATTGAAAGGGAGTTAAATAAAAAATAATAAAATTTTATGTTTGATAAATCTAAAATTAAGGAAAAGGTAATTTTAATGATTTTGGATGGCTGGGGATTGGCTCCAGCAAGTAAGGGGAATGCTATAGCTCGGGCAGATACACCCTTTTTTGATTCATTAAGGACTCATTCTTTTACTAAGATTTGTGCTCATGGAGAGTGTGTAGGCTTGCCCAAAGGGCAGCCTGGCAATTCAGAGGCAGGTCACTTAAACCTGGGAGCAGGTCGAGTAGTTTTAGATGATGCAGTTTATATTTCAAAAACTATTAAAGATGGCAGGTTTTTTAAAAACCCTGCTTTTTTAGAAGGTATAAGACACTTAAAAAAAACAAAAGGAAAAGTTCATTTAATGGGTCTTATTACCGAAGATAACAGCCCTCATTCTTGTCCTGAGCATTGGTTGGCTATGATAGATTTTTTAGATAAGCAAAATATTAAAGAAGTTTATTTACATTTATTTACTGATGGTAGAGATTCAGGCCAACATGCAGCTCCTAAAATTTTAGAAAGATTTGAAACAAAAATGAATAATCATCATAAAAATAATAATCATTCTATTAAGGTAAAAATTGCTAGTGTGGCGGGAAGGTTTTTTGCCATGGATAGAACTAAAACCTGGGAAAGAATTGAAAAAGTTTATGATCTTATGGTTTTGGGAAAAGGTTTTAAAGCTGATTCAGGTAAAGAAGCAATACTTCAGGGTTATAATAGAAAAGAAACAGATGAGTTTATCTCCCCAACAGTAATAGAAAAAAATAAAAAACCAGTAGCTAAGGTGGAGGATGGTGATTTGATGTTTTTCTTAAATCTTCGCTCAGATAGAGCCAGGCAGCTTACCAAAGCATTTGTTCAGGATGATTTTTTAAAACAGAATCCTAAAGCTTTTAAAAGAAAAAAATTCCCTAATACATTTTTTGTGGCTTTAACTGATTTTGGGCCTAATTTAGGAGGCGCTAGAGTGGCTTATCCCTCTACTGAAATTAAGCAAAGCTTACCAGTTGTTTTAGATGGCATAAAACAATTATATGTTTCAGAAACTGAAAAATATGCCCATGTTACTTTTTTCTTTAATGGCGGTTATGATAAGCCAGTTTCTAAAGAAGATAGGTTGCTTATTGATTCGCCAAACGTAATGTCATATAGGGAAGCTCCTTTTATGAAAGCTGAGGAAATAGTTAAAGCTATTTTAAAAAAGACAAAAGAAAAAGATTATAAGTTTATAACAGTGAATTTTCCCAATGGAGATATGTTAGGTCACACTGGTGATATTAAGGCAGCAATTAAGGGTTTAACATTTTTAGATAAAAAGGTTAAAACCCTTACTAAAAAAATGAGAAAAAAGGGATACATAGTTGTTGTAACAGCTGATCATGGTGGTCCGGAAGAAATGATTAATCCCAAAACAAAAGAAATAGAAACCCGTCACACCTCTAATCCTGTCCCTTTTGCTATTATTAGTGATAAAGATTATAAATTAAAAAAATCAGGTAAATTAAGTGATGTTGCTCCGACTATCTTAGATATATTTGGAATTAAAAAGCCTGATATTATGACTGGTAATTCTTTAATTAAAAAGTAATTATGCCAAATAAAAAAATTAAACCAGCTTTACTTTTAATTTTAGATGGCTTTGGTATTGCCTCGCCAAGTCAGGGTAATGCTGTTTCTTTAGCTAAAAAGCCAGTTTATGATAAACTGGTGCGTAATTTTCCCACCTTTACCCTTCAGGCCTCTGGTGAGTCGGTTGGTTTAGGTTGGGGAGAGCCAGGCAACTCAGAAGTGGGTCATTTAAATTTAGGGGCTGGTCAAATAGTTTGGCAAAAGCTTCCACGAATAAATAGAGCTATAAGAAGAGGAGAATTTCAAAAAAATAAGGAATTTTTAAAAGCTATAAAACATGTTAAAGAAAATGATTCCTCCCTTCACCTAATGGGGCTTTGCTCTAATGGTGGAATTCATTCTTCTGTTTTGCATTTATATACTCTTTTAGAAATGGCTAAAAAAAATGATTTAAAAAAAGTTTATATTCATGTTTTTTTAGATGGTAGAGATACGGCTTTTAATGCTGGCTTAAAACAAATAAAAGAGATTATAGATAAGTGTCAAAGCTTAGGTTTAGGCGAAATTGCTACAATTTCAGGACGCTCCTTTGCAATGGATCGTGATAAAAATTGGGGGAAAATTGAAACAACTTACTTGGCAATGGTAAAGGGTATTTCTGAAAATGAATTTGAAGATCCAATAAAAGCTGTTAAATCTTCTTATGAAAAGAAGATTTATGATGAAGAATTTGTGCCAACAGTTATAACTAAAAAGGCTAAGCCCAAAGCCAAGGTATCTGACAAAGATGGCTTAATATTTTTTAATTTTAGAGGTGATAGGGCTAAGGAAATAACAAAAAGTTTTATAAAAAAAGATTTTAAGGGTTTTCCAAGAAAAAAGGTAAGTAATTTATTTTTTGTAGCAATGAATGAATATGAAAAAGGCTTACCTGATAAGGTCGCCTTTCCTTCAGTAAGGGTTAATAATCCAATAGCTAAAGTTATATCTGACAAAGGTCTTAAACAAGCTCATATTGCAGAAAGCGAAAAATATGCTCACGTTACTTATTTTTTTAATGGTGGTAGAGAAGCTCCCTTTCCTCTTGAAAGAAGAATTGTTATTCCTTCTCCCAAGGTTAGTTCTTATGCAAAAAAACCTAAAATGTCAGCTGAAGAATTACTTCATCAAACTCTTTGGGCAATTGATAGTAATGATTATACTTTTATAGTTTTAAATTTTGCCAACCCTGATATGGTAGCTCACACTGGTGATCTTCAGGCAACAGTCAAGGCAATTGAATATCTAGATTATGCTTTAGGAGAAATTGCTAAAATGACCTTGGAAAAAGATTGGCATTTTTTAATAACTGCTGACCATGGGAATGCTGAAGTTTTGGTAGACCCTATTACTGGTGAGATAGATAAAAAACATAATAAAAGTCCTGTCCCTTTTATAATAGTTAATAATGATTTTAAAAAAGCTATACCCCTTGACAAAATGCCAGAATTGTATAATATAACTCCTAGTGGGGTACTAGCAGATGTGGCTCCGACTATTTTAAATTTAATGAATATAAAAGTACCCTTGGAAATGGTTGGAGCAAGTTTGATTTAAATTAAAATAATATTAAGGAGGAATTATGTCAGAAAAGAAAAAAAAACTCACCTTGGCTGAAATGAAGAAAAAGGGCTGGAAAAAGGTTTTAGTTTTTCCAGGGCGGTTTGCTCTTATGGAAAAAGAAGGGCAAACAACTGTTCTTGACTTGCACAAAGGCATCGTCTTGATGCAAATCAAGGGCAAAATTGTTATGAACGAGATCTAAGCCGGGGTAAATAGGGTAAGCTAAAAGCTTACCCTATCATTTTAAATTTTATTAAACTAAATAATTAATAAATTTTATGGAATTCAAATATTTTTTGCAAAATGTTAAACTTACCTCTAATGACAAGGAAGAGATTAGAAAAAAGCTAAACAAGCTTAATAAATACGCGGTAGATATTTGGGAGGCTAAACTTGATTTAAGTTATAATGAGTCTCATAACACATATGAACGCTTTCGAATAGAGGTTAATTTAAAGTTACCAAACAAACTTATAAGATCTGAAGAAAGAGAAGCCGATCTTCAAGATGGTTTAGATAAGGTGGTAGATGAATTAGGAAGACAGATTAGAAAATATAAAGGTTACAAAGAATCAAAAAGAAGAAAGGCAAGAAGAAAAGCTAAAAAGGGTGAATTTTAATCATGCCAGAATTACCAGAAGTTAAAACTACAGTTAATGGATTAAAAAAATATCTAGTTGGCAAAACTATTAAAAAGGTTTGGACTGATTGGGAAAAAATGGTAAAAAAGCCAGCTGATTTTTCTTATTTTAAGTCAACAATAAAAGACAAGAAAATAAAAGATATTATACAAAGAGGCAAAAATATTGTTTTTCTTTTATCAAATGATTATTCTTTATTAATCCATCAGAAATTAACTGGTCATCTTTTGTATGGTAAATGGAAAGAAAAGGAAAAGGGTAATTGGGTTAGTCAAACTAAGGGCTTAATGAGTAGTGATAAAATGAATAGCTATATTCATTTTATATTCTTTTTTAAAGATGGCCATCAAATGGCTTTATCTGATCTTAGAAAATTTGCTAAAATAGTCCTGGCAAAAACAAAAGAAATAAAAAAAGATCTTGACAAGGAATTAGGTCCAGGGATATTAGAAATTGATTTTAAAGAATTTAAAAAAAGATTAGAACAAAAAAGAACAAGCATAAAAAAGGCCATAATGGATCAAGGTGTTATTGCTGGTATAGGAAACATTTATTCAGATGAAGCTCTTTTTAGGGCAAGAATTCACCCCCTTAAAAAAGCAAATAATTTAACTGAAAAAGAGTTGAAAAGGCTTTATAATGCAGCTCAAAAAATTTTAAAACAGGCCATTAAATATAATGGAACCTCGGTTTCAGATTATAGAACTCCCAAGGGGAAAAAGGGAGAGTTTTCTAAATTACTTAAGGTTTATGGCAAAGACGGAGAAAGGTGCCCTCAGTGTTCTTCTTTAATTGAAAAAGTTAAAGTAGGTTCAAGAACGGCTAGGTTTTGCCCTAAATGTCAAAAAAAATAATTAAACATTAAAAGAAAAAACTCTTGTAATTTTTAAAATACAAGAGTTTTTGTTTTTTGTTCAGAGCTTAATCAGTTTTTCCTCAACCTCTCTAATGCAGGAAATAACTTGATTTTTTGCAGGCTTTGAAATCTCAAACTTTTTTAGAAAAATTTCAATATCTTCAAGGCCTCTTGTGCCGTGCAAAATGCCCTTAGTCTTAATGGCCTCCATTAAGCATTTTCTTTTTTCCTTGCTCTCTTTTTTCGACTCGATGATCTTGGTTAAACATTTACCAAATTCATAAAGCTCTGTTAAGGAGATTTTTGATTTAGATTGAACTGAGCTACTTAATTCTGCTCCGTAATCAAAAAGATCGCTTATACCGCTACTCATTTTAATCCTCCTTTCTTATTTTATTTATAAATAGCATAATTTTTATTATAATAATAAAAAAAAGTAGATTTGTCAATAAGCTTTAGGCTTGTTTATTTTTGGCTATTTGTTAATATAATTAAATATGTCAATTCTGCAAAAAATAACTAAAATCTTTGGAGATCCCAATGAAAAAGAATTAGAAAAACTTCAGCCCCAGGTTGAAGCTATTAATGCTTTGGAAGAAAAATATAAAAAACTAACCCAAAGGGAAATAAAAGAAAGAAGTGGGGATTTAAGAAAAAAAATTCAATCTGGTAAAAAAACAAAAGACGAAGTTTTGCCTCAAGCTTTTGCCCTAGCAAGAGAGGCCTCTAAAAGAACCCTTAATCAAAGGCATTATGATGTCCAGCTAATGGGAGGGATTGTTTTACATCAGGGCAAAATTGCTGAAATGAAAACAGGTGAGGGTAAGACCTTAACTTCTACTGCTCCAATTTTTTTAAATGCCTTAGAAGGTAAAGGGGTCCACGTAATAACAGTGAATGATTATTTAGCAAAAAGAGATACGGTTTGGATGGGGCAAATTTATCAAGCCCTTGGCATTAGTATTTCTTGTATTGTTCAAAATAAGGCTTTTATTTATGATCCAGAATATGTAGATAATGTAAGGGATAAAGACAAGGAAGAAATTGATAAAAAAAGAGATGAGTTAGGTAATTTTAAAGTAGAGGAGGCTTATCTTAGGCCAATTTCAAGAAAGCAGGCTTATCAAGCTGATATTACCTATGGCACTAATAATCAATTTGGTTTTGATTATTTAAGAGATAATTTAGTTTATTCCAAGGAGCAAAGAGTACAAAGAGGACACAGTTTTGCTATTATTGATGAAATTGATAGTATTTTGATTGATGAGGCAAGGACACCGCTTATCATTTCATCGCCAGCCCAAAAGTCAGATGAGCTTTATTATAAGCTTGCCCATTTAGTTAAAACCCTATCTCCAGAAAAAGATTATATAGTAGATGAGAAAACAAGATCTGTTAGTTTAACTGAAAAAGGTTCTGATAAATTAGCTAATGCCTTGGGAGAAGATCCTTGGCAAAAAAATAATATTGAATTGGTTCATCACATTGAAGCAGCTCTAAAAGCTAAGGCTCTTTTTCAAAAAGACAGAGATTATATTGTTAAGGCTGGTGAGGTTGTAATTGTGGACAAGTTTACAGGTCGATTAATGCCAGGTAGAAGATATAGTGAAGGGGTTCACCAAGCTATTGAAGCCAAGGAAAACGTTGATATTAAAAAAGAATCTAGAACAATGGCAACAATTAGTTTTCAAAATTATTTTAGATTTTATGATAAATTATCAGGTATGACAGGTACTGCTGCCACTGAAGCAGAAGAGTTCCATAAAATTTATGACTTAGAAGTAGTAATTGTTCCTACTAACAGGCCATTGGTTAGAAAAAAATTATCAGATAAGGTTTATAGAACAGAAAAGGCAAAATATAGAGCTATAGTTGAAGATGTTAAAAAAAGACATAAAAAAGGCCAACCTATCTTAATTGGTACAGGTGGTTTTTCAGTAGGAGAAAAAACAGTTGGCGCTATAGAAAAAAACAGAATTATAAAAGAAATGCTTAGTAGGGCTGGCTTAACTTGTAAGGTTTTAGATGCTACTAATCATGAAAAAGAAGGCCAAATTATTGCTCAGGCTGGTAAGCTAGGAGCAATAACTGTAGCAACTAATATGGCGGGTAGGGGGGTTGATATTGTGCTTGGAGGTAATCCACCTGAAAAAAAAGAACAAGAAAAAGTTAAAAATTTAGGTGGTCTTCATGTAATAGGAACAGAAAGGCACGAAGCTAGAAGAATAGACAATCAATTAAGGGGGCGCTCAGGCAGACAAGGTGATCCCGGCTCTTCTCAATTTTTTGTTTCATTAGAAGATGATTTAATGAAAATATTTGGTGGTTCTAGGGTTTCTTCTATTATGAAAACCTTAAATATTCCTGAAGATCAACCAATTGAAAGTAAAATAGTTTCTAATTCTATTGCTTCAGCTCAAAAAAAAGTAGAAGGTTATAATTTTGATACAAGAAAACACTTATTAGAATATGATAATGTTTTAAATAAACATCGAGAAGCAATTTATAGTAAAAGAAGAAAGGTTTTAGATATGAGCGAAAAAGAGGTTCAGCAAGAGATTCTTAAAATAATTGGAAAAGAAATTGAGAATATAGTTAATTCTCATATTAAACCTCAAGAGTTTGGTGGAGTTAATTCAAAAGAGCTTATTGAAACAATGGAAAATTTATTGCCTCTTTCTGATGATATAAAAAAAGAAATAAAAGTAATTCTACAAAAAAAAGAAAATTTAGTAAATATAAGAAAAAAGATCATTAATTTTTTAAAAGATTTTAGTAATGAAAAATTACTAGAATTAAAAGAGAAATTAAATGATTCTGGTAAGGATCTGGATCTAGATAATAATAAAGTTTTTTCTTTGGTGATGAGAAGGCTAATTTTAAAAAGTATTGATAATTATTGGATTGATCATCTTCAGGTTATAGAAAACCTAAAAGGGGGTATAGGTTTAAGAGCTTATGGTCAAGAAGATCCCTTGGTAGAATATAAAAGAGAATCTTATAAAAAATTTAGTCAACTTTTAGATGCTGTTAATAAGCAAATTAGTTTTTCTGTTTTTAAGTTAGGGGTTGCAAAAGATGCTATTAAAAAACCAAAAAGAGAACTTAATATAAAGGGCTCTCAAAAAAGTTCTAGCTTAAAGGATAAGTCTGCGATAGGCCAGGTGGTTGATAATAAAAAAAGGATAGGTAGAAACGATCCTTGTCCTTGTGGCTCTGGCAAAAAATACAAGAAATGTTGTTATCCAAAGTATGAATAAATTATTAAGAGATTGGTCCTTGATTAATTTTTTTAATTTGATACAATTAAAATAATAATTAAAATTTGCGTTCCCCAGGGACGTTTTTATATCTAATAATTAATTATGAAAGACAATAAATTTTGGACAACCTTTATAACAATTATCATTTTAGCAATTTTAGCATTACTTATTAATATACCTCAGGTTCCCTCTTGGCTACCAGGTCATAATTGGTTTTCTAAGCAAAAAATTCACCTTGGGCTTGATATGCAGGGCGGAACCCAACTTGTATATGATACTGATACTAGTGATATTCCTAATAAGAAAAAAGATACTGCAATACAAGGGGTTAGGGATGTTATAGAAAGGCGGGTTAATGTTTTTGGTGTTACAGAGCCAGACATTAGAACAGCCCAGTCAGGCGATGATAGACATATTATAGTTAGTCTTCCTGGTATAAAAGATACTAATGCTGCTATTGAAATGATTGGAGAAACGCCAATTTTAGAATTTAAAGAACAATCAGAAAGAAGTGGTTTAACAGATAAAGAAAAACAATCTATAGAAAAAACAAATCAAGAAACTAAAGAAAAGGCTCAGCAAGTTTTAAAAGAAGCTCAAAAATCTAATGCAGATTTTTCTAAATTAGCTGAAAAGTACTCAGAAGATCCTGGCTCAAAAGATCAAGGTGGTGATTTAGGTTGGTTTAGTAAGGGAGAGATGGTGCCAGCTTTTGAAGAGCAGGCTTTTGAAGAATTAGAAATAGGCGAGATAACTGATAAATTAATTCAAACCCCATTTGGTTATCATATTATTAAAAAGCTTGACGAAAGAATGGTAAATCAAGAAAATAATCAAGACTCTCAAGAAGGGGTTCAACCTTCTGAAGATGATGAAAAAATAAAACAAGTTAAAGCTAGTCATATTTTATTTTCAACCATTTCCGAAGCTCAAGTTCAACAATCTCCAAAATGGAGCTATACTGGATTAACTGGAAAACAATTAAAGGATGCTTATATTTCTTTTGATTCTAGAAATAATCAACCCGAGGTTACACTGGAGTTTAATGATGAAGGGAAGAAATTATTTGGAGAAATTACTGAAAGAAATGTAGGGAAGCCAGTAGCAATATTTTTGGATGGTTCACCCCTTAGTGTGCCCAATGTTCAAGAGCCTATTAAAAGTGGCAAGGCGGTTATAACAGGCCAATTTACCATTAAAGAGGCGAAAGAATTGGCTCGTCGGCTTTCTGCTGGAGCTTTACCAGTGCCAATAGAAATTATTAGTCAACAAAACATTGGCCCTAGCCTAGGAAAAGAATCAGTTCAAAAAAGTTTTATTGCCGGACTTTTGGCATTTTTAGTCATTGTTGCCTTTATGATACTTTTATATAAGGGTAAGGGAGTTGTAGCTTCTTTAGCCCTTTTAATTTACACCCTTTTGGTTTTAGCCTTATTCAAGCTAATCCCTGTTACCTTAACTTTGGCTGGTGTAGCTGGCTTTGTAGTGTCGCTAGGTATGGCGGTAGACGCTAATATACTAATTTTTGAAAGAATAAAAGATGAAAAAAGATTAGGAAAATCAAGGGCTAACTCTTTGAGAGATGGCTTTCGACATGCTTGGAACGCAATTAGGGATGGAAATATTACCACCTTAATAGTTTGTTTTATTTTGTATCAATTTGGGGCTAGTTTAATTAAGGGTTTTGGTTTGACTCTTGGTATTGGGGTTCTTGTAAGTATGTTTAGTGCTATGGTAATAACTAAAACTTTTTTAAGATTAAGAGTAAAAGAATAATAAAATATGTTTAATTTTGTAGAAAAAAAGAAAATATTTTTTACTATTTCAGGCCTTTTAATAATAACTTCTATTATAACCCTAGTTTTATTTGGCTTGAACTTGGGGATTGATTTTACGGGAGGAACTATGATGCAGGTTAGTTTTTCTAAAAAAATTCCCAGCATTGAGGAACTTGAAAGTCAATTATCTGGTTTAAAATTAAGTGATATTACAGTTCAAAAAAGCGGAGAAGATACTTTTATAATGCAATTT
>Ga0209925_1001940_pt1 | contig 10299 bp, 8 predicted proteins | sample SalPonR2_A_D1_MG_FD_185702 | JGI IMG/M metagenome (GOLD analysis project Ga0209925, IMG submission 185702) | Salt pond soil microbial communities from South San Francisco under conditions of wetland restoration - Salt Pond MetaG R2_A_D1_MG... ...
TCGAGCGCTTTGATACCGCTACGAGTGTCCTCAACCGTGCTCTTTCTGTCGCTCCTGCTTTCCTTTCCCCACCTTCGGCTTCTCCCGCCTCCCTCCCTCCCTCCCTCCTCAAGACCCTCCACGCCCTTCATGACCAAAGCAGGCAGATGGCGCTCCTCTCGCACGGGCCTGGGGCCGACGACGCACCCGCAGCGGAAGCAGAGGGGCTGGTCGATGAGTGCCAGACTCTTCGCCTCTTCTTCCGGGACGCACCCACGGCGTTGAACGCGGGCGGGAGGGCGGGAGGGGGGACGGTCGCTTGGGGAGAATGGGCCACCGTCTCTGTGTTCATTGCCAATGAGTTCGGGTTGTGGAGGCGGCGGGACTTTCCCATGCTCGAGAAAGGAGGCGGGGATGAGCACGGACAGGAAGGAGGTCTATGGCTCCCGGTGTGCTTCAGTGTTGTGGACTATGGAGGAACATATCAAGAGCCAAGCGCGCGGGTAAAGGTTGAGGCAGAAGCCTTGCCCTCCCTCACAGGACAGGAGGAAGACGAGGACGAAGGGGAGAGAAACTCAAGCAGAAGGCGGATTGCTTTCAGGAGGGGTAGTAGCTGCCGCCTGAGGGCACGGGTTCGCTTTCTCCCTCCGGACGAGACGGCCCTCTCTCCACCTCCCTCCGCGACCGTCATTCTCAAAGTCTCTCTTCCCTCCGAACTGCTCACCCGCCAAGTCCTTCCTGTCTTCTCCCTCCCCTTCCAAATCGTCCCAAGTCCCTCACCCTCGCTGCCGGCTTCCTCCTCGTGTACCTCGGGTATCAACAGCTGCCGCGCCATCCATATACCCTCCCTCGAGCGATCTCTACTTGTGGCGGAGGCCCCTGGAGAAATCGGGATAGGCGGGAAGGTGTGGGACGCAGGGCTGGTCCTCACCCACTACCTGGCCGAGCATCCTGAGGCGGTGGGCGGAGGCAGGGAAGGCGGGAGGGAGGGGAAACGAGAAAACAGGGGACAGGAGGGAAACGAAGGGAAAGAGACTTGTCGAGTGATTGAGCTCGGGGCTGGGACTGGTATAGCTGGTATTGCTGCCGCCTTACTGGGTAGAGCTTCCGTCCTCATCACTGACCTTCCTGGAGTGGTACCGCTCATTCAAACAAACATTGAGCTGAACCTACCTGCCTCCTCTCCTAATCCCCCTTCTTTCTGCTCAGCTCGTGCCTACACATGGGGCGAAGACAGCGAATTTCTAAGCGATGGGGGAGAAAGAAAACGCTCGGATGGTTGCTTTGATGTGATTCTCCTTGCGGACGTAATCTACGAGCCCAAGTATTACTCCAGTTTAATCAAAGCTCTCCGGATCCTATCCCATCCGAACTCTCTCATCCTTCTGGCCCATCGAGAGAGACACCCTGATGCCGCAATCTTTTTTGAGGAGGTGGACCAAGAGTTCGAGAGAGCGCGGGTAAAGTTTGAGATAGAAAAAAAGAAAGGGCAGGAAGCGAGGGAACACAGGGGACCGAGGATGGCATGTCAGGACGTAGTGATTTATGAGTTGCGATTGAAGAGGGAAGTGAAGGAGACAAATTGCTTCTGATGAAGGAGAGCACGGATGGGGTAAACCTGTTTTCCATTTTTTTGTTCTTTTTTTAAAGCGTGTGTTTTGGTGATGAGAGAGGAACGACTGTGTACTTTTGGGATGGGTCGCACAGCCGTCCGCCCCTAATTTCGCATGTTCTGGTATACCTGGACATGTCGCTTTCTTGGCAATACAACTTCTCACTTCGACACTTCTTCTTTGACCGACTTAATCCGAAAAAGAGTTTATAAGCCTGTGTCCGCCGAAATTTATGCCTTATTTGCTTAGGGTCCCAGCTTAATCATGAAGACGTCTTGTATGTCAAAAGCCGTAAGGGTTGCGGCTCCAATGACCACGTTTTCTTGAAATTGACCGGTACTGTAAGATATTCCGGACGCATCGACAGTTCCCTGATGAGAAATCGCTGCCACCAAAGTTTTGTGCCTACGAGGGGACGCCAGCAGAGTCTACCTTCAAGAGAAACGTCGCTTCGCTTCCCAGCAGGATGAAGGAAATGCTTCTTACAGTCAGATTTCCTTCAACACAACCAATGACGTAAGTGTTACCCGAAGTATCTACACCAATGCTGTCTCCACGCGCAAATCCAGTGCTTGTAAAATTTTAAAAGCCCATGTAGGAGTACCTGTAGATTCCAAAGCGATAATGTAGATGGCGTCTGAAAGAGACGTCAGGTTATTGTTACGCACAAACAGGCGCCCGACAAAGATCCCGGTGGTGTAGGAGTTGCCGGATGCATCCACAACGATGCTATCCTCGCGGTTCACCAGTACCCCTAAAAGTTTTCGCTCAAGTCGGCTCCCCGTTTAAACCCAACTCGATCATATAGATACCTTGGAAGCCAATATGTGGGAGAACGGTGCTACCCACAGACCAGGTTTCCTTGGAAAAATTCGGTGGTAAAGCTTATATTGCCAGATCCATCGACAGCAATACTAAGCCCCTTGTCATCCAGGGTACTGCCAAAGCCCTATACCTATATAGGGTTTTCAGTGAAATCTTGTTTGATCACGAAAATATCCGGTCCTTCAACAGCCGTGAGAGTGGTGTTACCAACGCGCATGGTTTCCTCGAAAGCTCCTGTGATGTAGAAATTGCCCGATGAAACCGCAGCGATGCTCTAACCGGATGGATACCCTGTAGTCCCAATTTTTTGTCTCATTAACATGGTGCAATGCAGCAGCCGCAGCGTTAAATGTGAGACATATACTATTGCTGTTTATGCCACTGTCCTCCATGGGTGACATCAAGAAGTCTGTCATCTGAGGGACCCATGACACTACGAGAGAGGCAAGAGGGCCCATAGTGAAAGTCATTCTTTCGTAGCGATGTTTGAAAATTGAACTTGTCTGGAGCCCGAGCGGCCGAGCTGTGACGATGGTGCACCAGGCATCTCGCTTTAGTTTGGGTGCTCATATCCCTTGTGTGGACACAGCATAAAACTAAGACCGCCCCTTGTTTGTGTGGCAAGGGTTCAGACTGATGTGCCAGCAAGGTTGCTATGGGATGGGGGGCTGCTCCTGAGCGCGGGGCCAACACTCTCACTCCATTTCATGATTCGCGGAGGTATGTCGACGATGACACACACTATGCATTTTTATGCTTGGTTATGGCTAGCTGTCCATAGATTCGGAAATTTGAACGAAACGATAATATATAGGAGGTGGTATGCGATTAGTAAATGGGCTTAGTAAATTCGGATGGGCCGCCGCAAGAATTGAGTGGTGGTATGGATAGAATCGAGGAAGAACGACAGCATAAAGCCAAATAAGAAGTCAAAATGTATTTTCGTCTGACTTGCGATGGACCCAGTGATAGTTGTGACCATATCAAGATATGAAAAGACTAATGAAAATGAAATAGACAAAATCAGAGGAGGGAAATAGTGGCTCATTGCCACATGTCATACGGTAGACATGTGGACAAAAGGGTTAGAGACAGGGAGATGACGGGGAATATCTTTTATAGCAAGCGGTAAAGGAACATGTAATGGAGTGGGGTTCAGTTGTCAACCGGCGAAACAAAGCATGACGATGATCTGCCCTATTTCTTCAGAGAGAATCGGCCCCTTTTCCAAAAAAAGATCCCAAATATTACAACTACAAATCACACTGGCTGCTTGCCGACCAGTTTTCGAGAGGCTTAAAGCTTTGGCATTAATGAATTGCCAATAACATGGCAGGGTAAGAATGCCATGCCAATGTTGAAGACATATTTTGGAGATGTAGAGACTTCTCAGCTCCTTAGGGCATACAAATTATTTTGTCACTGTACACGAGTGCACAACGATAGCCCTTGAATGATTATTTTTATGGTGTCATTGAAATTTGTCATGATTTGTACACCCACTGAAATAGAATTCATTTCGATTAGGGGCCTAGCTTGATTATGTAGGGGCTTTTGACACCAGGAGATGTGAGTGTGGCGCTTCCTACTTCCATGTCTCCTTCAAAGCTTCCAGCGTTGTAGACATTGCCGGAAGAATCCACATCAATACCCGTTCCTGACGAGGAAACGGAGCCGCCATAGTTTTGAGCCCATATCGGGTTACCAGTGGGATCTAACTTGAAAAGACACATGGCTTGCCTCTCCGGTGCCGTCAGTAAGAAGCTTCCTACAGACAAATTTCCGTTAAATTCACCGGTGATGTAGGAATTTTCGGATGCATCCACTGCAATGCCGTTTCCCTCTGCGGTACCTACGCTCGTAAAGTTTTTCGCCCATACTGGATTGCCTGTAGAGTCTAATTTGATCAAAAAAATAGCATTGCTGAAGCTCCAAAATCTTATATCGCCGACATTCAAAAGTCCATAAAAAAACCCAGTTGTGTAGGAGTTGCCGGACGCATCTACAACGATGCTATTTCCTTGCGGTTCACCAGTACCTCCGAAATTTTGCGCCCATACCGGCTCCCCGGTGGAATTCAATTTGATCATATAGATATCCTGACTTCCAATGATAGGTAATGTAGTATTACCCACCGACATGTTTCCACTAAAAAATCCGGTGATAAAGCTATTATCAGATGCATCCACAGTAATGCCAAGCCCCATGTCATCTAGACTGCTGCCGAAGCTCTTGGCCCAAACGGGGGAACCAGTGGAATCTAGTTTGATCACGAAAAAATCCTGAAGTCCGACAGCTGTAAGAGTGGTGTTACCAACGGGCATGGTTTCCTCGAAAGCTCCAGTGGTGTAGGAATTCCCGGACAAATCCACAGCGATGCTCTGGCCGTATGGAATCCCTATAGTCCCGAAATTCTTTGCCCAAACCACCTGGCCCCCAGAATCAAGTTTAAATATAAAGACATTCTGCTCTGAGCCGGGTGTAAGAATGGTGACACCAACTATCATCACTCCTTGAAAGAACCCTGTGACGTAAGAGTTACCAGACGTATCCACAGCGATGCTACTTCCCCCGGCAGCACTCTTCTTGGCCCCGAACGACCTCGCCCACATTATGCCGCCGCTCGGGTTTACCTTGTACACAAAAATATCAGCATATCCTTTCCCCTTCAAAGTAACGTCGCCCACCGAAAACTTTTGGAAAAAATAGCCAGTTATGTATGAGTTTCCCGAGTCATCCGCACAAATTGATGTGGCACCACTCTCTTGGCCGTCATAAAAGCTTTCAGCTAATAAAGGGTTTCCCGAAATATTCTTATGTGCCACAATGACTTTAAACGCGTCAAATGCAGGATCCCGGATCAATGTGCACTCCCCAGCACAGCAAAGGCATTCACTCGCAACGGTGTTCCAGTTGAAAAAGAAAGGTGCTGGCGCCCCCCCATTGAGCGAGCAGTATTCATAGCATTGTTGTGGTGTATCGATCCCCTGGAAATGGCGGGCTCGAGCTGAAATCACGCGAGTATTGTCTTGCAGCCTTCCCCTCCCTAGTTGTTCCTGCAACCGTCGGTCTCTGAAAGGCGCCAGACGACTTGCTTCAGCACATCGCTGCCCTAGACCGAACGGTACGAAAGGTTCGGCAAGATTGATAGAGGGCGCTGGAGTCGGCACGCATGTGGTCGTACTCGTCGACTCGGCGTATCGTATATTCAAAACCTCTGGTTTCGATAGCGGTACAGTGCAATGCGTCGTTGTAGCGTTCGCAAGATACGCCAGCGCATTTACTTCCAGCTGCTTGGGAGCGCAATCATCTGCTTGTACCTTGACATGAAAAATGCGCTTTCTTCCACTCCTACGAGCGAAATCGATGTCTGACCAATAAATTGCAGTCTCCTCCAGATTCTCCACCGCATATGGTAAAACATAGGGCTTTCGAGGCCTAGTCGTAGTCCGTACGACCGACAACGAGCAGGGTAGGCTTATTTTAATGTTCAAACCTTCAACTGCATCCTTGTTCCGAAGGATGACGGTAAGTTTCGCGTGACCGTTGCCTGCCAAGATCCCACGCTTAGCGGTAGGACGTACTTTGGCAGTCAGTCGGATGTTGGCACATTCCTCGACGGCTAAAGATGGAATACAGGATAAGCCTAGGAGGACGAACAACGATGTGATCTTGAATATTCGCATTTATCTTGGCTAATTAATGTAGGTTGAGGCTGCCGTCCTAGAAAGATTTTTAAAGAAGAACACTTATGTGAGGCGCAGGCTACGATGATCGTGCTTATGGTGGCTATACTTTGGTGCGACAAAGGATCCGACTGGATGGATGCTCGATAAATCTACAGCTGCATGTTGTATGAAATTGCTAATTAATGGTGATTGAAGCATCGACATGTAAGCAACTTTTTTACCGAGATAAGTAGGTGGCCCATTCCACTCGCCCCTCTTTTCCCTTTGACACTTGTTCGCGTACAATCAATCTCCTGGAGAATTCGATGCGTATTTTATACAAGCGTTGAAGCATAGGTGATTGAATTATGGAAAGTGCTCATTACTCTTCCCACGCCTTAGCTCCGACCGCTTAAAAGCTTCAAAGCTCGGGGACCGTAATTTAGCGAAAACTTGTACTTGTAGCGACAATAATGAAGCGTTGGTGTCTCATTAACATGGTGCAATGCAGCAGCCGCAGCGTTAAATGTGAGACATATACTATTGCTGTTTATGTCACTGTCCTTGAAATCATGGGGGACATCAAGTCTGTCATCTGAGGGACCCATGACACTACGAGGGAGGCAAGAGGGCCCATAGTGAAAGTCATTCTTTCGTAGCGATGTTCGAAAATTGAACTTGTCTGGAGCCCGAGCGGCCGAGCTGTGACGATGGTGCACCAGGCATCTCGCTTTAGTTTGGGTGCTCTTATCCCTTGTGTGGACACAGCATAAAACTAAGACCGCCCCTTGTTTGCGTGGCAAGGTTCAGACTGATGTGCCAGCAAGGTTGCTATGGGATGGGGGGCTGCTCTTGCTCGTGACACCATCTTCATGTCATGATTCGCGGAGGTATGTCGACGATGACACACACTCTGCACTTTTATTTTCTCCTCCGCGTGATATTACGTCTTATTTCTTAAATTCCTCCCATTCTCGTTTCTTTCAAAAAAGCTGCTGTCTCGTTTAACAGCTCACAAATATGTTAACAACTACTAAAAGAGTGTTGTTTAATGCTCTGAGGATACCAAGCTGAGATGGAATCATGCCGCTTGAGCATACAATAGAAAGCTATATCAAAAGTCGTGGTCTCAGACCCGCAAAAATATACATGCAACGTAAACAATTGCGAACCTCCACAAACGACCAATTTATTTTCCTCCTGTTCTTCGAAGCTGGTGATCTACTGCTCCATTTACCACTTCTTTTATTAGGACAGACACCTTTCCCCCACATGTGAAGTGAGTCTGCGTGGAGTACTGTTTCACTAGAATTATAACCTGGGGCATTCCATTTTTACATGCAATTTGTATAAAAACGAAAAAATTGATTGTGGTGCTCAATTTTCTGTCCATGGTAGTTTCAAACAAATCGGAACTTCCAAGGCACGATGTTTTACCCGCAGAGAAATCCGGGAATCTGCAAAAGTCAAACGTTTTGTTATTTGAAATATATTTTCGTAAATATAAATTGTTTATATTATTGCCACTTGAATAGGGTATCAGAATAGACAGTGGCTGTTTCATGTTTCTCATATTAATTAGAATCATCATTCATAATTGTCGCTGTATCTCACGGTCTGAGCAAGTGCTATATGGTCTATAGTGAGGAGGACACACGTCAACAACCTACAAGGCAGTGACGATGTGCAATTAAAGCGATCAGGTATGCGTCCGCAGGAGAAGGTAAGAGAACTGCTTCGATACAGGGTAGAAGGATGGTGAGCGAGGCAGACCGTCCAAATCTGACCGACAAAGAGTACTTTGTCGATTGTGTAATCAATGCTTTTATGATTCAGATTTATATTCTACCCATCCTCAAGATAACTACATTTATCTCCTCATTTTACTCCGATGAGAAAGGCCTCCATGTCCCCCCCACTTGTGGTTTTCCCCTCCTTCCTGCCTCCGAGCCAATGAGCGCAGTGTCCACAATACCTTCTCTTCACCTCGCTGGCGAAAAAGTAACGATTTGAGGACCAAGCCGTTGAAACCTGACCTTTCATCCCCCCGCCTCCTGTCCACCGTCCCACCCACCCCTTTCCTCTCCCCCCCAAAAACCTCGCCAACAACCGTGTTCACCCACTCCACTACCATGGTCTGTCTTTTCTCGTCATCAAGATTTTCGGACCGCCTCCCCTCCACCTCTAGCTCAAACCGCGCTAGCCGTGCCCGGCCCTTACCAATGCCTGGTCCCCACCCCGCCTCCATTGTTGCACTCAGCAACCTCTGCCCCGCCCCAGCATCCCTTTCCCCTCCTTTTCCAAGCAGCTCCTCTACTGTCATATTTGAGCATCCAAAAATTGCTTGCAGCCTCTTAATCCCCTCCTCCACCCATTCCTTCCTCTGATGGTGGTATACCCGAGCGTAGTGCCGCAGTGTCGGGTCTTCCAACCCGCCGAGGATGATCGTGTACGAATACGTGACGCTAACCAGATCTCGACTCATACAAAAATTGTCCCATGGGGGAAATAGCACCTCTAGCACCCTCACATCGGCGGGCAAAAGCCTGTTTAAGGCATGGGCGGTCTGATTCAGGTCTCCGTTGAAAGGAAGGGCAGGCGGCCGGTAAGAGATAAGCTGCGATTCAGCGTGGGCACCCCCGGTCACTAAAAGAGCCGGGGTAAGTTGTAGGGAATGTGGAGGCACGTGACTGTGAATGATGGAGAGTGTTGTACCGAGGCGGTGATGCAACGAAAGCGTGCGCCGAGGAGGGCGGCTCCGTTTCTTGAGTCTTTGACCCTTAAAATTTTGGTTCTCTGGAGTATCGAGGTCCCTCCAGACCTTATACTGGCTGCCATCATAGGCTACGTGGAGCAGAAGTAGTTTTGAAGGCAGCGTGTCGCTTTGACTGTGCTCCCGAAGCGACGTGGGACGCCTGTGGTAGGGAGGAGCGTCCCCGAAATGGACGAGAAAGGTGGATCTAACGAAGCCAAAAGCAAGTTGAGCGGTGCCCACGATACCGACGACCACAAGCAGAGTACCAGTAAAAGCGTGACGGCGTTTGGCTTTACCCTTCATGCCTGTTTTGGGCACGATGAGGAGGTTAAGTCCCTAGGAAGCATGCTTGGTACAACAATTTACATATATGGCAACATATCAAACAATTCTAAAGAATGGCCCCTCTCTCTTGAAGATGCTCTGAAATAGATCAATTCTCAATTCGTCACGTCAGATACATGTACACGGGATCTTTGCCTTCTCCACATTTCTCATTCTGTGCAGTTGAAGCACTCCCTTATGGCGTGGGCCCTCCTTCAGGGGGGGTAAAGCCCCAGAATACGCTCCTTCAGGATGGAATAGCCAAACCATCGAATGAAAGACAATCCATGCGGTCGGCAGTCGCATCTTGCTGGAATACTTTTTTTGAAGGTGCTACAATATGCAATTTTTCTTCCTTTCTTCAAGAGCGAGATGTCTCTTCTACAACTCGCTTCATGGGAGGGGAGGGCGCAGGCCTCACCAATATCGGAATACGAGCTACAACATCGTTGGCACACACGTACAAAAACATCCCCTTTCCTCCCCTGGACTTCTCTTTTCCTCCAAAAGCAACATTGCCCGTTTTTTTCCCCGTCAAAATCGTTCCCAGCCGCTCTCCCTGGGGAGAGAAAATCAAAACTCCCCCAGGTCCTGTGGCCCATATATTCCCATATTCATCCACTTTAAGGCCGTCTGGATTGCCGATGCGTGTTTCGCCTCCAGCGTCATCTCTCTCTTGGTAAGCCCGAGCGTCTGCAAAGACACGCGCGCCTTCCTCCCCTTTCACCAGGCCTGTGCTCGCATCCATCTCGAACACGGCCCAGTGCGGGTCCTCGGCGTCGCTATCTCCCACGTATAGATGTGTGAAATCAGGGGAAAAGGCCAGACCGTTCGGTCGCTTGAGTCCATCAAAGACCAGTTGCACCTCCGCGCTTCCCCTGGCCGAGGAGACCGCCTGCTGCTCCATCGCCTCCTTGGAGACCCGGTATACCCCGAAACGTTCCAGCTCCCTCGCTGGGTCCGCGTCTAGTCCATTCAACCCGTACGGCGGGTCAGTGAAATACAAGTCACCGCCCGGCCCGAACACCAGGTCATTGGGCGAGTTCAGCCGCCTGCCCTGGTAGTGGGTAGCGAGAGGGGTGAAGCTCCCGTTTGCCTCCAGGCGCGAGACCCGACGCTCCCCATGCTCACACAT
>Ga0209925_1001941_pt1 | contig 10298 bp, 9 predicted proteins | sample SalPonR2_A_D1_MG_FD_185702 | JGI IMG/M metagenome (GOLD analysis project Ga0209925, IMG submission 185702) | Salt pond soil microbial communities from South San Francisco under conditions of wetland restoration - Salt Pond MetaG R2_A_D1_MG... ...
GTTATAATAACTTTCTCTGCTCCAGCATCAAAAAGTTTTTGAGAATCTGTTTCTTTATTTTCAACTCTTTTTAGATGAGTATTTTTTAAAACAGCTACTCTTTTTTGATCGTCCAGTAATTTTTTAATCAACTTTTTAATAAAAGATGTTTTCCCGCTTTTTTTATATCCCGCTACCTGTAAAACTTTCAAACTTTACTCTCCTTTTAATTCTTTACAGCAATCATTTCAATTTCAATCATTGCATTTAAAGGTAAATTAGCAACTTCGAAACAACTTCTTGCTGGGAAATCAGATTCAAAATATTTTTGATATACTTCATTAAAATCTGAAAAGTTATTTATATCATCGAGATAAACTGTTGCCTTTACAACTTTATCTAATGAAGTACCACCTTTTTTTAATACTTCCATGGCATTTTTCATTGATTGATGGGTTTGCTCTTTAATACCACCTTCAACAAAATTCCCAGTTTCTGGATTTATTGGTAACTGCCCAGATGTAAATACCATGGTATCTGTTTCAATTCCCTGACTATAAGGACCTACAGCCTTAGGAGCCTTATCAGTAGCAATAACTTTTTTCATAAATACCCCTTTCATTTTAAATAATATTATTATAAAATCTTTTCATCTAATTCAAAGCTATTATGATACATATTCCTTAAATTGTCAATGAATTAGTGCAGGCTAACAATTTCCAAAATAAATAAAATTAGCTAACATAATCTTTTATTATCACACGATCAATATCAGAAAAAAATTAAAAACAAAGAATAAAGCATAGAGAAAAAAATATAAAAATAATAAATAATTGAAAGATTAAAAATCCAGTCACGCGTGACGCGTAGAACTTCAAATAATAAAAAAAAAGATAACAAAACACAAATATAAAAAAGAAAATATTTATGCATATTCCGGTCAAGTAAAACACAGTATTGGAATCTTCTTTTAAAATTATCATTTATTTTCAGAAAACATAATTCAGATTACAGAAAACTGATTTTACTTGAATGTAAACTTAAGCTTAGACTGGAACTTAAACTAAAAAACAGTTTTTTCTTGATTTTCTCATTCTTGAGATTCGTGGTTTCTTGATTTTAAGATTCTAATTGAGATATCTATCTTTTTCTGAATAAATACAGCCACAATACTGCTGTCGATACATGTTTAATTCACGGGATTTTTTTATTCCATATTTCCAGCCCTCTCTAAAATCTTCATACAAAAATTTAACTTTATATTTTTTAGCTTCTGAAATGCCAATTTGTTTTATTAGATTATGTTTTTGAAATTTGCTATATAAAAGTGTAGTTGTAAAAAAATCGAATTTTCCTTTTTTTGCAAATATTGCTGCCTGTCTTAATCTTGAACTATAACAATAACTGCACCTTGATTCTTCACGAAAAACAACATTTCTCATAAACTCTTCGAGATTATATTCATTTTTTTCCAAAAGACGAATATTAATATTATCTAAATATTTCACAACTTCTTTATATCTTTTCTCATATTCTTTATAAGGATGTATGTTATGATTATACCAGAAACCAAAAACCTCATAACCCATATCTGTTAATTTTTTTATTGGGTATATGGAACATGGGGCACAGCAAATGTGCAATAATACTTTTTTCATAATTATTTAAACTCTAATTGGGGGTCATCCCCATCAGAATTGTTTTCAACATCAAAATATTTGTAAGCCTTTTTAGATGCCTGTCTTCCTCTTGAAGTTCTCTGAATAAATCCAGCTCTTACTAAAAATGGTTCATAAACATCCTGTATAGTTGTAGTATCTTCACCAAGAACTACAGAAAGTGCCTCAAGACCAACAGGTCCACCATTAAACCTTTTTATGATTGCTTTTAATATTTTTTTATCCATTTTATCAAGACCAATTTCATCAATTTTTAAAAGATTAAATGCATTTTTTAATATTTTATTGTTAATAACCCCATTATTTTTCACATCAGCAAAATCCCTTACTCTCTTTAATAATCTTATAGCAACTCTTGGAGTAAATCTGGATCTTTTAGCTATTTTATCAGCTGAATCTTTGTCTATTTCAACATTAAGAATTTTTGCAGATCTTTTGATAATTTCTGAAATTTCATGTTTTTTATAGAATTCAAGACGTTCTAAAACACCAAATCTATCTCTTAAAGGTGAAGTAAGCAACCCCGCTCTCGTTGTTGCGCCTATTAAAGTAAATGGTTCAAGTGGTATGCGTATATTTTTTGCTGAAGGTCCCTCTCCTATAATAATATCAAGTTCATAATCTTCCATTGCAGAGTAAAGCATTTCCTCAACACTCCTGCTTAATCGATGAACTTCATCTATAAAAAGAATATCATTATGTTCTAGATTTGTTAAAATAGCAGCAACATCTCCTGGTTTTGTTAGTATAGGGCCTGATGTAATTTTAATATTTACACCCATTTCATGTGCTATTATGTGTGCAAGTGTAGTTTTCCCCAATCCAGGAGGCCCATGAAATAAAATATGATCTACAGGTTCATTCCTTTTTTTTGCAGCCTGTAAATATATCGATAATTTTTTTCTCAAGTCTTTTTGTCCAATAAATTCATTTAAAAATTTAGGTCGTAAGTTTCTCTCTGTAGACTCATCTTTTATTTTTGATTTTGGATCTACAACTCGATCACCCATATTTTATTTACCTTTTCCTAACTTTCTCAAACCAAGTTTAACAAAATCCTGAACAGAATACTCTTCATTTCCTATATTTATTGAACCTATTGCATTTCTTGCCTCCGGTGGAGAAAATCCTAAATTTATCAGAACTTCAATAGCTTCACTGGCAATATTTTTATTTTTATCTTCCTGCTTAAATTCTATATCAACATCTTTTACTTTATCTTTCAATTCTAAAATTAATTTTTTAGCAGTTTTTTTACCCACTCCAGACAAAGATGATAAATATGAAATATCTTCGTTTTTAATAGCAATTATAAATTTACCAAAAGAAGATTGTGATATTAGTTTCAACCCTTTCTTGGGACCAATTCCTGATACGGAAACAAGAAGTTCAAAAAAACTTTTTTCTTTTTTAGTCTTAAATCCATAAAGAGATTGATTATCTTCTCTAAAATGATGATAAATATGAATTTTATATTCTGAATTTATTTCAGGTAAATCATAATAAAGATATTCTGGTATTAAAACACTGTACCCAACACCATTTACATCAATAATTATGAATTCTTCGTTTTTATCAATTAAGAAGCCATCAAGATAAGCTATCATACTGTTTTATCCTTCTATTATTTAAATGACAAATTGCTGCAGCAACAGCATCATAAGCATCATAAGTCAACTTTTTTTCGGTTTTAAAACCTGTTAGTAATTTAACCATCTCTTTTACCTGCTCTTTTTTTGCATTACCATTACCAACAACTGCAAGCTTAATTTTTGTTGGAGTATAATTAAAGACTGGAATATTTTTTTGCGCCATTGTTAATATTGCCACACCTCTCATTTGCCCAACTTTTATGCCTGATTTAACATTCTTAACAAAAAATAATTCTTCAATTGAACACTCTTCAGGTTTATATAAATCGCAAATTCTTGTTAATCTTTTATACAAATAAAATATCTTCTTATCAATCTTTTTATTTTTCTCAGGTTGTATAATACCTATATCAAGAACTTTTAATTGGCTACCTTTTTTCTCAACAATTCCAAATCCAGTTTTATTCAAACCGGGATCAATCCCTAAAACTTTCATTCATCACCAAGTATTCTTTCTACAATCTTATCGTCTATATCAAAATTTGCATAAACATTTTGAACATCTTCATGATCTTCTAATTCATCAATTAGATTTAATATTTTTTTTGCATTATCCTCATCAAGTTTAATTGTGTTTTTTGGAATCATAGCAAGTTCTGAATTATCAATATTGATATTACTTTCCTTGAAAGAATCCATAACTTCATGGAATGACCTTGGATTACAATATAAAAGGTAAAAATCATCTTCTATTTCAATATCTTCAACACCTGCTTCAATTGCCTTATTAGTTACCTCTTCCTCACCAATAACTTCTTTAAGAATATAAATTAACCCTTTCCTATCAAACATCCAGGCAACCGATCCATCTTCTCCCATGTTTCCATCATATTCTGAAAGTATATGCCTTAATTTTCCAACAGTTCTATTTGTATTATCGGTTGTCACTTCAATATATAAAGCTACTCCATTTGGTCCATATCCCTCATAAACAGCATCTTCATAGGTAACACCCGGTAATTCACCGGTACCTTTTTTTATAGCTCTCTCTATATTATCCTTAGGCATATTATTTTGTTTTGCTTTATCAATATACATTCTAAGATTAGAATTATATTCAGGATCTCCTCCACCTTCTCTTGCTGCAATTGTAATTTTTTTAGATAATTTGGAAAATAATTTTCCTCTTCTTCTATCTTCTTTTTTCTTTTTATGCTTTATATTAGCCCATTTACTATGTCCAGCCATAGAATTATCCTCCCTTAATTTTAAATAAAAAATATCATATAATTGGAAAAATGTAAATATTTTAATGAATAATTATTAATTAGTTTTCTTTTTGAGTATTTAAAAGCCTGTATCTATTCTGGTAAATAAAACTATCAATCCCTTTAAAATAATTTTTCAACTTTTCTTTGTATTCTTTTTTTCTTTTCATTTTCCACAAATCATAATAAATATCCATTTTTAAATTATCATTAGAAAAATTTATAAGTATTTGTTTTAGCTTTTTTTCAATATCTGTTTCCGTTTTATCAAAAATTAATAATTTCAAAGCTTTAATTCTATAAAAATAATTATCATTTATTTTTTTTGATTTTTCTAAAGATTCATCAATTATTTTTTTTATTTTATTATAATTATCATTATTTTTATATATATTTATTAAATATAAAATATAATAAAATCTTTCTGAGTTTGAAACTTCCTCGGCAAGATTAATACCCTTAATAAGATATTCTTTCGCTTTTTTATATCTTTTTTTATAGAAATAAATTTCTCCATATGTCATATAAACATCAGAAAGAATAGATTTATATTTTTTTTCTTTAGCTATCTCTTCAACAGAAGTTAGATATAGCAAGGCATCCATAAACTTTCCTTTGTGAAAGTAGTATTTTGAAAGAAGAAAATACCCCATTGAAGTATACCTCTTATTACCGGTAATTTTAGCATATCTAAGAGCTTTATCGATATACTCTTTAGACTCATTAATTCTTAATTTTCTTAATAAACAATATCCAATATTTAAAGAAAGTATTAATTTTTTGTCTTTAGATCCCAGTTTGTCAGATACTTGATTAGCCCGCTGAAATATATTTATTGCTTTATCAAATTCACCTTTTATTAAATACATTGCAGCATAATTATTTAATTGGGTTATCTCTTCAACACATGCATTATGTTTCCTTGCGAGTTTAATAGCATATTCATAATTTTCTTTTGCTTTTTTAAACTTTGCTTTTTTCTCATAAAACATCGCCAACAATGAATAATAACATCCTATTAATGTTCTTTCATCTACTTTCTCAATATATTTTTCATTTTTTTCTAAAAATTTAAAACCTTTTTTATATTTTCCTTCTAAGTAATACAAAAAAGCGATTTCACTATTCCAGAAAAAATAGTTTTTATACCATTTATTTTCTAAAGCAATTCCAGCTCCTTTTTTTAACTCTTTTAAAAACCATATCTCATGGCCGATAATTCTTTTAAAATAATAATAATAAGAATTTATCGTATTTTTGTGTCTTGGTTGCATTATAGAAGTATCAAGATTATTAATAAATTTTAGTCCTTCTCTGTATTTGCCAGTATTCTTGAATAAATGAATCAATCTTAATTTTATCTGAAATATTTGATCCTTATCTGTTTCATAATTACACATTAACCTATAATATTCAATAAGATGATCTGCTGATTTAATAGTTTCAAAATAATCAATAACATTTTGCAATTCTTTTTTTATTAGATTTCTCTCATCAATTATTTTCAACCAGTATATAACAAATATATAATCATAAAGACTTTTATTCTTTTTATTTTCATAATAATTTTGATAATGATACCAGGCAATTTTTCTTTTTTTTTCTTGTTTAGTTCTTATTAAAATATTATTTTTTATATTATTGTTTAAAAAATATAGCTGTCCATTACTTTCATAAATAAAATCATATTTTTTTAAATTATCTAATTCTTTCAATATTTTATTTTCTGAATAATTTTCTTTTAACATGAATTTTTTCAAATATTTTAAAGAAATGGAATTTCCATAAATTGAAAATATTTTTAGTGATTCTGAAATATCAATTTCTTCAATTTTAGATTTTTCCGGGTTTATAATTACTGTCTTATCAATATTTTTATTTTCTATTTTGTTTTCAGTAAATAATATTAATTTTAAATTTTTTTTATTTTTATCCAGAAAATAATTTTTTATAAATTTTTTGCTCCACTTATCATACATATTATAATTATCAGCAATAATTATATATTTTTTATACTTTTTAAGATAATCCATTAACTGAAATAAATAATAATATAATTCTTTATGTATGGAATTCAGATCTCCTCTATTTAATTTATATATATCAGATAATTTGAAATTACTGAAATAATATAAAATTTTAAATAACTTTTCAAAAAATTCTTCAGATAAACAAATTTTTAATTTCTGCTCTATTTTATTTTTAATATTTTTAGCCTTGTCATTAGAATTAATCATAAAATAATTTATAAGAAATAGTACAACTGGTAAAAAATATGCTTTTTTAGATAAATTTTCATTTATATTTAAATATATTAATTCGTGATCATAAATTTTATCTAATTTATGAATAATTTTTTTCTTTTGTTTAGAATTTTCACCAATTACATTGATTCTATTATTTTTTTTAAATAAACTATACATATAACTAATTCCTTTTCTAAATTTATTTATTTTATTATAAGCCATTTTTTTTATATAATCAACAATGTTTCAGTTATAACGATATTTATGAATATATTTATATTTATATTAATATAAAATCTTTTATTTTATAATATTTTTATATTAATTGAGAATTATAGTGTTTTTTTTCTTGATTTAATATTTTTTTGTTGACAATAATTAATTATTAATATAAGATTTTTTTCGTTGAAACGGAGTGTAGCGCAGTCCGGCAGCGCACCTGCTTTGGGAGCAGGCTGTCGGGGGTTCAAATCCCTCCACTCCGATTGAAGAGTGCCTGTAGCTCAACTGGATAGAGCACCAGACTTCTAATCTGGGGGTTGGAGGTTCGAATCCCCCCAGGCATGTTTTCTTTACTTTTTATGGTGGATGTAGCTCAGCTGGTAGAGCAACGGATTGTGGCTCCGTTGGCCGTGGGTTCAAGTCCCATCATCCACCCTTTTTAAGCTAATCCCGTATCTCATTTAATTAAGCTATTTAGTTTTTAAAATATTTGAGAAATCCTGGGAATAAACGGAGTGTAGCGCAGTCCGGCAGCGCACCTGCTTTGGGAGCAGGCTGTCGGGGGTTCAAATCCCTCCACTCCGATTTTTATTATTTTATATTCTTATTTATAACTTTATAACTAAATGATTTATTTTCAATGTTCATATACTTTACTGCAATTGATATTCTATTATCCTTATTTAATAAATCCCAGTAGTGTTGCAAATTATCTTTCATTTTATTAAATATAGGTAATATTTTAGGCTCTCCGCTATATGATGGTAATGGATTTCCATCATCTGTATATGTTGAAATAAAATGACCGTATCCGGGAATTGCACTTTCGTAATTATAAAAATATCTTGCACAATAATTCTTGTTATTATTTATTGATTTAATTATTGACAATTTATAAGCAATTTCATTTTTTTCATTAAATAAAATCCCAGAAATTCTTGGAGTAAAATTAGGCTCATCGGGTTCAAAATATCTTGTATTTAATGCTTTTTCAAAGTTTTTACCATTTTTAATATATTTGTAAATTGTTTCAGTTTGATCTCCATTTGAAACGATATGTTTATCTTCAAAATTTTTCATGGAATAATATAAAATTAAAGAAGTATCCTCTACTAACTTTTCATTATATATCTCATTTTTTAAACAGTTATTTTCTACAACAAATATTCTGTTTCTGCTATTAGAACTTCTTCCCATAATCCAGTAAATTTGAACATAATTTTTTTTATCTGGAGTCATTCCCATAACTATTCCTCTGCCTGGATATTTTTTTTCTTTCAATTTTTTTAAATTAATTTTTGAAATATCTTTCATAATCTCCTCCTATTAATAAAAATTAAATAAATATCCTTGATTGTCAATAACAATATTTTAAATTATAACATTTGACATTCTATATATATTATTTATCCTCTTTTTATGGAAAATAAATTATTTACAATAAAAAAAGAATCATCTTTTACTATAAAAGAAAAAAAATCCGTTTTTATAGGACAATCATATAAATGCTTATCAGAAAATGATGTGGAAAATCATATAAATATCATTACAAACAAGTATGATGATGCAACACATAACTGCTGGGCATATCGTATCGGTATAAAACAATTTAAATTAAAATATAATGATGATGGAGAACCCTCAGGTACAGCAGGAAAACCAATTCTTAATATTATACAGAAAAATGATTTAACCAATATTCTTATAAATGTAACCCGGTATTATGGTGGAATAAAACTTGGAGCAGGAGGTTTAATAAGAGCATACAGTAAATCCGCTCAAAAAGTTGTTGAAAAATCTATAATAAAAAGATTAGAAAAATATTTAAGATATTCCATTATAATTGACTATCCCAATTATGACCAAATAGAAAATTTTTTCAAAAATAACAGTATAAAATTAGAATCAAAAGAATTTAAAAAACTCATAGAGATAAAAATATTAGTCCCGAAGAAAAAAGAAAAACTATTTTTAAATTTCTATAAAAATCTTACAAAAAACAAATATAAGGCAAAATTTCTAAACACTTTTTTTGTATAATTATTTCTGTAAAATATTTCTATCGTATTTATTAAGTTTTATTCCCTCTAAATTTAAATTTTTAATCTCTTTAATTCTTTTTTTATGTTTCTGTATAATCTCTTGATTATTAGTACAATCTATCATTAATTCATGCACTCTTAAAAAATTTGGTTCTATTTTCAAAATTGTTTTGCCAGTATGAAAAGCCTTATCTTTTTGATTGTTAATAAAAAATAAAATCATTTTTTTATAATAAAATACAGCATTGTTTTTATTCAAATCTATTGCCCTATTTATACTATTTAATGCAAGTTTATAAACTTCTTTTTTTAAATTTCCAAATTTTTCAGATCGTAGTATTTTTAAATAGTAATAAGTTTCCATATTATATACCTTAGGATTATATTTATCATAAATTTTCAAATTATCAAATAGATTCTGGATTTTATAAAATCTTTCATCCCATTCAAATCCAAGAATGTCATTTTTGGGTAAATCAAGTATATAACGTAAATATGTATAAGTATAAAATGGATCATATTTTGTAAAATTATGGGCAGTTTGATATGATTTATAAGCCTTAAAATATTTTTTATTTTCAAATTGTTTATAACCCTGATTACTTTTAATAAAAGAAAATAATTTAAAAGAATATATGTAAGTAATAATTAATAATAATATAAAAAATACTTCTTTTCGAAATTTAACAATCTTTTTTTTATTAAAATTAAAGGACATTATTACAGCAAATACAATCAACAAAGAGAATGATTTTTCAATATTATTAAATAATCCAAAAACCAAAAATATAATAAATGGTATTTTATAATAATTATTTTTGTAATTTTTAAATAAAAATAATAAAAATATAAATAGACCAATAACACCAAATTCAAGCAAGATTTCAAAATATATTGAATGAGACATTTGGGGTGATTTGGAAAAAAATGTTGCTCCATTAAATTCTCCTTCAAAATAATTTGGAAGTAAATTTTCAACATTTTTTATTCCATGACCGGTTACCGGACTCTCGAAAAACATTTTAGAATCAGCTTTATAAATTTTAAGCCTGCTCCATGATAATTGGTTTTCACTAATGTTACTTCTAATTAAAATTATCCCAGCTGAAATAACTATAAGAAAGACGACCAGATACTTTAATATCTTCTTATTTCCAAATTTGTAAGCCCCATATATAGAAAAAATTATTATTACAAAAATAAGAGTTCTTGAAAATGTTAAAATAAGAGTAAATAAAAATATAACAAAAAGAAATATTCTTAATATTTT
>Ga0209925_1001942_pt1 | contig 10294 bp, 9 predicted proteins | sample SalPonR2_A_D1_MG_FD_185702 | JGI IMG/M metagenome (GOLD analysis project Ga0209925, IMG submission 185702) | Salt pond soil microbial communities from South San Francisco under conditions of wetland restoration - Salt Pond MetaG R2_A_D1_MG... ...
GGCCGAAAATCTGCTGCACCGCCCTCTACTTTCAGGTTATCAGCCCTTTACTGCGCCGGCGGTGGTCAGGCTATTCTGGACTTGTTTGCTGATGATCGAATAGATGAAGATTGTCGGAATAGTGCCGATAACCAGCCCCGCACCGATGGGTCCCCACTGGGTGGCATACTGACCGACCATGGACTGAAGTCCCACAGTCAGGGTTCTCATCTGCTGTTTGCTGATAAAGGTTATGGCAAACATGAGCTCGTTCCAGGAACCCAAAAAGGTGAATATAGCGACAGTGGCCATTGCCGGTTTTACAATCGGCAGAATAATCAGGAAAAAGGACCTGTATATCGATGCCCCGTCGATGAAGGCTGATTCCTCCATTGCGAGGGGAATGTTCTTCATAAATCCGACCAGTATGAATATTGCGATCGGCAATCCAAACCCTACATACGGCAGGATCAGACACCAGTAGGTGTTAAGAAGATTTATTTTGCTGAAGATTAAAAACAGCGGCAAAAGGGTAGCATGCAGGGGAATCATCATACCCAGCAGGAAAAGGACCATTACAGGCCGGCTGAGCTTCCACCGCATTCTGGCAATTCCATACGCCGCCATACAGGCTGTTAACAGGGTGATAAATATGGTTAACGCGGTCACGACGACACTGTTAAAGAGGTAAAGTCCGACCTTACCGCCGAAAAAAGCGTCTTTATAGTTCATCCATAACCAGGTCTCCGGAAACCCTGCAATATTTCCACCAAAGATTTCCGAGTTTGATTTGAAGGAAAAGAGTAATAACCATAAAAATGGATAGACCTGGATGACGGCAAATGCCACTAAGAGTAAAAGCAGCAGGTTTTTCTTCAACTGAAATGGTCGCTGACTAATTATCATAGCTTAATCTCCCAAATATATAGCGGATAACCATAGTGAGCACCAGGCATTCCAGTATGATGAAGATGGCCATGGCACTTCCTGATCCGTAGTCGACTCTGTGAAAAAGTGTATTGAACATGACGGTTGTCGGCACCTCCGTTGCGTGCAGCGGGCCGCCGCCGGTAATAACATAAATCAGATCGAAGGTCTTCAAAGAACCGATCACAGCCAGGATCACACAAATCTCAATTATAGAAACGATGTACGGCACCACAATGTTGAAAGTGATTCGCGAATGTGAAGCGCCATCGATTCTGGCCGCTTCAATCAGCTCCTGCGGAACGGTTTTTATCCCTGCGTAAAACAGGAGTATGTGATATCCCACATATTGCCATAGAAGGGGAACAAACACCGATCCCAGGGCAATATCTTTATTTCCGAGCCACTCCTGCTTCCAGTTGCCGCGACCGATAGCCTCGAGGAATTGATTCAACAGCCCGTATTGAGGATTGTATATTTTCAACCACATCTGACCGATGACCACAGTCGAGACGATAACCGGTATAAAATAGACCGTTCTGAAAAAACCTTCTCCCGCGGTCCCCCCCGCCAGTATCCTGGCAAACAGAAAGGCTAAGGGAAGCTGAATAAAGACCGACAGCCCGGCCAGCAGCAGGGAGTTTCCGATGGCCCCGTAAAAAATATTTCTTGTACCAAAAAACAGGTCCTTATAATTCTCCAGGCCGATAAACACACCTTTCCCGATTCCGTCCCATTCCAGACTACTGTAATACGCCGAAATAAAGATTGGGGCTATGACAATAAACAAGAATATCAACGAAGCCGGTAGCATAAAAATCAAAATCGTTTTTTTGTTGGATAAAACGCTATTCATATTCACTCCAAATAGTGAGGCTGCCCGGTCGCACGAGATGCTCTTTTCACACGAACCGGCGAGGGGGCAGCCAAAGCATTGTAATGCCTATTCGTTCATTTCCTGCATCAGGGCTGCAAACTTTTCCGCACCAAGTTCCTGACCAAAAATAGAGGCAACATAGTTCTTGTGATCGTCCGCATCTGCTCCGGAGAGAAAGGTGTCCCAGGCCAGCACATAGCCGGTTGAATTGCTAATCTGAGACTTTATCTGGTCTATGACGGGATTGGATTTTTCACTGACCACATCGTCCGTTTTCCAGGTGGGGAGTCCTTCACCGACCGCTGCAAGATTTCTGGCAACTTGTTCCATCAGATACTTTGCCACGGTTGCGGCGGCTTGCTTGTGTTCTGAATTGGCGGACACGCAGAGACCGTCGATCGAACCTCCGAGATACTGGGTCTCATCCCCCTTTGCATTCGGAATGACCGGAAATCGTGCAACTACGGTATTTTCCAGGATATCACTTTCATGGCCGGCAATGTCCCCGGCGAACCAGTTCCCCATATAATACATCGCCGCTTGGCCCTCCAGATATAAAGCACCGCTTTCGTTATAGTCAAGTCCGAGAACACCGTCTACGAAGGCTTCTTCTTCCACCAGGTTGGCCAGCAATTCTGCGGACCTGACGAACTCCGGTGTGTCGAAGGAAGCCTCTCCGGCAAGGGCCGCGTTGCAGGTATCGGCACCGGCGGTCCTAATGGCAAAGGCGTTCTGCCAGAACATGGCCGGCCACTTGTCTTTCCCCCCAAGGGTGATTGGAATAACATCGTTGGCGTTAAAGGTTTTTACGGCCTGCACTAGTTCATCGTAGGTTTTCGGTATTTTCGCACCATATTCATCGAAGAGGGCCTTGTTGCAGTACAGAGAGGCGACCCACTGGGAAAAGGTGATTCCGAAGGTTTTTCCATCGAACATAAAATTAGTATTCGCTCCGCCCTTCAGTCTGTCGGCGGTGCCGTCCTTCATATATGCATCGAGGGGTTCAACCTTGTTTGCATCGACAAACTGTCTCACAAAACCCGCACCCCAGGCAAAAAAGACATCGGGGACCTCGTTCGCAGCCATAGCGGTTTTAATCTTTGTCTTATATGCCTCGTTTTCAGTAGCATCATGTTTGATGACAATGTCCGGAAGGTCAGTTTTCGCCGACTCCAGGGCTTTACGGAAGGCTACCGCATTAATATCATCGGTGGTCTCGGTCCATAGGGTCCAGACCTTTATTGTTGTAGGTCCATCGCCGGCGGATGCCGAATCGGTGGTCTCCTCCTTTTCCTGACATCCAGCAAGAACCATCACGGCACACACCAGAAGTGCCGCGAGTTTAAATCCTTTTCGTAATAACTTCATTTTAGGCTCCTTTTCATAGTTTTTTTAATTGTATGTCCGCTTGTTTAAGCCGGAAAGAAGGAAGTTTTTGGAAGAGCTGGACTTTTTTCGGTTACGGGTGCATTCAGAATATAATTGTAGTAAAATACAAAACCTGACGGGAGGGAAGGACCATGCGAAAACTAGTGCCCCTAGGGGTTTTATTCCTGCTCTTCATTTTTTTCTTGATGTTCCTGTATCTCAGGCAGGGGACTTCGCAAGAGGAGACCTCGCTCCAGGAAAACCCGCTCCTGCCGCTCCAGAAGGAGCAGCAGGTCAAAAAAAAGCAGCAAATCCAGGAAGACCAGCTGGAAGTCCCCACGATCAGGTTTGCCTACTCCTGGGCGAATGGATTTTCCGAGCTTCTGCAGGAGTATGCGAAACACGTAAAAGCCAGTGTAACAATCAAACCTGAGGCAAATGTAGGGTTGCAGCATAAGCAAAAGATATTGATCGATGTCGCCTCGGGTAACCTGCCTGATGTGTTCACCTTCTGGAGTTATGAAACAAACCTCGGCGATTTTGTTGAAAACGGCACCATTATTGACGTGCAGGAGTACTTCAACGCCTCGGAAGCGGTTGCCCGAAGGGATTTCTATCAGAGGGCCCTAGAAGCTACTAATGTCAAAGGGGCCCATTATGCTATTCCCTATGAACGCTTTTGCGGGTTCTATCTTGTCAATAACGAAATCTTCACTGACTTGGATCTGAAGGTTCCCGAGACCTGGCAGGATATTCGTCACATCACCCCTGTGTTGCAGGAAAACGGCATAACCCCGCTCTCAATCGGCAGTTTTAAAGGCGACCCCGGTCATTTGTTTTTCAGCGCGCTGACCTATCAAAGCCGAAGGGGTTACCAGGATACGGCGGCGATGAAAGAGAACAATACTTTTATCTATCCGGGGACCATCGCCGCAGCGAAGGCGGTGCGAAAACTGATAGAGTATGGATCCATACCCAGCAACACTATTTTTTCCGGTTCATGGGACCATCAGATAAACGAGTATAATGAAGAGAAAGCTGCCATGATGTACGCTTTTAACTGGAACCTGGCCCTCTTTAAGCCGGAAATAGCAGACAAGAGTCGTATTATTCCAGTACCCAGAATCAACTCCGAAGTTGCAGATACTTCATCCTTTACCGTGGGCGGAATCGCCATGAACATCTGTATCAACAAAAAATCCTGGGCGGATCCAGAAAAAAGGGAAAGCATTACCCGCCTGGTAGACTGGCTGTTATCGGATGAGGTATTTATCGCCCGCCTTGAGCAGCAGGGAACCTTCCCTGCGAAAAGGGGAGTTGAGGTGCCGGAATATAAAAACAGTATGTACCGAAAGGTCGAAGAGTACCTGCAATCGGTGGAGGTATATGGAATACATGAGTTTTTCTTTGATTCACTGAATGCCTTTAACCACTACAAGGAGGCAAATGATTTTCTTTGGAACGGAGTATTTACCGCCGATGAGTTTCTCGCATATGTACAGAAGGGCATAGAGATATACGATGAGTAAAAAGGCTGAAAACAGACGTACGATTAGAAAGGACCTGCTCATATTACTTCTTTTATCGATTATGGTTCCGGCTTTATCTATCACAGCAATATACACCTATAGCGTAAAAAAGGTCATTGATACCGATGTACGTGCTTACCAGGAAGTCATAATCGGGCAGGCAAAATTACGCATAGAGCATATTTTTTCCAGCATTGAAACTATTCAGCGTTCGGTTATTGGAAGAATCATGACGAAAAGGCTTCCTTCAGGGTTGGAAAAAAGATTGGACCGAGAGGAGGTGTTGGTGCTGAGGGATGTAATGCAATTTTTGCATACCCTGGCCCAGTCCAATACATATATAAACGGCATATACCTTCTATACGGAGCTGATAATGTAATCAGCTCGCGACTGAGTATGAACAGTACGCTGCTCCTTGAAAAACCATGGATCACCATAGGCAAGGCATCCGAGGGGGAAGAGCTTATTTTCGGCCCCCATCCGGCGGACTACAATGTGGGGCTTCCCCGTGATACCTATGATTCGGTTGTTACATCGATAAAGAAATTCGTCTTGCCGGGGTCCTGGAACAGAGAAGTGGTACTACAGGTGGATGTCAATTTTTCAGCCTTCGAGGACTTTATTGAATCGATGGAGGCGGATGAGCAGATTCCGATGTACATCTACAATACCCTCAGCGAATCGATTCTGCTGGAAAATGAGGTCTTCTCCGCATTGAGCGAAAAGCAGCGTGGGGCCGCTGAACTCTACGAAAGTGAAATCAGACAGGACCATCTCTATCTCTACGGCTTGATCAGCCAGGACCAGGTTGCACACAAATTCTACTCCGCAATTCTTGGAATGATAGGGGTAATTACCCTGATTTCCATCTTCGCATTTATCGCAGCCCTGATGTTCTCCAGAAGGATTACCTCTCCTCTCCATGAGCTGTACCTCAGCTTGAAACAGGTGGAACAGGGCGACTTCAAACTCGATTATCCGGAAACAGATTATAAGGAACTGGGGTATCTGATAGACAGGTTCAGAAAGATGGTCTCCAGCGTTGATCATCTGATAGAAACGATAGTACACAAGGAAAAGGAGACCTCCGAGGCGAAGCTTCAGGCCCTGCAGGCAAAAATAAATCCTCATTTCCTGTACAACACCCTCGATGTAATACGAAGTATAGCACTGGAATATGACAACAACGATATATCCGAGATGACTTTATCATTATCGCGGCTCTTCCGGTATAATGTAGGGAATTTGAAGGAATTTACCACCCTTGATGATGAACTCGGGTATATTTTTGATTATCTGAAGATTCAGGAGTATCGGTTCGGCAATCGGATACACGTAGAGTTTGATATTCCAGAAGAGGTAAAATCGGTTAAAATTACAAGGTTTGTCCTGCAGCCTATTGTTGAGAATGCCTTCAAATACGGGCTTGAATTGCGCGGAAGGGGGGGACTGCTGAAGATATCGGCTGAAAAAAAGCTGGACAGTCTCTACATAAGAGTTTATGACAACGGTCCCGGCATCGAAGCGGATCGACTGAAATCTATCCACGAATCCTTCGATAGTGAAACCGGTATTAACGAGATGAAAAGTGCCCACGGTCTTGATAATGTAAACCTCCGCCTAAAACTGCTGTACGGCGCTCAATACGGCCTCTTTCTGCAGAGTGAATATTCGAAATGGACGGAAGTAAGCGTTAAAGTTCCCTTTCAATTGGAGCAGTGAGATGTGTAATGTAGTAATAATTGATGATGAAAAATGGATTCGAAAGCTGATTATCAAGTTGATGCCCACGAAGCAGTTTCCAATAAAAATAATCGGTGAAGCTGAAGACGGGGAAGAGGGCGTTGAGCTGCTGAAAAAGTACCGACCTCATATTGTGATTACCGATATACGGATGCCCTTCTTATCGGGACTCGATTTGATACAGAAGATAAAAACCACCCTGCCGCGGTCAGAGATTATCATTGTCTCTGGATACGATAATTTCGAATACGCACAAAAAGCGATCAAACTGGGGGTAACCGACTTTCTCCTGAAACCTCTAGAAGAGGCGGAGCTGCACAAGGCTATAGCTAAAGCAGTGGAGAACCTGAATAAGAGGAATCAGCGGGACAACGAAAAAAATAACCTGCAGAGGAAGGTGAAACGGCTAACAGCAGATTTTGTTCAGCTCGATGGAGGGGAATTTTCAGAAATTAAAAATGATAAAATCAGGAAAGCCCTAAGATATATACATGAACATTTTTCCGAACCAATCAGCCTTACCAGTGTCTGTGATGAGGTCGTCATCAATTGCGCATACTTCTCTGAAATATTTAAAAAGGAGATGGGGATCGGGTTTAACCACTACCTGAAGGACCTGAGAATTGAACAGGCGGCGCATCTGCTGCGGGAGCAGGAGGACCTCACCATAAGCGATATAGCCTATATAACAGGGTTTCAGGATCCGAATTATTTTTCACGTGTTTTTAAAAAGCATATACATGTAACTCCACAGGAGTACCGGGAACAACGACAACAAGGAGCTGAGAATGAAGGAAGAACTCGTGTATAAGGACCCCGCCCGACCGGTAGAGGAGAGGGTGGAGGATTTACTGCAGAGGATGACCAGAGAAGAGAAAGTGGGCCAACTCCTGCAGCTCGACGGCAGGTTTGATATAGAGAAGGAATACAAAACGAAGCATCCGGGATCATTTCTGCATCTTTTGGCAGAAGAGACAGCCCAGGCGATAGAACTTTCTGAAACCGACAGACTCGGTATTCCCTTGATTCTGGGAATCGACGCCATCCATGGCCATTCCTTCTGGAAAGGGGCTACGATTTTTCCCACGCAAATTGCCATGGCATGCTCGTGGAATGAGGAGCTGATAAAAAGATGCGCCCGCATCACAGCGAGAGAGATGCGGAATACCGGCATTCACTGGACCTTTTCACCCGTATTGTGCCTGGCGAGAGACCTTCGGTGGGGAAGGATTGGTGAGACCTTTGGTGAAGATCCCTACCTGATCGGCCGATTTGCCAAAGCGATGATCGAAGGATATCAGGGAGATGACCTTTCCGAACCCGACAGTGTGCTTGCTACCGCAAAACATTACGCGGGCTATTCTGAAACCCAGGGGGGGCGCGATGCCTCTGAGGCTGACCTCTCCCGCCGAAAACTGCGTTCATACTTTCTGCCACCCTTTGCCGAAGCCGCAAAAGCAGGGGTGGGCTCATTTATGACCGGGTATCAATCCATCGAGGGGCTTCCCTCAACCGTAAATGCATGGCTCCTTCGGGAGGTGTTGCGGGAGGAATGGGGGTTCGAAGGAATATTGGTGACCGATTGGGATAATGTCGGCACCTTAGTAACAAAACAAAAAATTTGTGAAGACTATACCCGCGCCGCCGCTTTGGCGGTCGAGTGCGGGAACGATATGATGATGGCTACGCCGGAGTTTTACCAGGGTGCCCTTGATGCACTCGAACAGGGATTGCTTGATGAAGAAGTGCTTGACCAGGCGGTCGGGCGAGTGCTCAGAATCAAGTTCAAGCTGGGCCTCTTCGAGGACAGGCGTTATCCTGATATTCCTGCGGCGGAAGCTATGAAGGGGATTCCGGAGCACCGGCAGGCAGCGCTTGAACTGGCCCGTCAGTCCTCCGTCCTTCTGCGCAACACCGGAGTTCTTCCCCTGAAGGAACAGAAACTTTCCACTATTGCCGTCATCGGCCCCAATGCCGACAATCCCTTTGCCCAGTTGGGAGACTGGTCCCTCGGCACCGGTCAAACCGGGGGCGATGAAACCCATCCGCGTGAGGCTGTGGTGAGCGTTCTTGACGGTATAAAGCAGAGGTTTGACGGTGAAGTGCTGTACAGCCCCGGCTGCAGCATAGAGGCGGATGCAGCACATACCGTTGAAAAGATAGATGAGGCGGTGTCCATAGCAGAAAAGGCAGACGCCGTCGTGCTTGTGCTGGGGGACCAGCACCATCTGGTAGGGGAGACAAAAAGTACGGCCACCCTGGAACTTCAGGGGGGCCAGCTGGAGTTGGTGGAGGCGCTGCAGAAAGCCCAGCAGAAAACCAAACATAAAGGACTTCGAGAAACTCAGCAGAAAGCCGGAAAGGAGCTGATCGTCGTCTTGATCAATTCCAAACCCCTGGCCCTCCCTAAAGCAGTGTATGAAGCGGCGGCGGTGGTTGAACAGTTCAACCCGGGGATGCTCGGCGGCACCGCCCTGGCTGAGCTGCTCTTCGGCGACTGCAACTTTACGGGCAAGCTGACTATCTCCTTTCCCTATCATGTCGGACAGCTGCCGGTCTACTACTCCCAGGTTCGCGGGCAGCACGGGGACAGCTATGCCGACTTGACTCAGGAACCCCTGTACGCCTTTGGAGAGGGCTCTTCCTACACGAGCTATGACTACGGAGAACTGGTGCTCGAAGAAAAGAATCTGACCCTTCACGACTCGGTGCGGGCCTCAGTGCCGGTGACCAATACCGGAGCGATGAAGGGAACAGAAATCGTCCAGGCCTATGTGTCCGATCTTGTGACCTCCGCCACGTGGGTGCAGATGGAATTAAAGACCTTCGCACGGGTAGCCCTGGAGCCGGGGGAAACCAAGGTGGTGGAACTGGAATTTCCGGTACAGGATTGTTCCATAGTGAATGCTGCGGGAGAACGGCTGGTTGAGCCTGGAGAATTCGAACTGCTGGTCGGTCCCTCCTCCCGAAAAAAAGACCTGCGGGCAGTTAGGTTTTCCGTTTGCTGAATTACGACCGGATCTGCCGTGTAACAATCTTCTGCTGCTGCCGCCGAAGGCGGAGCTGGAGACAAAAGCCGTGTTGAAGCAGGCATCCCGGGGACCCTGCAGAAACTTCAGGCTAACTACACCGTGTATAGCATGCTCAAAAACGGTCATGATATTGAATTCCGTTTCAAGGATCCCGAAGATCCCCTTCAGCTGGTGTTTGTCTGTGCCCTGTGGCTGACCGGTTTCGACGCCCCGACCGTATCCACCCTATACCTCGACAAGCCGATGAAAGAATATACCCTCATTCAGGTACGATGCACGTACTCGTGTATCAGCTCGGTTCGCAGGTCACTTACTGCTTCCAGATGCTGCCCTGGAAAGGGAAGTAGGGGAGAACGAAGGTCTTACTATGGTAAATTTTGAGTTGCATGTAAAACGCAAGTACCGTGTAAGCTATATGACCGTTCTTCATCGTCTGAAAGAAAGATATGGATACGGCAATGAGATATACCCGCTCTTCAAGGCCAAATATAAGGAGCAATATGGTAAAAGTTTCAACAGGAATGGATGCCGATTATTACATAGTTATTTTACCGGCGGTCGGACTCGAACCGACACGGGCCGCGAAGCCCGGCAGATTTTGAGTCTGCTGCGTCTACCAATTTCGCCACGCCGGCATAAAGTGTGATGGATAGATTACACTATTGCTTTTTTTTTTGCAATAACCCCTGTGTGAACTCAGCAATTCACAATATGAAAATTTTCCAAAAATTTTCATATTGTGAATGCTCACATTTTGTTTAAGATAAGTAAGAGTCCTCTGAAAAAAGGTCGAAATGCGGGGAAATAGTGTTTTTAAGTTATTATAATATAAAAACTT
>Ga0209925_1001945_pt1 | contig 10285 bp, 13 predicted proteins | sample SalPonR2_A_D1_MG_FD_185702 | JGI IMG/M metagenome (GOLD analysis project Ga0209925, IMG submission 185702) | Salt pond soil microbial communities from South San Francisco under conditions of wetland restoration - Salt Pond MetaG R2_A_D1_MG... ...
GAATGGATGGAGATTTGACTTACTTAGGCCTCCACGTGTTGGGAGCGATTTTTGACCGGGAGAAAGAAATCCCGACGTCAGTGCCATCCTTGCGATGCTTGCTGGTCTTGTTGCCCGTAGTAAGGGACTGGAAATTGAAGAAGGGATCAAGGCTGCACTGAAAGAAAAGGGGGAAGCAAGAGTAGAAAGGAACATGTCCGCGACATGGAAGCGAAATCATCAGTATTGCCACATAATCGCGTCATATCCATGAATATATCCATGTGGCTCATCAAATCATGGAAATGCTCCAAGGAATTAAAGTTGAAAACTTATTCAAGGACTTTCACCGATGCTATTCGCTCTCTTTCCTCATTTCTTAGATTTTGGTCACTTACCGCAAATACAATGTCGTCGGTCTCGAGTGCCCGCACAGCACGTTTACGGCCGATGGGCTGGTCATCCAACACTACGAGATCCGCAGTCACACGCACCGTCTTGCCGGCCCGCGCGAACAGGTGATGGGCGCGGGCCTGGATGATAAAACGGTTGGGGTCATCTCCAATAGACTGAAATCCCCCGTCACGGAAAGCCATCGGACCAAGAATGCGCCGTGGCATGCTACCCGCAAGAAGCTGGTGAGTATAATGACGGTTGTCCCACGACAGGAATCGGCCAGGCTTGACGTCGATAATCGTTTCCTCTCCGGTCACATCGTTTTTCAATTGCATGCGGCCATCCCCTTCCAGGTACACCAAGCCCACCTGCCTGTCTGCCAGAGAACTGTCCTCGAATGTATCTTTGTGAGCGGCGACCATACCTTTCTGTCCTTTGGCCGGTGCAGTGAGCTGGGAAGGAAATACTTCGGAGTTTTCAGGATGCAACACGGAAAGGAGGCGCTTGTACACCTTGCCAGGTAAATCAACCGTGTGTTTGAAACGATGCATCTCAGACGGAAGCTGCGCAAGGAGAGCGTCGCGTGTAGTCTCGTCGATGAAATTATCTTCAACTACAATCTTCGCATAGCTAAAAGAGGATGTCAAGCAGAGGGCAGCTGTTGCGATCGACAGCAAGTAGCGGGAGGAAACAAAAAGCGGCATGGCTGCTGCAGTCAGTGAATATGACAAAACCTAGAGTATTGCGAGAGAAACATTTTAATTAGAAGATCTGAAGCGAGCATTGCCTCGCGCCAAGTTCGCTGACTAATCTCCACGAGGAAACCATCGCAACGAGACTATATGCTTCGTTTTCAGAACAAAAAGTGCTCTTGCATAATGCGTAAGGATATTCTGGCCCGCGGGCAAGCAACCGAAACAATAAAGTTATGGGACCGGGGCGCAGGAGCCGTTAGAAAATGGCGATATATGTCAATCGAAGTCTGAATCGAAGCATGTGAAGCTATTTGCTCTTAGCCCTGCGTGTCCTTTTTTTCTTGTGACCCCATCAATGCGTCACAATTCGAACGTCAGAAAATTCGTGGAAGTCCTCAATCTTTGGAGAACAGGCCATGAATATTCGGTTTGACGGAATGCCTGTCTCGAAAGAAAGTCGACTCAGGGCTTTGGGGGAGAAAGTCCGTTGGATATACAGACACTTCACCTGAGAAGGTAGAGCGACGATGTAGGAAATGAGTAGTTTCTGAGGTACAGATACGAGTGCTTTATTCCTCCTACTCCTCTCCACCTACTTCTCTCAAAATTTCGATCCCGTTATTCCAATGCACTTACCATTATCTTGGGTTAGATCTTGTCGATCACTCTCACGGCCGCCATGTATTTTTTTCTCTGCATCCCTCTCGCCTTTTCCTTCCTCCCTCCCTTCCTCTCCCTCCTGCATTGAGAAATGCACAATCAAGACCCGGAAGGTCTGCTCATTGTCCCGCACGTACAAAAGAGCTTTCGCGTTGGAACATCACGAGGCACTGAAAAAGAGGAGGAGAGAAATAGAAAAGGTGAATAGCGTAAATACGACAGGAAATGCGGGAGGCGCGAACAATCGTCTATGATCATTCCCGTACCAATCTTTCATCTTACTTATTGTCAAAAGCAACTTTGAAACGCATTTTTTTCATTCTGTCCCTAAAATGTCGATCCAATCTTTTCGCATCCATACCAGTGTGACGATCACAGCATATTAGGCCACGAAGTACGGAAGTACGCGGGCTTTTTCCATCATGTTCCCGACGAACCCGACTCCTACACAAAAAAGCCCGAGAAGAGCTTCCACCAAGGGCAAAGAAAGGGACGACAAAAATTTGGTCGTTTGAACTATAGGGAAGCGGAAGGGGTATCGGGTGCGAAGGGGAGGAAGAAAAGCCAATTGTTTCGAAAACTTGCGTTCTGGAGGAGGGATCGAGGAAACACAGAGAAAAGGAGAAATATGGGAGAGGACACTGAAGGACCTTGAGAAGCATGTTGCCGATGGTAAATAAAGCCATGACGCAGAGGAATGATAGTGCGTAGACACCGGCTAGCGCCTCGACAGAGTCATCCAGGACGAGAATAAGGCTGCAGGGGAATGGCGACAAGACAAAGGCGAAAGAAGCGGGAAATATGGGGCTTCGCCTAGCATGACAGACGAGGGAAGGGCCATAGAGAAAATGACCAACACATGCTTCCATGGGTACATGCTTGATGCTAATAGACAAATCAAAACGCTGTGGATAAGCCAATACCCAATTAATTCTTCAGTACAACCACTATTCTCCCTGAGAATATAGACCAATGATTCACCCAAGAATCTTATACCAAAGATAACCAATAAAACCAAAGACTATTAAAGACAGTGGTCGACGCCAGTCCTGTTGTCGTACAATTATAAAACGTACAAAATGATCAGGTGGACGCAAACCATGACATGACGCAATGGCGATCAGCACATCGTAGTACAGACCGTAGAGCCAATAACAGAAATAATCACGTATAACGGCTGTAACGGATGTAATCCTGTAAAACGGCTTAAACTGCTCTTTCAACCTCCTATCGCTGGTCCCTTCTTCCCTTTTAGCGTCATAAATCAGTGCATTGGATTGCAGCAAAGCGAGTGTTGAGGCACTCGAAAGGTACTCGTAATATGGGACTCAAATACAATGGTAGTTCTACGGGATCTTTTACCCTGCCAGGATAAGCAGACGCAGATTACGCAGGTGAGAAAGATAGTAGACGTTCGACGTCTGGTTATATCTTTACACTGACTCATGGCGATGATATCACTACGATTGATTGGCGAGCCAAGCAACAAGATGTGGTGGCTCTATCATCGGCTGAATTGGAGCTGATATCAGCTTGTTCGGCAATGCAAAATGCAGTTTATATTCGTCAAATGCTCACGGACCTGTCACGACGCTTTGACCTCACGCTGGGTGGGCGTGTTTTTTTTTCCATTTTTTGAAGGAGGGGTTGGTTTTTTGCTTTCTTTTTTCATTATATGAGCGATAGTTTTCTTGCTTTCTCCTTCCTTCCTGGTCACGTACATAGCGATTATATTTTTTTAATACAGGGAGGAAGAGTACTTTTCGGGTCCCCTCTCGCAGCACAGGTCCTTCTCGTGTTTTTTTTTCTCTCTCACTGAGCTCCCCAAAAATTGAAATTAATCCCTTTATGCGCCACATACGAGCATTGTTAATGATGGAAAAAAGAAGGCTAAGGCGCATGGAACACTTTCGTAAACGGAGGCATATTACTCGTATCGAAATGCAGCCTTCACTTACTACCGAGGTGGTTGTTTATAGCTTGTGGTTGACTTTTCATTATCGATTACTTGGTCTTTAAATCACATCTTAGCGTCCAGATCCATTGCATTTATAAGACTATCCAGAAAGGGTGGGCATGTAAAGCACCTTCCTACTCTGATTCTTTCTCTATCCGCTTTCTCCTGACCCTCCGAATGAACTTGAACACAAGGTATATTTGACCTTTCTAAGATATCCTGACCATGAACTACGATTGTGACAGCTTTTTCACTACATTCGAATGGCATATGTTCTTCCCATTTTCTTACTTGATCTCTTTTCTTAATTGTGGTCGACTGCATTGCCCGGGACTTTCATATGCTCCACATCCGGGTCGCCTAGTGCTGACATCCTCCGTCTTCCGTTCGTCAGAGGAGGCATGGTTTGGCAGTCAACCTCGTAATAGAGCGCAAATAAATTTCACCACATAAGAATATACCGAAAGTGTTCATCTTTCTATACCCTTGAAAGCCCAGATGACTCCTTTTAATCTTCTTCTCCCGTCCAGGCAGCCTTCGACACTGGCCTCCCGGTTCCTGCCTCCACCAGTAGTTTGGCAGTCAACCTCTCGGTGTAGCGACGCTGGCCTCCTGTCCCCTTCCTCACACGTGTTTCAGCTGCTCGAGTGAGCGCGTTTATTTGACCTCGCGGAGTAGATCCCTTCCATTTTTACGATGGCTACTCATCTGTCTAGTGAGGCGTCCCCGCCTCTTGACCCTCCCCGAAGCGATTTAAACAGGCTCCTCTGGAGGTTGTGGTGCCACTTCGGAGGGCTCCTTATCGTCTGTAGTACGCACTGACATCTGTTTCGTCGATGCTGGCGCTAACGGCAGAACGTCGCCCAAATTCATCTTCCTTATTTTGGACTTGGACGGGCCCCCGCCCACCTCCGAGGCACAAGTGGAACCCTTCCGCCGGCTTCCCCCCCTCGCCAGGGGTCTAGGCGCCCCCATCATCGCCAATCCGCCCCTTGTAAGGAGAGCCTTCTACCGTCCCACCCTTGGAGCTTCACCCGGTAGGTGGCAGAAGAAGGACGACCAGGCTAGTCGTCTCGACATGATTGATCGCTCGTGATGAGATTGGAAAAAAGTTGCTTTGAGAACTACCTATCTTAACCCACAATCCTTTCCATTGGCTTAAAAGAACGTCGATGGTAGTGGGAAGTGAGGTGACCACACGCCTCTCCTTCATGAAATCTCACGATCCTTCCATGGGACCATGCTGGATATGATATGTCAATGCCATAACGTAAGAAAAATTCTAAAACACATGCACTCTAAGCTACGAAAAATCGAGCATAATTCAATTCTTAAGTCTTTTTGACGCTTGAAAGTGAAGGCTGTAGGTTAGGTGAGAGAGGTCAAAAAGGGATTCATCAGAAGAAACTCAATCCTATTTACTCTAAAAGCTTCGATCGATACTTTGGATGTAACCTTTTCTGGTTTCAAATGACGTGATAATAATATCAATATGGCATAATTATTGGTACTGATGCTTCCTCATTGCACAAAGGCTTATTCGAATGTAAGCGCAAGAAGGCACTCGATGGAATGTAGTTCGACACACAATAGTGTACCAGTACAAGTAGAAAGCCTACAACGCATCCAAGATATACTTGAGACAGATGAATCATCACAAGCTTTCAAGCTTTCACAAACTTACGTGGATATGGCGTTCTTACATTGTATACAACCCGTTGCGGTAAGATCTGGTGGAGGAGACAAGTACGGTACCGCGTTGTTGGACCATGCTCTAAAACTTCCTCTTACTCCGCAATAAAAAGTTGCGTGCCATGGTAAGATTTCTGAATATTTTTGGTTACTCTTATTGCCCAGAAGGTATTGCGGAATGCATGGCCGAGGAAATCGATTGGGACAGGAGGCAGAGATACCGAAGAGTTCTTCCTGCATATGTCCCTGTACTTTTCGCGAACGTCTCAAGAGAGCTGTTACTCGTCTTTCATTTGACTTTCACACGTGCATCATCATTCAGCCACGAACCACCATCTCATCAATATCCACCATAAGCAAAGTATAAAGGTTTTCTACGAATTCTGTGCTGCGTATAAGATTTGAAAACCTCGAATCTCCATAATCTCAACATCACTTCATGCGGAGCCGTTGAACGCCGTAGTAGACCGTCGAGGATGTATCGATACGTTCACAGTCCATGTATAAAACGCTTGACCTTATACTTCACAATAAATCAAGTGGATATGAGTCTGTGTTAAGATTTATGAACATTGTAAATCGATTGGGGCAGGAGGCAGAGACACCGAAGAGTTCTTCCTTTTGCACGTAATATGTCCCTGTACTTTTCGCGAACGTCTCAAGAGAGCTGTTACTCGTCTTTCACTTGACTTTCACACGTGCATCATCATTCAGCCACGAACCACCATCTCATCAATATCCACCATAAACAAAGTATAAAGGCTTTCTACGAATTCTGTGCTGTGTATAAGATTGAAAACCTCGAATCTCCATAATCTCAACATCACTTCATGCGGAGCCGTTGAACGCCGTAGTAGACCGTCGAGGATGTATCGATACGTTCACAGTCCATGTATGAAACGCTTGACCTTATACTTCAAAATAAATCAAGTGGATATGAGCCTATCTTTGGTGCGAGCTATTAACATCGTTTTTCCACTTATGTTTCTTCCATTTTTGTTGAAAATATATAGCTAAAAGTTGTCGTGACTTAAGCTTCTGAGCCGGAGACCACACATACGACTGCAATGCCCAACTACAATCGACTTGAAAAGAAACGCTGGCTGGCTTTACTGGGAATGTTTATCGCATATTTTTTTTTCTTTGGGGCCTTGGACTTCAACAATCCATCTCATATCTACCTGAGGCGCTAAGAAAGGATATGGTCGCATACAACAAAAGGAGGTGCGCCTATGTCTTTTACGCAGCAAATGGTGGATATGCATGCAGTGCCATCGTCAATATGATGCGACTTCGACGTCTAGGAGAAGGATTGCCATCGGATGTGGACCTTAATCTTATTGCATCTGATGGTCTTTCGAAGGAAATTCGTCATGTGGCGATCGAGACTGCTCAAGCTTACGTGTACAATTCAAGTTCTTTTCCTGCGCAATTACCCCAACCATTGGGTCACGTGTCGGGACAGTACAATGAGAGCGGCAACTAGTTCTTGGCGTTTCTTCTTCCGACCACCATCTACCGACGCCTGATCCTCTTGGATGCCGACTGCCTCATCCTCCGCGCCCCTCATCACCTCTTCGAACTTCCTGATGAAATTCCATATGCAGCACCCAAGGCATATTGGTACTGGAAGAAGCCGATATTTCAGGACACTGCCTTCTGGAAAGCACCCAGCTTGCGCCGCAGCCGGCAGGACTTCTTAACATCCTGGTTCATGACGGTAGGTTGATTTTTCTTCTTTTTTTGGTGGAGGCCAAGAATTGGAACACTTTGACTGTCACAAACCTCTAAACCAATATTTACCCTATTGGTATCCTATATACGTCCAAGCACATCAACCTTCGAGCGTTAACGACGCAAGTGAGATGAGCTGATTGAGCAGGTAAGCAGCTTATCGCATGTCACCTTGCTGAGCACAGGACAAGCGGAAACTATTTTTTGGGTAATGTTAACCACTCGAGACGGTGTGGTGATGAGGGGACCAACGGTTGTCTGAAACATTGAGGTGCTAGACTTTCTTCTCGCATGATTGGAGGTCAATCACGAGAACCGCATCCCTAGTCCGATGTGATGTGTCCGATAGAAGTATGTCCTGATGTTATTTACGTCCAGCGTGCTACCTCTGGCCTCTTAAAAATTGTTTTCTTGACGAAACAATCGAGTGATCATTGCACCTACCCACGCTGCCCTGGTTGGAGGATATGCGTCCTCACAACGATAGCACACCTCACCGTGAACCCTCAAAAACCAACTATCATTCTGCTTACCAGCAGACCACACCTGCGCTCCAACGACAACGACTACTGTTTCCTGTATGCTCCCTGAGACCTCTTCTTAAAGACTATGTTACATCAAAGCAATCAGCCAGAAACCTGACATTGCCACCCTTTTTTATCATTCTTGCTAAGGGAATCAAGGATGTCTACGATATGGACCTCTTCAACATCGCACTCGGCGAGGACGTGACCGCCCTACCCCCCGCGTACGGGATGCTTGACTTCGAGCTTTCGGGAAATGACAACATAGAAATGGGAGTTACCTTGGACGAGATAATAAACGGCGAAAAAGGTTGGGCAGTTCATTTCTCCTGCTCTGGGAAACCCATGGTCGACTACGTTGACCCAGATGCGCTTTCTAGAAAATTTCCCCAAGCTCATCCAGGCCTTGCGCGCTTAACGCAGATGTGGAACGAGGAAGCACGCGCCGTATGTCCAATGGGCTCGTATCCAGAAGCACCGAAATCCAATAGAAAAGTCGGGAGGCCGTCGTCAAGTCATCACACAAAATTGTAGAATGGTCGTACCCACTGCAGGACAAGTTTGTAAGATGATTTTCTTTAACTGATCATGAGCGCTAGAAAGGTGCTGCTAACCTGAGAGTCGGTTGGTAGTAAGGCGAAGAAAGAGGATGTGACCGTGGACGAGGGGCGAAATGCGATATGAGAGGATGAAGTAGGGCCTTTGAGCATCATTTAGATTTTGCTTACCTCATGCCTTCAAAAGAATAAGTTGAAGGACGGGAGAGGAAGGGGGTAGAGGAGGTTGTAATTCCTCAATTAAAAGGAGGAAGTGTGTGTGTATCTTTTCGGGTCCCCCCTCGCAGCACAGGTCCTTCTCGTCTTTTTGCTCTCTCACTGATCTCGAAAAAGTTTAATGCACGCATGCTCCACATGTGAGCACTGTTAATGATGAAAAAAGAAGGCTATCGGAAAATCAATGAATAGCATGGAACACTTTCTTAAACGGAGGCATTTAGGCGTATCGAAGTGCAGCCTTCACTTACTGTCGAGGTGAACGTTCATAACTTGTGATTGGAAATTCATTATCGATTACTTGGTTTTTGAATCACAGCTTAGCGCCCAGATCCGTTGTATTCATGAGACTATCCAGAATAGATGGGCACGCAAAGCACCTTCCTAATCTGTTTTTCTACTCTCCGCAGTCTCCTGACCCTCCGAATGAACTTGAACACCAGGTGCATTTGACGCTTCTCAGATTATGACTTGAGTTTGTGACAGCTTTCCCATTACATTGGAATTGCAAGTTCTCCTCCCTTTGATACTTAATTTTCTTCCCTTAATTGTTTTCGGGTGTTGCTTGCTGCTTTATTTTGTTTCTCTTTCTCTTATCCTTTATCTTGGTTATTACTGGTTTGACATGACAGGTTTTCTCCCTTAGAGTAAGAAAGCCCAAGGCACTTACTTGACCACCACGCCCAGCTCCTGCTCCCATTCAAAGGGCACGCTCAAGTACAGGGGAATCACGGTGCCAGAAGGAACGTTCTTTCCAATTCGCATGATGATGGTGATCTTATACTTCTTGAGAAGCCTGGTCCCGTCGCTGGGGAGAGTCCATACCAGGGTGTCGCCTTCGTCGACGATCTCGTACGTGATCCTTACGGGGCAATAAAGGAAGATGGGAGAACAATCAGCTTGCGGATCTAGCAAAGCGTGACGTGAAACAAGCAAGCATTTCCACACTACACAAAAAGACTTGACGGATGAGGAGTGAGGAACGATCAAGGTAAACAATAACGCTTTCTCCCTGTCAGCATTATAGGAAGGCAGAGAAAAAGCAATGAATGGATGGAGATTTGACTTACTTAGGCCTCCACGTGTTGGGAGCGATTTTGGACCGGGAGAAAGAAATCCCGACGTCAGTGCCATCCTTGCGATGCTTGCTGGTCTTGTTGCCCGCAGTAAGGGACTGGAAATTGAAGAAGGGATCAAGGCTGCACTGAAAGAAAAGGGGGAAGCAAGAGTATAAAGGAACATGTCCGCGACATGGAAGCGAAATCATCAGTATTGCCACATGATTGCGTCACATCCATGAATATATCCGTGTGGCTCATCAAATCATGGAAATGCTACAAGGAATTAGAGTTGAAAACTTATTCAAGGACTTTCACCGATGCTATTCGCTCTCTTTCCTCATTTCTTAGATTTTGGTCACTTACCGCAAATACAATGTCGGCGGTCGGAAGTGCCCGCACAGCACGTTCACGTCCTGGTTGGTCATCCAACACTACGAGATCCGCAGTCACACGCACCGTCTTGCCGGCCCGAGCGAACAGGGGATGGGCGCGGGCCTGGATGATAAAACGGTTGCGATCACCTCCTCCAATAGACTGAAATCCCCCGTCACGGAAAGCCATCGGACCAAGAATACGCCGTGGTATGCTACCCGCAAGAAGCTGGTGAGTATAATGACGGTTGTCCCACGACAGGAATCGGCCAGGCTTGACGTCGATAATCGTTTCCTCTCCGGTCAAATCGTTTTTCAATTGCATGCGGCCATCCCCTTCCAGATACACCAAGCCCACCTGCCTGTCTGCCAGAGAACTGTCCTCGAATGTATCTTTGTGAGCGGCGACCATACCTTTCTGTCCTTTGGCCGGTGCAGTGAGC
>Ga0209925_1001950_pt1 | contig 10275 bp, 10 predicted proteins | sample SalPonR2_A_D1_MG_FD_185702 | JGI IMG/M metagenome (GOLD analysis project Ga0209925, IMG submission 185702) | Salt pond soil microbial communities from South San Francisco under conditions of wetland restoration - Salt Pond MetaG R2_A_D1_MG... ...
TTTATGAGAGTGGTTCTTTCAGAATCAACTACAATTTTCTCTACCGAACCAAACATTGATTGATTAAATTTATCTACAGTATTCCCAGTATTCTCTGATACTAATGTACTCCCTGTTAATACACATAGATCATTGACAAAATTAGTTCTTTTGTCTTGATAGGAAGGTGCTTTTATAGGGATAATCCTAGAGTTCCCTTTTAATTTATTATGTACTAGAGTTCCGATCACCTCTCCTTCAAAATCATGTGCTACAATTACTAGTGGTCTCTTTAGTTCTATAGATGCGTTTATGATAGGTAATATATCTTTTGCACTTGCTACCTTACCATCATAAAATATAATTAGTGGATTCTCATATTCTGCTGTTAATTTCTTAGGGTTTGTTACAAAATATGGTGATAACAATCCATTGATGAATTGGGTTCCTTCTACCAATTCTACATAGGTTTTAGTATCTTTAGATTCTTCGACTCTGATTACCCCTTCTTTACCGACCTTATCAAATGCTTTAGAGATAATCTCTCCTATGTACTCATCTCCGTTTGCTGAAATACAAGCTATGTTTTTCAAATCGTCTTTATCGGTTACTTTTTCAGAAACAAAATCTAGTTCTTTTACTACGATATCCACAGCTTTATCAATACCTCTTTTTAAATCCATAAGATTTACATGGCGAAAAAATGGTAGTTTAGATCTGTTGATTACTTTAATACCCTCATTAACAATACTTTTTGCTAGTACACAAGTGGTTGTTGTTCCATCCCCTGCTAGATCAACTGTTTTACTAGCTCCTTCGATGAGTAATTGTCCACCCATGTTTTCTACAAAATCTGGTAGAGATATACTCCTAGCTACAGTAACACCATCTTTAGTTACATGAGGATTACCGTAATTGTTTTGTAGTATTACGTTCCTACCTTTTGCACCAAGAGTTACTCCCACAGCATCGGCTACTTTATTAAGTCCTGTTTGTAGTTTTTTCCTAGATTCTTTGTTGAATTTAATTTCTTTCATTTTTGTTTAAATTTTTGATTTTTAATGATGGTTGTTTTATAAAGAAGTTGTAAAGAATTAATACTACTTTCTGCGTATTAAATCACTTTCGATTCTCAATTCTTTCATAAACTCATACATCCCTATTTTCTTTGAGTTTGCCCAATTGTCCTTATCGTTCTGCTCATACATTTCTGTAAGTTTCTGCCAATTGTCAATATAGGGTTTCCAATACGGTAGATCTCTTGATATTTTTTGCAAATCTTGTTCTGTAATATTACACAGCTTTACAAATTTGTAGCATCTACTAAAATCGTCAGGGTCATAAGGTTTATCTCCTGTATAATCAATCCCTTGTAATACCGCCCACATTGTTTTTGAGCTAATTCCAACACTACCGTTTAATATCCATTCATTTAGAGACATTTTTTCTTATATGTAATTTTATAGAATCTAATATTAATTTAACTTCTTCAATTGATTTCTTATTTTCTTCTTTATTTACGAAATCTTGAATAACCTTTTCGTAATCCAAATCGCGATTGTTTATTAGCCCTTTATTGTTTAGGTCTATTAAAAAGTCTATTAATATTTTTTTCATGTTGTTATTTTTTAATTAAAGATTTTCGTTTTATTAAGAGATTATAAGTAATTGAAAGTTGTGGTTGGAGTTCATCCCAACGTACCTCCGTCCCACGGGTTGGTTACCGTGCTAGGTGCTCCTATACTTTCTGAGCTACACAACTTTCATAACTACTTATTTATGTATTTTAAGTTTTTATTTACCTGTAGAACCAAAACCACCAGCACCTCTGTCTGTTTCTTCAAGCATTTCCACTTGATTCCAGCTGATTTTTTCGTGTTTGGCTATTACCATTTGAGCGATTCTGTCTCCATCGTTTATGGTAAACGGCTCATTGGAAAGATTTACCAAAATGACTGCAATCTCACCACGGTAGTCTGCATCTATTGTGCCGGGAGCGTTAAGCACAGTAATCCCTTTTTTGGCAGCGAGTCCGCTTCTTGGACGAACCTGTGCCTCTGTTCCTATGGGTAATGCTACAAACAATCCAGTTTTTACAAAGGTTCTTTCTAGCGGTTTGATAGTCAAAGACTCTTCTAAATTTGCTCTTAAGTCCATGCCTGCCGCTGCAATGGTTTCATAGCTTGGCAATTCGTGCTTTGATTTGTTAATGACTTGGATTTTCATTTTTTGTTATTTATTTTCATTATTAAACCAAACGATCAATTCCTTTTTCAAGGCTTTCTACGCTCCATGCCCAAACTCCAAAGTCTTTTGATTTAGGATATACTTCTTTTTTATCAGTTTCGCTGTATATGCGATTTTCAAAGTCTATACAAATTGGTGTTTCTTTTCTATAAAAGGCTTCAAAGTGGTTTCCATTATCAACACTGTAAACATATCCGTTCTCATTTTCAAAAACCTTAGTAAATAGAGAGCCTTTTACATCTCCTTTGCCTTTAATTCTATTTGGAAGTTTTGTAATCATAGATAATATTGTTTTAAATTATTAATGTAAATATATTAAACAATATTAACAAAACAAAGATTTTTTTATTTTTTAATAAAAAAAATTCTACCATTGGAACACCTGAATTTATTAGCAGAGATATGAAAGTAATACTTATCTACCCCTCCATGATCCCTACAATAATATTCAGATTCGTTAATATCTTCTGTATCAACATAAATAAAATTATTTATTAGTATCAAAGATATAACTACAGATAATAGTATTAATAATACTGTATCCGATAAGCCTTTCGGTTTTGTTTCATTACCCAAAACAAGGTTTATTATTTAGCTTTCACAGCTATTGCAATTTACTAGGTTGGTTATGAACTCTTTAGAAACACTCTGACTTCTTTGGTAATAAAGTGTTTTTATACCTAGTTTCCAAGCCTCAATCAACAATTTATTAACTTCTTTTATTGGTAGGTTGGATGGAATGTTAATGTTTAAACTTTGTGATTGATCTATGAATTTTTGTCTTATAGATGCTTGTTGTATGATTTCTAATTGGTTTATTTCTTTGAATGTTTTGAATACTAGTTTTTCTTCGTTTGTTAAACTAGTCAAATGCTGTACACTCCCATGATTAAGCATTATACTACGCCATGTTTCGTCGTTGTTAATACCTTTATCTTCTAACAAATTAGTTAAGTATTTGTTCTTCCTCATGAAGTTCCCCTTAGCTAAACCTGCCTTATAGTAATTACTACTAAATGGCTCAATCCCTGGTGATGATTGACCTAATATTGCTGATGATGATGTTGTAGGGGCGATAGCTAATAATGTGGTATTTCTTAGTCCGTATCCTTCTAACAATTTAGGTTCTCCATATATGCTAGCTAATTCTTTAGTAGCTTCGTCTGCTTTACATTTAATGTCGGAGAATATACTGTGTGTTAATTGTTTAGCTTCCATACCCTCGAAAGGTATCATATTTTTTTGTAGATATGAGTGCCAGCCTAATACACCTAAACCTAATGCTCTGTGGTTTCTTGCAAACCTATGAGCGGATTGAAGATAGTGATTGTTTTTGGTTTTATTAATAAACTCTTGCATTACCGCATCTAAAAAATAAGTGGCGGTTTTTACAGCATCTGTGTCCTTCCATTCGTCATATAATTCCAAATTCATTGATGATAAACAACAAACAAAAGATTCTTGTTCGTTTGAGGGTAAACATATTTCTGAACAAAGGTTACTAGCATTTATAGACATTGATTCATCTTTATATACTTGTGGTTTATTCTTATTCACATTATCTGTAAAAAAGATATAAGGCAAGCCCTTTTCTTGTCTGCTTTCGAGTACCTTTGCCCAAACCTCTCTTTTGTTGTTATCCCCATCGATCATTTCTTTCATCCAATAATCTGGAATACAAACACCAAAGAATAAATTTTGTAATTTACTACCTATGTCTTTTATAGTTAAAAACTCTAAAATATCTGGGTGATCTATATCTAAATACGCCGCAAAGGCACCTCTTCTCACGCCACCTTGCGAGATGGTATCCATAGTAGTATCAAAAAGTTTCATAAAGGAAACAGCTCCACTACTTCTACCATTATCGGTTACTGTAGTTCCTCTACCTCTTAACTCTCCAAAATATCCTGAGGTTCCCCCTCCGATCTTAGTTTGCATGATTACCTCGCCGAGCTTGTGTGTAATCCCTTCTATTGTGTCAGGAACATGAACATTAAAACAGGAGATAGGTAATCCTCTTTCTGTTCCCATGTTTGCCCAAACAGGTGAACTTAAACTCATCCAACCGTTTTCTATTAGCTCGATGAATGAGTCTTTTAGTTCGGGTTTGAATAATCTTTTAGATGCTGCTGTAGCTACTCGCTCTATTGCACCTTGTACTGTTTCTCCATTTAGTAAGTAACCACGATTAAGCATTTGCTCACTTTCGTCATTAAACCACCATAACTTTTTCATATTTTTTATTTTATTTGATTTTAGAATAAATCGTTTGCAGTAATACTTTTGTCGTGTTTTGTGTACTCCACAGGTCTCTTAGCAAAAAAGTCATCAAGGGAATTAGCAAACACCTCTTCTTCAAACCATTGCATAGGTTTATATTCTTCCGAAGTAATATTAAATATTTTGTCTAATCCTATATTAGTTAAACTCTCATCTGCTCTAAACTTCATAAAATTTACTAAGTCTTTTTTACTAATACATTCGATTTCGCCTTTTTCAAAGATCCAATCCAAGATTTCTGATTCCACAGAAATGGAGTACTTTATAAGGTTAGAAATTTCTTGTTTGATGTTTTCATCAAAAAAATCAGGATTTTCATTCTTAATTTGGTTTATGATGTACATACCAGCATTGGCATGCACTTGCTCATCAACTGATGTCCAAGCAATGATGTTGCTCACGTTTTTCATATAACCTTTGAAACGAGTAAATGATAGTACAATACCGAACTGGCTAAAAAGTGAAACATTCTCAATCAAAATAGAGAATAAAATCAGTGAAAACACATATTTTTTAGGATCATCGGAATTACTGTGCTGTAACGCCTTGTTTAAATACTCTATTCTTTTTTTAATAACAGGCTCTTCCACTAAGTTTCTAAATTCGTCATCATAACCCAATACAGATAATAATTGTGAGTATGCTTCTGAATGACGAAATTCACAATTACCAGATATTAAAACTTTGTTATTCAACCTTGTAACTATACAACCTGTGGGAACGGTTACACAATGAATAGTTCCTTCATATTGCTCTTCGGTTATGTCAGATACGGTAGATGAAAAATTATCTCGTTTTAAAAAATTAACTTTATAAATATCATTATAAGTCTCTTTTCTTTTGTCTTCGTGTACTGTTAGATTCGATCTGTATGCTGCGAACATACCAATAGCTTGAACAATATCTGCGTTTTCTTTACTTGTGGTAGAATAAGAACCTATACAAGTTTTATTATTATGTTTACCTATAAGATTATGTCCATCCCATTTCAAGAGTTCTCCAATAAATTCATTACACCAAACATGAGATTTATTTTCTAAATCTACCCACTCAAAAGACTTGTAAGAGTAGTCGGATTTAGGCATATCTACTTCAAATCTAGTAAGTTCTTTTTCTGATATGTTGTATTCTCTATATGTAACACCTGTGTTTTTTAGTAACTCTCTTAACCTTTCTATTTTCTTTTCTTTTTTGAAAGTTAGTTCGTATGTGTTACAACCTGTACTAAGTCCTCTATTAATTCTTGTACCTTTTTTATTTCTCCAGAATCTTTCACATCCATCTGCTTGGATAGCTATCTTCAACCTATCCAAATCAGAAAGATTATCTACTTCTCCTGTTTTTCTACCGATATATGGTAACTTCATAGAGCTTGTTAGACTCTTTATATCTTTGATTTTACGTTCTCTGATTATACCATGTGGGGTTTTATATATCATTCGGTGATTTGGAGTTAACATTGCAAAGTTACTACCGTTATCTATTTTGTAGATAGTACCTGTGTATTTCTCATTAACTATATTTGATGGAACTACTGTGCTATACTCACAAGTTTTAGTATCATATTGAATAACGCGATCTCCTTGTTTTAAATCTCTAAAATCTAACCATCCTTCTGGTGTTAGTATTTCTGTTCCTTCTACATGACACTCTGCAAAAGTACTCCCTAGTCCATTAAATTCAGGCTTTGGGAGGTGTTTATATAGATCTCCCCAAAAAGACTTTACTGCTACTTCTATTTGTGCGATAGGTAGTAAGCTTCTTTTGATGGCTTCTTTCTCGTGTGGTTCTAAATGAGCATGAAAATCTTGAATGTCTGCTGTAAAATCTAGTTCAGAATGTACCCAAAAAGATTTGTTGATCATATCGGTAAACTTACTGATTTCTGGGTACTCGAAAGGTTTGTAGTTGGTTCTTTTTTTAAAAATATCTGGCATGGTTTTGTTTTTTAGATTGAGCGTAAAGGTAATGAATATAAGTTCAAATCCAGTAACAATTTAAGTGCTTAGTTACTAAATTTTTATACCTTCTCCAATTGTTTTTCGTTAAATATATGTAGCATACCAGCACTATTTTCTCTTTGGCTTCTTTCGTGTTCTACAACCAGTCTCACGTCTCCTTGTGAGTTGGTAAATACAGAAACTACCTCTCCTACAAACGCATAACCGTTAATTTTTTCTACCTTATCTCCTATCTTAAATTTATAATCTGTTGTAGTTTTTGGTTCAGAACTTTTTCTATATTCTAACTCTTCTTTGAAAAGTTTTTTTAGTGATGGGAGACCTTCAACATAACCATTATTTAGAATATTTTCAATATGGTCTGTCTCTAAGTCTTTTATTAATGTATATTTTGTTTCGGGTAACTTATTCATGTTTTTGTCATAATTTACCCCCCAAAAATAAATATCTCTAGGTTCAATAAATCCTTTTTCTATCAACCATTCTGTTTCTTCTTTATGAAACCAAAATCCAATTTTGTTTTCGAATATGTTAAAATACAGTAGTACTTGTGTTAATCTTAAGTCTGGATGATTTAACCAAAACTTTTCTATCTCTTCCTCTTCAAAATATGTTAGAAACTCAGAACCACAAAATAAAATCTTACTCCGTAAGTTCGATTGATTACAATCCTCGTAAAACGCCATCCTAACTTCTGGTTTTCTAAATTGTTCTAATACAATAGGTATTCTTTCTTTTAATCTCATGTTTAAATTTTATTTATTTGTTCAAATATACAATGTTTTTTTCTAAAAAACGTCCTCTGGTTTCATTTTTTTTATCTGTACTAATTCTTTCGAAACATCTAGTTTTGCTACCTTAGCACGATACATAGGGTTATCTCCATTTTCGTCAAAATAACCTCTAAACCCTTCCCTTGTTTCGTAAGTTAAAGCAGTGTAGTCTCCATCTACGTGTACATTACCACCTGTCTCCCTCTCTTTTATTTTCTCCATCTTTATTTGCATTTGTGTTCTAACACTTCTTTCTGGATGATTTATGATTCTATGCATAATGAAGAAGTCATCTACTCTATATGGAAAATCTGCACCCCCCTGAACATCATATTTACTAGGTGCTTTTTTAAACCCTTCATTGTTATTAGGTTGTCTTGATGCTTGTGTCCCGGGATGACCTATTAAATAAACAGAACAATATTTTTCAGTGAATACTCTTAGTTCAGATAATATTTCGTTATTATGAGCGTGAGAGTTTGGTGAAGTAACCTTGAAGAAGTTATAAGGATCTACTAATAAAGCGTTTATACCATATATCTCATATAATTTCCTTCCTATTTCGATAACTTCTTTTACCGTATAGTGTTTCTTATTCGCTATGATCTTAAAATTATCTCTAGATCTATCAATATATTTTTTAAGTAGGTCTGGTTTATCTTTAAAATATGTGATGTCTCTACCTGTTTCAACTTCTATCAACCTCCTTCTGTTGAGTTGGTTTCTGTTTTCGGGCATCATCATTCACCACCTCCAACCGTGAAGAATATTAGTTGATTGAGCCATGGTCAAAGTGAATATAGATTTACCTATGTTGTCGTAACCTATCCCCATATTTAAAGAGTTTGGTTTGGCTCTAAAGTATTTATCTAGTTCTCTAAACCCCCAAGTAAGTCCTTGTGGGATATTATTTAGTCTCGCTTGATCTAGGTATTTGTTCTCTTCTAGCTCATCAGATAAAAACGATAGTGTTTCTACATCTGATTTCCATTCTTTTTTTTCTGATTCTTCCTCTGGTAATTCCTCAATATCTACACCATAACCCATTTCATAGAGTTTAGCATACGCTTTTGGGTAATTACCTTCGTGTTCTAACTCTGCATATATTGCGTGGTTATTATAAGGTCTACCTGTTTCAAATGTGGATTGAGAGGTACTAAACACATTTAAAAATAGCCCTTCTTTATGGTAACCTGCGTGGTTATCTCCTGACTTTGTGTTAGGTCTAGTAAAGCTAATCCATTGAGGATCTTCACGATTTAGTTTTTTCCATCCATGTTTTTCTAGTAGCTCGATAGCTATTTGAGGATCGTTGTTGTAAGTTGGAAACTTATTAAACGCTATCAATTCTGATTTAGAGAATCTTTTTTTAGTATCTTTTATAATACATTGATCTAACTTTTGTGATTCTAAAAATAACTCAAACCTTTCTTCTTCTGTGATATAAGGAATGTTTTCTAAACTACCTTGTACTATTTCATAACCGTATGATGGGGATACTATAACATATCCACCTTCCCCTCGTGTTTCTATAATAGCCTGACCATCAGCATTTCTAGCTAAATGTTTTGATGCCGATATATTCAAACATCTGTACATTAGATGATAACCCCCACTAGATGTTTTTTGAATTACTAACTTCTTTAATAATTTCTTTGGTAGTCGAGATTTAAAATCTTTGATGAACGATTTTTTATCTTTCGATTTATAAATGTCTAAATCTATTACTTCTAAATTTTTAGATATATAACCTGTAGAAATAGCTATAGCTTTAAAATCAAAAACGTTAATCTTTTCTTCTGTTGTTTTTTCTTTTGTGAATTGAGTGAAACCCTTGTCTGGGTTCTTAGTTCCTTGTGTAATAGAGATAGGGTTTAAATCTAAAGAAAGGTATTTTTTAGCTATTTCTTTGTAGTTAGTCATTGTTATGATTGTTATTGTTACAGAATAAGGGGTAAATATTTCATTTTTTGTAACGGAATAGGGGTTATTTTGTAGCCTTTAAAAACTCAATGTGAATTTTTTATCTGTTTTTTCATAAGTGTATCCGAAGTGCTTACAAATTCCACTTACTCCATTTCTTGGACTGTATGATTGACATTTTTTACCGCATTCTCCACGTTCACCAGATTGTAGAAAATGCTTACAAAAAAAATGATCGCTTCTTACTTCACTTTTTGCTAGATATACATCCATTTCTTGGATATTATTTTCTTTCATATACTGCAAGTGGTATTCTAAATTGTAGCAATACTCATCATCTTTTTGAAAATAGAGTTTTTTATTTTTCATTTTATGTTTGATTTATTCTCGCTTCTGCTATTTTGATATACTCTTCATTCATTTCGATTCCTATAAAGTCTCTGCCGGTATTTTTACTTGCTATGCCAGTTGTACCACTACCCATGTATGGATCTAAAACAACTCCCCCTGTTGGTGTTTTTGTAATTGTGCAAAGGTACTCCATAAGCTTTAGGGGCTTAACTGTTGGATGATTACAACCTTTATCCATCCCATCGCACCCTTTATTCCTTTCCGACTTGCTAGCTTTGGCACAGTAGAAAAATCTTGAAGCGCCGCCTTTGTCGTTGTATCCACCTTCTATTTCTTTTGTGTGGCTTTTTCTTTTCCATCCGTCATTTGACCCATTACCACTAAACCCTTTCCATTTACTTGCACTACTCTTTGTAACCCCACTCTGCTCATCCAGCATCCGCCCTGCCTCTTCGTCTAGGATTATATTGGCTGGGAATCTGCCTAAACCACTTTCTACGAATTCTATTTTCCTGCCTTTAGCTTTTTTCCCTTTCATATTCCCCATAAGGTCTTTTTCCCCTGTTTCATTATGTAGAACTTGAAGTTTATCACTTGTTCCAATCCTCCCCCCATCAATATTCAGCCCACTCACTCCCCACTTGATAGCGTTGTTTGCGTATGTACCCTCGTTGGGTTTCATAGCTACTATGATAGGCTCGTAGCTCGGCTTAAGACCGTGAGACTTCCAACCGTTCCATAGCTGGGCTTCGGGGGTG
>Ga0209925_1001954_pt1 | contig 10270 bp, 8 predicted proteins | sample SalPonR2_A_D1_MG_FD_185702 | JGI IMG/M metagenome (GOLD analysis project Ga0209925, IMG submission 185702) | Salt pond soil microbial communities from South San Francisco under conditions of wetland restoration - Salt Pond MetaG R2_A_D1_MG... ...
TCGAGCCGATCCAGGGTGAAGGCGGCGTGCGCGCCGTACCGCATGTCTGCCTGCGCGGATTGCGGGAATTGTGCGACGAGACCGGCATGCTCCTGATCTATGACGAGGTTCAGACCGGCTTCGGGCGCACGGGCAAACTGTTCGGTTACGAATGGGCCGGTGTCGCGCCGGACATCATGGCGGTGGCGAAGGCGCTGGGCGGCGGCTTCCCCGTCGGGGCGGTTCTCGCCACGGCGGATGCGGCAACCGGCCTGACGGCAGGCAGCCACGGGACCACCTTTGGCGGCAATCCGCTCGCCATGGCGGTCGGCAATGCGGTTCTCGACGTTCTGGAGGAGCCGGGCTTTCTGGATCAGGTCAACCGGACCGGCCTGCTTATGCGCCAGCGCCTCGCGGAGTTGCGAGACCGTTTCCCCGACATCATCGGCGAGATCCGCGGTGCGGCGCTGATGTCCGGCCTGCGGCTCAACATTCCCAATGCCGATTTCGTCGCCGCCACGCGGGCGCAGCATCTTCTGTGCATCCCCGCCGGCGACAATGTCGTGCGGCTCTATCCGCCGCTGACCATCAGCGAAGCCGATCTGATAAAGGGGCTCCAGCGCATCGAAGCCGCCTGTATCGCCCTGCAGGACAACATGCCGGCAACGGCAAAGGCGGGAGCATCGGCATGAACGACAGCATGACCCCTCCCCGGACAAAGCCGCGTCATTTCACCGATCTGGCCGTCATGGATGGCGGCGAACTGCGTCGCATTCTCGGCCTCGGCGCGGCGATCAAGGCGAAGCGCCGCAAGGGCACGCCGTCGGCGGTGAAGCCGCTCGCCGGCAAGACGCTGGCCATGGTCTTCGACAAACCCTCGACGCGCACGCGCGTGTCGTTTGATGTGGGCATGCGTGAGCTCGGCGGTGAGACGCTGATGCTCACCGGTGCCGAGATGCAGCTCGGGCGCGGCGAGACCATCGCCGATACCGCCCGCGTGCTCTCGCGCTACGTCGATGCCATCATGATCCGCATCCTCGAGCAGGAGGCGATGCAGGAGCTGGCCGACAATGCCGAGGTTCCAGTCATCAACGGCCTCACCAAGGACACGCATCCCTGCCAGATCATGGCGGATGTGATGACTTTCGAGGAGCATCGCGGATCGATTGCCGGCGCCACGGTGGCGTGGACGGGCGATTCGAACAATGTGCTCACCTCCTGGATCCATGCGGCGGCGCGTTTCGACTTCACCATCAACGTCGCCACCCCGGCGGAGCTCGCGCCGCCGGCGGAGATCGTCGCCTGGGCCCGCGCAAACGGCGCGCGTCTCAACCTGACCACCGATCCGCGCGCGGCGGTCTCCGGCGTACAGGCCGTCGTCACCGATTGCTGGGTCTCCATGGGTGACGAGGATGAGGGGCGGCGCCACAACCTGCTCAAACCCTATCAGGTCGATACCGATCTGATGGCGCTCGCCGACAAGGACGCGTTGTTCATGCATTGCTTGCCTGCCCATCGCGGCGAGGAAGTGACCGATGCCGTGATCGACGGTCCGCATTCCGTCGTCTTCGACGAGGCGGAGAACCGCCTGCATGCCCAGAAGGGCGTACTGGCCTGGTGTTTCGGTCTCGAGGCGGGTCTTTGGGAGGCGGTATGAGCGTGCCGTTCGACGGCGCCGACGACCTGATCCTGCCCTTCGCGGTCGAGCCCCTCGACCTGCGGGGGCGGGTGGTACGGCTCGGCCCGGCCATCGATACCATGATCAAACGCCACGGCTATCCCGAAGCCGTGGCGCGCGTCCTCGGCGAGGCGGCAGCGCTGACGGCCCTGCTTGGCTCCGCCTTGAAATTTGAAGGGCGCTTCCAGTTCCAGACCCGCACGGACGGGCCGGTCGAAATGATCGTGGTCGATTTCGACACGCCCGATCGGCTGCGTGCCTTCATCCGCTTCGATGCGCAGCGTGTGGCGCAGAGCGTCGCGGCGGGTGAGGGCGATACCGCCCGTCTTATCGGCCATGGCCATCTCGCCATGACCATCGACCAGGGCCCGGCCATGAACCGCTATCAGGGCGTCGTCCCGATGGAAGGCCAGAGCCTCGAAGAGGCGGCACATCAGTATTTCCGTCAATCCGAGCAGATCCCGACGCGCGTGCGCCTCGCCGTGGCCGAGCAGGTCGGTGAATCCGGCTCGACCTGGCGGGCGGGGGGGCTGCTCGCGCAGTTCATGCCCGCCTCCATCGACCGCCAGCGCCAGGCCGATCTCGATCCGGGTGATGCGCCGGCAGGGACCGTGACGCAATCGGACGACGGCGAGGATGATGCCTGGCGCGAGGGCCGGGCGCTGGTCGACACAATCGCCGATCACGAACTCGTCGATCCCGGCCTGTCGAGCGAGCGGCTGCTCTATCGCCTGTTCCACGAACGTGGCGTACGCGTCTTTTCCGGCCAGCCAATGCGCGAGGGCTGCAATTGCACGCGTGATCGGATCATGCGCATGCTCGCGAGCTTCTCCGCGCCTGAGCGCAGGGACATGGTCCGCGATGACGGGCGCATCGGCGTCACCTGCGAATTCTGCTCGCGCCAGTACGAGCTCTCCCCGGAAGAGGTCGAGGCTGCGGTGGAAGAGGGCGGCGAGAGCTGAGCCCGAAGCGCAGGGATGGCGCGCTCTACTCCGAATCGCGCAAAAGCGTCACATGGCCCATCTTGCGTCCGGGGCGCGCCTCTTCCTTGCCGTAGAGCGTCAGGCGCGCCCTCGGATCGGCGAGATGTTGCTGCCAGGCCCCGACATCATCACCGATCAGGTTGTGCATTGCGACCCGCCCGTAGCGCCCGGCAGGGCCCAGCGGCCAGCCGCAGACGGCGCGGACATGCTGCTCGAATTGCGAGGTCTGTGCGCCGAAATCGGTCCAGTGCCCGGAATTGTGCACACGCGGGGCGATTTCGTTGACGACGAGGGCCTCGGCTCCCGCCACGTCGCGGGTGAGAAAAAGCTCCACGGCGAAGACGCCGACATAATCGAGCGCGCCGGCGATGGCATGGGCGATCTCGCGCGCCTGCTGCGCCGTCGCGGCGCTCACTGCGGCGGGTACACTGGTCAGGGCGAGGATGTGGTTCTCGTGGCGGTTCTCGCAGATGTCGAAGGCCGCGAAGCTGCCATCGGGCGCGCGGGCGGCGACGACGGAGAGCTCGCAGACGAAATCGACGAAGCCTTCCAGAATCGAGGGCGCCCCCTTCATGGCGGCAAGCGCGCCATCCGTATCACCCGCTTCGCGGATCGCGGCCTGGCCCTTGCCGTCATAGCCGAAGCGGCGCGTCTTCAGGATGGCGGGCATGCCGATGGCGCCGAGCGCCGCCTGAAGGTCGCCGGCATCGTCCACCGGGCGGAACGGGGCCGTGGCAATGCCGAGATCCGCGACGAAGCGTTTCTCGGCAAGGCGATCCTGGCTCGTGGCGAGCGCGCCCACACCGGGGCGCAAGGGCACCAGACCGGCGACCAGCGCGGCGGCTTCGCGCGCCACGTTCTCGAATTCATAGGTGGCGACATCGACGCTCTGCGCGAAAGCCGTGAGCGCCGCTTCGTCGGTGAAGGGCGCGCAGGTGGTCACATCGGCCAGCGCGAAGGCGGGGCTCGCCGGCGTATCGTTGAAGACATGCACCCTGAGCCCGAGCCGCGCGGCGGCGGAGGCGATCATGCGCCCCAGCTGGCCGCCGCCGAGAATGCCGAGCGTCGCGCCGGGTGCGATGATCGTCTCGTTCATGATGCCTCCGAGGGGCGCTCTGCGACACTTTCGCTCTGCGCTTGCCGCCACAGGTCGAGCCGCCCGGCAAGCGCGTCGTCGCTGAGCGCAAGCACGGCTGCGGCGAGGAGCGCCGCATTGACGGCGCCAGCACGCCCGATCGCCAGCGTGCCCACAGGTATGCCGGCGGGCATCTGCACGATGGAGAGCAGGGAATCCTGCCCCGACAGCGCCTTCGATTCCACCGGCACGCCGAAGACCGGCAAGGGCGTCAGCGCCGCCGTCATGCCCGGCAGATGCGCCGCCCCGCCCGCGCCGGCGATGATCACCTTGTGACCCGCCGCGCGCGCGCCCTGCGCAAAGGCATAAAGCCGCTCGGGGGTGCGGTGCGCGGAGACGATGCGGGTGTCATGCGCAATGCCGAGCGCGTCGAGCGTTTCTGCCGCATGGTGCATCGTCGCCCAGTCGGACTGGCTGCCCATGATGATGGCGACCGGCGCCGCTTCGCCGTCTTCACTGTGCTGCTTCATCCTCGCGCCTCGCGCCATTGCCTGAAAGCGAGGTGGATAAACGAGGCGGGGCCGCATCACAAGAGCATGACGCTGCGTGGCCCGTGCAATATCCCGGCAGGCCTCAGCGGGCGCCTGCGGGGCGATGGCGCAATTTGTCCTGCGAGGCGACGAGCGCGCCGGCGACGATCAGGAAACAGGCGACCCACAGCGTCATGCTCGCCTGCGCGAAACCGGCAAGGATCAGCGTGAAGGTGGAGATCACCGGTGCCGAATAGGCGCCCACGCCGAGCAGCCGGATATCGCCGCGCTTGCAGCCGATATCCCAGGCATAGAAGGCGGCGCCGACCGGGCCGAGGCCCAGCGCCATGACCGCAGCCCATTGCACGGTGCCATCCGGCCAGATCGTCGTCTCGAAGGCAAGATGGGTAATGACGCCGAGCAGTGATGCGCCGATGCAGAAGCCGGTCACCGCATCGGTGGGGACGCTGGTAAAGCGGCGCGAGAGCACGGAATAGCCTGACCAGAACAGGGCCGAGCCCATGGCGCAGAGATAACCGGGCCAGTCTTGTGCGAGATCGACGCCACTGCCGCCTCCCGACAGCACCACCACCCCGCCGAAGCCGATCACCGCGCCGATGAAATGGTGGCGGCGGAGTCCCTCGCCCGGGAGCAGGCCGGAGAACAGCACGATCAGCAACGGCCAGAGATAGTTGATCAGCGTCGCTTCCGCCGGCGGGGCGAGTTTGAGCGCGGCAAAGAACAGCGCATGGAAGCCGAACAGCCCGCCGATGCCGAACGCGTAGACCCGCCAGCTCTGACGCAAAGCCGCGCGGCGATGCGGCTGCGCGATCATCACCGCGAGCCCGAGCGCGCCGCCGATGGTGAAACTCATGGCGTTGAGTTGGAAGGGCGGAATTGCGCCGGTCGCGGCGGTGAACAGGGCGAGCACCCCCCAGGACAGGATGGCGAGGCTGCCGATGGCGGTGGCGAGAGCGGGTGACATGGGGTCCCTGAGTCAAAAACGCGCATCGCTTTGCGACGGGCTGCGCGATGACGCAAGGAGCTGGGGCGGTCCTTCAGCAAAACGGCGAGATTCCATCGCGAAAACTTCTCCTGTTGAAAACGAATCAGTGCGCCGGGGGACTCTTGCGCCCGAGTCACCGCGTTGTGTAGGGTCTCAGCCATCAGATCAGTCATCTGATGCGGCGAATTCCCCAGCCTTCGCAAGCAGGGCGCGCGATCGTGAGCGATCGTCCGCGAGGGAGAGGGATTCTGGGAACGGCGAGCCCGCGAGGAGGCGGTATGACGGATACGAGCGCGACCTGGAACGACGAACGCGTCGAGCAGCTCAAGAAGCTCTGGGCCGAAGGCAAGAGCGCCAGTCAGATCGCGGTGGAGATCGGAGGCATCAGCCGCAACGCGGTAATCGGCAAGGTCCACCGCCTTGGTCTCGCCGGGCGCCCCAAGGCCGGAAGCGCCAGCGGTGGGCGCAGCCGTGGCGGTAACGGCGAGGCGAAAGCCGGCGATGCGGGCGCCCAGGCGGTGACATCGGCAAATACGGTGCCTGCGGCATCCGCGCAGGAAGCAGCCGATGCGGCGCCGGCGGAGTGCATGGATCGCCAGCCAGCCATACAGGATGCTGAACCCGGCAACACGCCCTCCCCGCGCAGTGCGGCAGCGGCCTCTGCGGGCAATGCCGCTTCGGCGGGTTCACAGCGCAGGGCTTCCGGCGTTACCGGCAGTGCAGGCGCAGCGCCGCGCAGCGGCAAGGTCGAGCCCGTTCCGGAATTCGAGCAGCATGTGACCATCATGGAACTGCGCGAGGGGATGTGCCGCTGGCCGATCGGCGATCCGACCTCGGCCGAGTTCCGCTTCTGTGGTGCGCGCGCGGATATCGGGGTCCCCTATTGCAATCACCATGCACGTATCGCCTATCAGCCGGCTGCCGACCGGCGGCGCGAGCGCAAGGCTGCCAACGGCTGATCCGGGAAACCGGGCTGACACGGGACTGAAGCGGGGGGCGCGTGAGCGCCCCTTTTCCATTCATGCTCACACGGGCTGCGGCCAAACCGGCCGCAACGCCACTTTCGCACAAGCCTCGTCGGCAAGATTGCTTTCGTATTCTGGCGCCGGTTGCGTGATCCGGCGCGCCGGGCACGGGGGCATTCATGAGTCAGGCGGTCGCGGGTGAGGGCATCGGTCTCGTGCAGAGGCGCGGGATGGAAGTGAGCTTTGCCGCGGGCATCGTGCTGATCCTCACGATCCTGTTTCTGCCGATCCCGAAATTCATCATCGATATGGGGCTTGCGATCTCGATCGCGCTCTCGGTGCTGATCCTGATGGTGGCGCTCTGGATCAACAAGCCGCTGGAATTCTCCGCTTTCCCCACCGTCCTTCTGATCGCCACCATGTTGCGGCTGGCGCTCAACGTGGCGACGACGCGGCTGATCCTCGCCAATGGTGACGAGGGCGGCGCGGCGGCGGGCCATATCATCGACGGCTTCGCCCGGATGGTGATGAGTGGCGATTTCGTCATCGGCATCATCGTCTTCGTGATCCTGGTCACGGTGAATTTTCTCGTCATCACCAAGGGCGCCACGCGTATCGCGGAAGTCGGCGCGCGCTTCACCCTCGATGCCATACCCGGCAAGCAGATGGCTATCGATGCTGATCTCTCCGCCGGGATCATCGACGAGAAGGAAGCCCAGCGCCGCCGGCGCGAGCTCGAGGAGGAGAGCTCGTTCTTCGGCTCCATGGACGGCGCCTCGAAATTCGTACGCGGCGACGCCATTGCCGGGATCATCATCACGGCGGTGAACCTGTTCGGCGGCATCATCATCGGCACCACCCGCCACGGAATGCAGCTCGGCGAGGCAGCCGATGTGTTCACGCGGCTCTCCGTCGGCGACGGTCTGGTGACCCAGATCCCCGCCCTGATCGTCGCACTCGCCGCCGGCCTGCTGGTCTCGAAGGGCTCGACGCGCGGTGCCGCCGAACAGGCGGTGCTGGGCCAGCTCGGCGCCTATCCGCGTGCGCTTTTTGTGGCAGCCAGCGTGATGGTCCTGCTCGGCGTCACCCCGGGCCTGCCTGGGCTGCCGCTCTTCGCGCTCGCCGCCCTGCTGGGCTTCGTCGCCTGGATCGTGCCGCGCAAACGCGCCGAGAGCGAAGCGCTCAAGGCCGAAGAGGCGAAGGCCGAGGAGGTGCGTGTCCAGGAGGAGAGCCGCGACTCGGTCAAGGAATCGCTCAAGACGGCGGAGATCGAGCTCATTCTCGGCAAGCAGCTCGCCACCGAGCTCCTCACCGCCCATGGCGAACTCGCGGCCCGGGTCGGCAAGATGCGCCGCAAATTCGCCCGGCAATACGGTTTTGTCGTGCCCGAGATCAAGCTCTCGGATTCCCTCATCCTCGCACCGAAATCCTACGAGATCCGCATCCACGGCACGACGGTCGCGACGAGCGCACTGCGCGTGGGCGAGGTGCTCGTGATCACCGGCGATGCCGGCAAGCCGGACGTCCCGGGTGATCCTGTGCGCGAGCCGGCCTTCGGCATGAACGCCATGTGGGTCTCGGAGAGCTATGCGGCGGAAGTGCGCCGGGAGGGATTCACGCCGGTGGACATCGTCTCGGTCTTGCTGACGCATCTCTCGGAGACCATCCGCAACAACCTGCCTTCGCTGCTCTCCTACAAGGACATGCGCGCGCTGCTCGACCGGCTCGATCCGGAATACAAGCGCCTGATCGACGATATCTGCCCGGCGCAGATCTCCTATTCCGGCCTCCAGGGTGTGCTCAAGCTGCTGCTCGCCGAGCGCGTCTCGATCCGCAACCTGCATCTCATCCTGGAAGCCATCGCCGAAATCACGCCGCATGTGCGCCGCTCCGAACAGGTTGTCGAGCATGTGCGCATGCGTATGGGCCAGCAGATCTGCGGCGATCTCACCGAAGGCGGGGCGCTGAAGGTGCTGCGACTGGGCACGCGCTGGGATCTCGCCTTCCATCAGGCGGTCAAGCGCGACGCCAAGGGCGAGGTGATCGAGTTCGACATCGACCCGCGCCAGCTCGAGGAATTCGGCCAGGCCGCGTCTGCCGCCATCAAGGAGCGTATGGCGCAGGGCCACAACTTCGCCCTCGTCGCCGCCCCCGATGCACGCCCCTATGTGCGCATGGTGATCGAGCGCCTCTTCGCTACCCTGCCAGTGCTCTCGCACGTGGAGATCCCGCGCGGGGTCGAGGTGGAGACGCTGGGCGCGATCTCGTGAGCCTGATCTCCACCGACATGATCCTGGCCACCTTCGTGGTCTTCTGCCGCGTGGGGGCCTGCCTGATGATCATGCCGGGTTTCTCCTCTGCCCGGATTCCGATGCAGGTGCGGCTCTTCGTGGTGATCGGGCTGAGCCTCGCCATGAGCCCGATGCTGATGCCGGGCATCACGCCCGCTATCGCCGGGACGGGCCTTGCCGGCCTCGTCGGGCTGATCGTGACGGAGAGCCTGATCGGCGCACAGTTCGGGCTGGTCGGGCGGCTGTTCTTCCTCGCGCTCCAGACCATCGGCCAGGCGATCGCCATGTTCATGGGTTTCGGCATGATGGCCGGTGTGGCTATCGACGAGCCCGACCCGGTTCCGGCCCTGACATCCTTCATGATGCTCTCGGCGACGGCATTGCTGTTCATTACCGACCAGCACTGGGAGATCATACGCGGGCTCACGGGGACCTATGTCCTGCTGCCGCCCATGGGCGGTTTCGACGCGCAATTCTCGCTGATCCGCATTGCCGATACGCTCTCGGAAGCCTTCGTGCTGGCGCTGCAGATCGCATCGCCGTTTCTGGTCTTCTCCTTCCTTTTGAACTTCGCCATGGGCGTCATGAACAAGATGATCCCTCAGGTGCCGGTCTATTTCATCTCGTTGCCCTACATGATCATGGGTGGCTTGCTGATCTTCTATTTCCTTTCCGACGAAATCTTTGTGATGTTCAACCAGCGCTTCGGCGCCTGGCTCGCGGGAGGCTGATTGATGAGCGAGGCACGCGAACGGCTGCGCCGGCTCAAACGGCTTCAGGATGTGCAAAAGCAGCGCCACCGGCTGGAGGAATGGAAGCTCGCGCGCCTGCGCCAGGAGGAAAACGGCCTGCGCAAGGCACAGGAAGAGGTGCTCGACGCACTCAATGGCGACCATCCCCTGCACGGGCTGTTTCTCGCCGGCCTCGGTGCACGGGTGGGCAGTCTGGGGCGTGCCATCGTCGCAAAACAGCGCGCGGGCGCGCAACAGGCGGTGAAGACGCTGGAGCAGGGGCGCCGGCAGGACGTCGCCAAGAAATTCGTCTGCCGCGCCCGGCGCGATGCCGACGAAGAGGAGCGGCGCACGGATTTCCTCGATTACCTCGATCGCCATCTCGCGCAAACGGGGGAGGAGCCCTCGATGGCTGCGCCGGCGCCGGCATCCGGCGAAGCGCCGGACGGCAATGCTTCGGGGCGCAAGCCTGGCGTAAGCGCCGGGTTCTAACGTGAAACCCGTCACGTTCGCCTGTCCGATCGACGATGCAGGAGGTTAGAGCCGATGATCAACCCGCCTTCGGATATCATTCTGGATGTCGCGCGCGCGGCCGATCCCGGCAAGCAGGCGAGGGCGGCGCAACGCCTGGTCGCGCTGGCCGGCGACGGATCGGGAAATCCGCATGCCTTCGCCGCGGCGATGGAGAATTCCGGAAGGGATTCGGTTACCGCGCAAACGCCGTTTCGCGCCGCCGAGGCGCGCATCGCCATGCAGAACCGCGATGCGCTCGGCGCGGCGGGCAACGCCGGTTCGCCGGCCGGCAGCGCCGATCTGCGCAATCGGCTCGATCCGCTGGCCGGTGCCGGCGACCGGGACGATGCGTCGCGGCATGCGCCGACAGCCGGCAATCAGCCGATGGCGCCGGAACAGGAATTCGAGGCCTTCATTCTGCGCAGCTTCGTCGAGACCATGCTGCCCGACGATGCGACCGCCTCCTACGGCTCCGGCACGGCGGGCGACATCTGGAAGGGGATGCAGGCCGAGCAGATC
>Ga0209925_1001971_pt1 | contig 10221 bp, 8 predicted proteins | sample SalPonR2_A_D1_MG_FD_185702 | JGI IMG/M metagenome (GOLD analysis project Ga0209925, IMG submission 185702) | Salt pond soil microbial communities from South San Francisco under conditions of wetland restoration - Salt Pond MetaG R2_A_D1_MG... ...
AGCTCCGAGACCAACCCATCCCTCGTATCCGGGAATACCGGCATTCACCACTTGAATGGTCCAGCGTGTATTGTTGACGTTCGTGAAGAAACCAGCGCCCAGGAATCCCTGTTTGAATAGAAGGAAAGAGCGTTTTTGGACAATTTTCTTTTGTCTACATGCTCAATTTTTTATAATTCATACATACCTCAGCGCCGAGAATCTTCTGCGAACGGGCAACTGCCGCCACGAAACTTGGAACATAAATCAAACTTGTCTGTCCCGCACCGTTGAAGAAGGTCATCCCGACACCATTCTGATCCAGGGTCACCGCGACACGAGCAAACTGCTCGCCCACCATGTTCATGTCTCCAGTGCCGAGATAAACACTTCCACCCGCGAGGGCCTGGAAAAAGGAGATTGCACAATTTACAACTTCTCCTCCGGTCTTGTCAAGCACGCCAGCTCCATTAGAATACACCTGACCAGCACCAGTGATGGCAGCAACGCCCCAAGCACGATTTTCGAGCTCTGCAATAAGCACCATTACTCCTGATCCGACAGCTGTCATACCAAAGTTAGCACGATTGAGGCAGACGAAAGCAGTCTGCTGCTGATGACCCACATTGACGAGGACTCCCCCGCCGACAAAAAGATTCTCTCCCGCACCTGTGTATACTTTCGGCATCAGTACAAAGTCTTCTCTATTTTTCAAGCACGAGGTCAACTACGACTAATTAATTGCCTGCAATAAAATTGACTTACCAAATTGACCCTTCAATACGGCAGCACCGATTGTTCCACCCCCAACGCGAATTCCCACGCCACCTAACACCCCCACAGCATTTCCCACATTAACTGAGGATTGGAATGGCGCACAGGCAACGTGATAGCAACCGATGCATACACTTGTACCGGCCAGCACCAAATAGTCACGTCCTACTTCGACGAGGTTAATATTAGGTGCGCCATAAGGCGCCCAGCGAATGATTTGACAGCCATAGCAGAAGAAAGCCCCGCCTGCCACCAAGACAAAACCGCCTACGATACGTTTGGGTGCCAGGGGGTCCATGAGACCTTTGACAAAACCTTCAAATGTCTGCGCTTGTTGTCGAAAAATAACACCTGAGCCCCTGAAATACCCTCCTGTCCGCACAAGCACACAACCGGCGACAATGAGTGAGCGATTGCCTCCCACGTTTCGGAGGGCCGGGCGGAAGAGGCTAACAAAGCGGATGTCGATGTGACTCCCAGCCGCAACGTCGAAAAGGCGGTACACTCCTTTCTCAGGATGGATCTGCGGAGGATCGATGGGATGGCCCAAGATAATTACAGAAGAGGTTACCATCACGGTAGACGGCAGAAGGTAAATGTAGGAGGATCCTTTCTTCAAAATGACCACGCTGCATGAGTTCCCGCTTTCCACCATCGCCTTGAGCTCGGGGCCAGTCTCGGGATAGCAGACTTGCAGGCCAGCCAGACTGGCAGCGCTGGCAGCCAGAGTATTGAAAGCACCATTGACAGCCGCAGCGCCAGGAAGGGCACCGAACAATGGACCGATGAAGTTCCTCTCTCCGTCCCCAAAAGATATTAATTTGTCGGACTCGTCTTCTTTGGTGGCAATGGTAAGATCACTAGGCTTGGATTCGGAAGCAGTGGAAGCAGGTGCTTTCACAGGCTCCACGACGGTAGCCGGCGCGGTAATTGGTGCTGTGGTGGGTTGAAATTCGATAACAGCATGTTCAAAAGTGTCAAATCAGTCAGGGGTCAGAATTTGCACTCTTTTCAGCTTGACCCAAAGATTTGGTTTCCACAGTGCAAGGTGTTGAATCCTTTTGTTTCTAATTGAGTCATCTATTTGGAATTTTAACAATGGTTTGGGATAAACCCTCAAAAAAGGAGGGAAAGGCCGATTCGCAGAAAGTGTCAAATCAGGGAGCACACTAAAAAAAATTAAATAATTTGATGTTCTCCTCCTTGACAAATTGTCTTTTACCTGAATCGGGCGCAGTGGGGGTAAGAGCATCTGTAATGTCAGCCAAGGAAGAAATAGGCTCCGTCTCTGCTGCAGTGGGCGCTTCGTTATTCTTGTCCTTGCCCTTGATTCCGAAGCCAATAGCTAGGGCACCGACCACGATAAGGCATAGTGCACCCAGAGAGATCAGCAGGACCCGACGACGGCGGCGGGGGGCCTGCCCTAATTGCGGGTCGCTCGAATGCGCACCGTTAGTCATAGAGCAACAGAGCTGTCAAAATACTTTTGTTTGTTTGTAATTCGTTAGGTTCTGCGCGGTCTCCTTTAAATACCGCGCGAATTAAATGAATACCGCGGTGGATCTACGATTTGCGTCGCAAAAATGATTTTTCTTAGGTGCCTTTTGCGGATACAAATGAGTCTGTGTGATTTTAAATTGTTTGCAAGCATCTAAACACCTATAGAGATCAGGGCCGCTCGGCATGTCTTCGGGTCATGGCCCATTTGATGTCCCGAGCTGGGTCAGGAAACAGAGAAATGTACGTGTGCTTAACCCGGTCCAAGACGACTCATGGCCCATTTGATGTCCCGAGCTGGGTCAGGAAACAGAGAAATGTACGTGTGCTTAACCCGGTCCAAGACGACTCATGAAGTCCAAGTATCCGCGGACTTCAGGCAATTGTGCAATTGAAAGCTTTAGCATGATAGTAGACAAAAACAAACGTCTTAAGGAATCTTGACACCATGCAATTTCACGGGGGCTCCTCTCCCGGGACCCAGAACCAAATGGTTTATTTCTCTCGTGAAATTTGTTTGAATTCCAACGGAACCTAACGTCAAGTAACGGCGACCTCAATGCCGAACTGAGGGGTTTGAATAATATTCTGGGCATCGCGTCGACACACGTCGTGCGTTTGGAGCATTGCATGATACAAAGCCTTCTAGCTGTCGTGAGTATCTCATTGCAAGTTGATCGCAGAAGTCTGAGCTGTCCACAACGGCGACTCATGGCAGCGGAGGGAGTTCAGCTTGGGGAGGCTGGGAGTGAAGGGATGCATGCTACGAAAGGCGGCTGTGGGCGTATACTTTCGTTGAAAAGTGAACGTTATTGAATGAGTTGAAGGGACGTGAGGCACGTGGCAGTTTCCAGAAGGAGTCTGGATACGCGCGAAAGACATTCCGTCCCCCCACTTTTGCATAACTTTAAAACTTTTGTTGTTCTTTTTTCAAGCTCGACTTTGTATCCCTTTTTCTTTGCATTATTAGACTCCGTGGTCGCCTTTTAAAGAATATAGTCTCCGAACTTAAGAGGAGCCATCTGTAATTTTTTAAGGCTCTTTTTTACGCTCGGACTACTCATTAATCAACCTGCGTCGCAGTTCGCCACCGACAAGAAAAGGGGGGCCTATTTAATCCTCAATCAGCACACCAATTTTTCAAATACACCACTTATTGAGCCTATAAGGGTTTCATTTGGCATTTTCTACGTCCATGAGATCCGCGTCATCGCGTTGAATCGTAAAGAGCGAAGTTTTCTCAATAAAGAAACATTGTTCTGTATTTGACCATTATGCACCACAAACTCATCTAAAAGCTGCTTACCCAGAATTTTGCTCGTCGAAGTAACGCAGAAAGAGCGACAACTTGTTACTACTGCTAAGCAGTTCGACAGAAAGGCGATGCTATTGATCTGTTACTACTCAAGCGGGCAATCACTAAATCATTGCCAGGTGAGTATGCTTTCATGTATCACTTGCCGACACCGGATAGCGTGAAAAGCCTGTCCATCATAATTTTAAGAACGATATTTCTAGCTGTGCGTGGTGTTGCTCGGACAGACACTTGCCAAGACCAGTAAGCAAGAGTAAAATATCCATAAGGAAGGCTTTTCACAAAGGTACTTTGCTTTGGTTTTTACTCTCCTCTTCTGTGCCAATCATTCCCTTCACCACCTTAAAACACTTCTCTCAACAACAGTAGACACTTCATTCTACCTATTATACGCCCTGGAAGCAAATTAGATACGTCTTCAGCAACAATCATCCCTTACCACGTAATTAAAATCCGCCGCCGTCACCCAGTACGTCAATACTCCTGATAATGATGACTTCTAAGAGCTAAATTTCTCTCTTTCTCTCATTATATACTTCAAATTGTTAATTTTGATGCTTTTACTTTGGTGTCTCTCTTCGGTTTAGTCATGTCTTCTCCTTCTTGTATATCCCGTATCATACCATCAGTCGATCAAGATACATTGAAAACTGGAAGAGGGCCCAAGGGCTTCCAACGACCAGCCCATCTCGGAAACCAATTCTCACAGAGTGCAGGCCTCCTAAACCTCAAGCACAGACGACGGCAACAGGTCGAAGACCTCGCTCTGGGCATAGATCGCCGGCATGCCCGCGTGGTACGCGCGCAGGTAGGCTCGGTTCCCAGACACTCCATCAAGCGGCTCAGGAGCCGTCCACGACACCTCTCGCACCTCGCCGGGGGCGATCCCGCCCGGCACCGTAGCGACAGTCACGCCCTTCTTCTCAGTGTCCTGGAAGAGCTCCACGACCACGTCTCCCTTCATCGCGAAGCCCTCCAAGAGCACCGTGTACGGCTGGCCGACCACAGCGTGCTGGACGGGTGCCACCTCATGCGGTGAGACAAGCGTCACGTCGGGCCACAGAGACCCCTTGTCCAGGACGTTGCCCGTAAACAGCCCCTGGTAGAACTTGATTCCCTGAGCCGTATCGATCGACGGGAAGAAGAGCGTCGATGGCTTGCTAACCTTCACGTCGCAGAACGGCACGTCACGCTCGTCGTACTTGTTGATCGTATCAAGCAACGACTCGCCATTGCTGGCCACGCCCTCGAAGATCTTCTGCAAGTCTTTCACAGAGGCCGCGTCTGGCGCCGTCATCTGCACGTTGAACTTCAGTCCCTTGCCACATCCGCTGCCGTGGGACGGGGCCTTCACAGAATCCAAAAACTCGCTGCTTGCCTCTTTCACGTAGTCGATGAGAGCAGGATGCACATCTGTCGTGGAAGCTGCGACATTGAATGCTGACTCCTCGTCCGCTTGCTCGCCCAGGAACAGCTTCACTGCCGCCTTCATGTCCGCCTGGTTGAAGCTGCAGTCTGCGTCGTCAGCACCGCAGTACAGAGACAACTCGTACGCCAGGATGTTGTGGTCGGGCAGCTTGGGCTCCGCTCCAGGGTTCGCCTCCTGGTGCTCCTCCATCATCTGCAAGATGCGACGAGTGTACTTGGGCGCGAGATCCGTCGATCCAAGCGCCTTTGCGACGCCCTTCGCCACAGGGGGCAAGACCAGCTCCTCGTTTTGCGGCAACGCATTCTTCGCCGCTGCCAGAATGTCCCGGAATGAGCTACGGGAAGTGCACTCCTCCGTCACGTGGCAAGTCGCAGTGTCGTTCCCTCCTGTCGACCAGTGAGAAGACGAAGGCCCCGGGCCCACACCGCACATGACACATTGGGTCTCCTTCCCGCCCACGTACACCTGCTCGGCCCATCGACCGTTCTCGTCCACCGCCGTAGGATCGGCGGTCTCGGCCAACGCGCGGCTGTTGCCTTGCACCAAGCTGAGCAGGGGGTTCCTGTTGGTCTCTTCTGTAGCCTCCTTCCAGGCCTCCATAAGCTTTGCTGGGGATAGACCAGCCAACATGTTCATCATGCGCGTAGGATTGACGACGGCTTGACCCTGAAGACGGCGCTTGTGCTTCAGAGACGTTACCATGGACAGGATCTTTCCGGCCAAGATCTGGGGATCGGGAGGACGCATGCGCGCCGAGTCCATCTCGCTGTTCGCCATCACGATGGCCGGACGGTCCACAAAGTTCTTGATGCCCGCAAGGAGACCCTGGGTATTCCTCTTGGACTTGAGATGACCATCCACCATCTCGTCCACGGCAGCGAGCAGACGGCTCTTCGACGGGTTGGGCTTGTTGATGCGAATGCCGTCCTTGTTGACGAAAATGTTGTTCTCGCGGTACGCAGACCCAGGCACGCCTTGGCCGTTGACTACCCATGCGAAAGGATTGAAGCGGAAGTTGACCACACGCCTGACCGTAGTGCGGGATCGGACAAAGAGGGCAGCTCCGAGACCAACCCATCCCTCGTATCCGGGAATACCGGCATTCACCACTTGAATGGTCCAGCGTGTATTGTTGACGTTCGTGAAGAAACCAGCGCCTAAGAATACCTGATGAGATGTGAACGAATGTATGAGTACAAAACAACATAGATCTTCGTGTTAAGTTTTCCAAAGGACGAAAAATTGTCATATCTCACCTCAGCGCCGAGAATCTTCTGCGAACGGACAACTGCCGACACGAAACTTGGCACATAAATCAAACTTGTCTGTCCCGCACCGTTGAAGAAGGTCAGTCCGACACCATTCTGATCCAGGGTCACCGTGACACGGGCATACTGCTCGCCCACAATTTTCATGTCTCCAGTGCCAAGATGAGAGCTTCCGCCTGCCAAGGCTTGCAAAATAGAGACTGCACAATTTACAACCTCTCCACCAATTTTGTCAAAAACACCAGCTCCATTCGCGTACACTTGACCAGCACCTAATACAGCAGCTACACCCCAAGCGCGATTTTCCAGCTCCGCTATGTGACTGAAGACTCCTGCCCCTACGGAGCTCATTCCGAAACCTGCACGAAATAAGCAGACAAAGGCGCTCTGCTGCTGGTGACCGACATTGACGAGGACTCCTCCACCAACAAAAAAGTTTTGTCCCGCTCCTATGGTAAGGATCGTATAAATGGTAAGTAAGGGGTTCTTGAAAATGTATCCTACCAAATTCTCTTCATTGCTTTTCTTACCGAGCTGTCCGATAAGCACAGCAGATCCTATCGTCCCACCGCCGATGCGAATGTGCGTACCACCTAGAACCGCCACGGCATTTCCAACGTTGATGGATGACAGATAGGGAGCGTAAAAGACATGATAGACGCCTACAATGACACAGGACCCCGCCATAGCTAGAAAGTCTCGGCCAACCTGTGCCACATTAAAATTGGGCAGGCCATAAGGATACCAGCGTAGCACTTGACAACCGTAGCAGGAAAAATCCCCACCAAGCACCATAACGTGTCCGCCAAACGCACGCCGACGCTGCAAGGACGAACCTAAATCGTTTATAAAGGTTTGGAATGTTTGTGGCGGATCCCGAAAGATAATAGCCGTTCCGCGAAAATAACCTCCAAGCTGCACGAGCACAATGCCCCCAACTATCACACTTAGCATGGGACTCAATTTTCGGGGAGACGCGCGGAAGAGGCTCACAAAGCGAATATCCAGGTTGCCCCCCGCCTGTATTTCGAAGATTCTGTTGACACCATTCTCGCCCTTAATCTCAGGAAGATCTATGGGATGACCGAGAACGATTTTGCGGGTAGTCACAACCATGGTATCTTGGATAACGTACTGTTGGAAGGGCCTCTTGGTTAGAATGATGACGGTGCACTTCCTTGTGGCCCTCACCATTGCCTCTAAATCGGACGCACTCACAGCATGGCATACGATCAGGCCGTTCAGGCTGGCAGCCTGAAGGGCAAGGGCACTGAAGGCGTGATTTGCAGCAGAGACATTGGGAAGAGAACCGATAAGAGATCCTGCCGCTCTGTAAGTAGTTCCACTGATGTGTAAAGCTATGTCAGAGGTATTCAACGTAGTAGAAATGGTCTTTGCAGGCGATTCATCTTCATGTCTGTCTAGCGGGGAGCCTTCTACGTCCTCAAACCATAAATATATATTGGGGCAAAGAGTAGAAAAAATACTACGGTGTGATTCCGGTTACAAAAAGCCCAGTTTATTTTGCTACCTTCGGCTCAGTTTGAATAACTAACGTACTATCAATAGACAATAAACATAGTTGAAATCCTCGAAATAATAAGGCAAACTCTGGCTGAATCAGATGACATCGAGGGAAAGAGAAATGAGTATACTCTCGCAACACCACCACTTACCAACTCGCTGCGTAACGGAGAAAAAAGCCATTGCGGTGTCATTACTACTTAAATAGATCTCTGGTACCCCATTTTTGGACTTAAAACCTTTTTTAGCCCGGCCATAGACTGTAAAGTCAATGGCGAACGCGCCGACCACTGCAAGGAGCACGAGGGCACTGAGGAAGATAGTGAGCAGGTAATCACGACAATGATGGCAGCTTTGCTCTTCTTGAGTTCCTCTTGCAGTCGATATGCTTGTCATGAGCGAGAAACCTCCTTGCTTATCAAGAATCGAATCGTCCCTGTAAAAAGATTGCGTATTTATCATTAACGAAGAAGTGCTTCTCTCCAAAGGTCATTTCAAATGAGATAGTCGCTCCGCGAATGTAAGCAAGCCCCCAGATTTGCAAAAGAAGTATCAGGGCAATTTTTGCCTGGCGTGAGTGGCCATTTTTTAAGAAGGACTTACCAGGATACACGGAAAGACGTATGAGACATGGAAAAACAACGCCCACGAGAGAAGAAGCTGTGCAACGGAATTTTAAAAACCTCCCCGCGCTAACCTCTGAGTGTTTTGCCATTCGACACCGATTGTGATTGAGCCTACCCTACAACAAGCTTTTGACTATCACATTCTATACGAACTGTAGAATATACTTTTATACACAACCTGGTGAATGGCTGGCCGATCGGACCAACGGCGGCGGTGGGAAAATAGACTCTCGGACATGACCAAGAGGCGGCGACTTATGGCGAGCATGTCCAAGAAAGTCGAAGTCGGTCTCTTTTCGACAGAGCAGACTGAATCTTTCAAGCTTCAACGTGAAGAATACCCATCATAATAAAACTTTCGTATTTCAAGTATGCTATGCATTTCGATGGCAAAATGAAGCTCTGCCTTTTGGTAGACTTAGCCTTGTAGCCAAGTATTGGATAAGCATGCCATACATTTCCCCGCATGGAGCAATATATCACATTGCCCTGCAGCACTTTGCTAAATTGGATCACAACGAAGTATGGGATGCATAAGTCCTGCTTAATGGTAAAAGTGTATCGTGGAAAGGTATGGAGGAAAAATTGGTCATTAATCATCTATGCATGATTTGATGAAAGGTTATGTGTGGATAGCAAGCAATATGTTGAACGATTTGATGTCTGTTGAGCAGATCCATAATTTTGTAAGCCATGTCAAAAAACAAAAGGAGATCGGATACGCGAAGTGACCTTGTTTTAAAAAACAGCCATATTTCAGTCAGCCTTTTCTAAGTGACCGTTACTTGTGCATCTTTTCCAACCCCTACGTAGCGGTGACCTTCAGGCCATGAAAGACGCAAAAAAGTTGTACTAGAAAGATATAGTAAGGAGAAAATCGATTCTACCCTTACTTTACGAATCGCTTGTGTGTACAAAACAAAGTTACCTTAACATATACACATGAATGGGTATACCTGAACAAGCTTGTGCAGGCTGAAGTCAGGTAATTTACAGAGATAAACAAAAAAGTTTCAGAGGGACTCGCGAGGAGGAATAATTGTGTTCAAGGCACAATGAGGCATCAATACAACATCGTCATTTGGCAGAAGACCGACCTGAATGAAATTATTGCCTCAGTAAAACGCTAGCAATGATAAGTCACAATACAAAGATTTCGAGAATAATCTATAATAATAATCATAGCTTTTATCCACCGTCTCTTGCTTTTTTGCTTTTGTACTTCTTACTCTTTCCTCCAACATAATTCTCACTTATACTCTTACTTTGCTCATGGAGCCTGTCAAAAATTGCACAGCGCTCTGAACTATTGTCCTATTTCTTAAGACACTTTCCCCCATGATCCCTTTCTGTTTTTTTGACCACCCAGTATTATTATGGTGTCTGTGAGGAAGAGGTGGATACGAAATGCAGGACATGAGAAATCAAAAAAAGGTCAGGGCATTTTCACTCAATACATCGCAGTTCTTGACCTTGAACGTATGCAGACTTTCCATTTCCATACATTACTAAGCCGGCCAGTGAGATTAAAAAAGGAGTCCCAAGCCATGCTCTCTTAAAAAGAGATTCTTACCTATAATTTATTGAAAACATCGCGTAATCCTTTTCAAAACAGCTACAATCTTGACGGCAGATCGAGAAAAACGGCACCTTTCAAGCTTAGTTCTCCAGCACAGACGACGGCAACAAGTCAAACAGGTCACTCTCGGAATAGATCGCCGGCATGCCCGCGTGGTACGCGCGCAGGTAGGCTCGGTTCCCAGACACTCCATCAAGCGGCTCAGGAGCCGTCCACGACACCTCTCGCAC
>Ga0209925_1001973_pt1 | contig 10219 bp, 9 predicted proteins | sample SalPonR2_A_D1_MG_FD_185702 | JGI IMG/M metagenome (GOLD analysis project Ga0209925, IMG submission 185702) | Salt pond soil microbial communities from South San Francisco under conditions of wetland restoration - Salt Pond MetaG R2_A_D1_MG... ...
TCCTCCAAAAAAATACTCAATTGAATATAAATAAAAACACTTGATGTAATATTTATTAACAACTCTAATAAATAGTGTTGTAATAGTCAAGACATAATAACGAATATTATTGAAATATTATGCACATACATCCTTTTTAACCGATTTATTCTGTAAATTTATGTAATACATTTAATAAGATAATTTAGTGTCGTATAATTTATATATCTAAATTACACTAAATTTATAACAAAAAAGTTTTACCATGAAGAAGATTATTGATTAGTGCAGAATGAAAACATTATAATTAAGAGAGGTAGTACTAAGATGTGCCGCTTCTATTGAAAACTTTCTTCTCTTTCGACATCTTCCAGTTTAAATTTCAAGGAAGCAGTGGTTCCATTGTCATTATACAGATCAAAAGTTCCCTTTAACTGACGAGCCAAATTAGATACAAGAAGCAAACCGAGGGATTCATTTTTATTCAAATCAAAGTTCTGCGGCAGTCCGATTCCATTATCATGAACTGTTAAATGACACAGTTGGAACTCATCTTCTAGGTGTATTTCAATACAGCCGTTTTCTACATCTTTAAGACCATGCTCTAAACTATTTGAGATTATTTCATTGATAATCAGACCGAGGGGAACCGCAACTGTAAGATTAAGATGAAGAGGAGGAATATTGATGATAGTTTTGACGGGTGTACTTCGGGTATTGTAGATGTCAATAATTTTCGCTACCAGATCATTCAAATAACTGTCGAGAAATATCCCGGAAAGGTCTTCAGTTTGATATAACTGCTCATGAATAAGGGCCATACTCTCAACACGATTTTTACTATCGGTAAGGTGCTTTTTACTAGGCTCATCTTTGAGATAAGTGGTCTGTAGGTTTAAAAGACTTGCAACAACGTTCAGATTGTTTTTTACCCGGTGATGAACCTCTTTAAGCAGCAGCTCCTTTTCTTTTAAATCATCTTTCACACCACGTTCAACTTCTTTTTGAGAAGTGATATCCTGTATTACTACAATAATGGAACGATAGTTTTTATAGGAAACCCTGTTAAATCGTAGGCGTAGGTATTTATTATTCTCAAAAACAGGCTGGTCCACTCCAATTTCAATTTCATTTTCATCAATACTATGTAATATCTGTTGCAGTTTATCTGATAATTCTGAAGAAAACAGCGATAGGAAATTTACAGTAAGCAGCTCTTCACGGGTCATACCGAAAAAATCAACACCGGCATCATTTACATAGATTACTCTATTATTTTGATTTAGTTCAAAAAACGCATCGGTAATACTTGATAGAAGTACTTCTAAATGTTGTCTGGAAAAGAGAAGTTCCTTTGTTATATCACGATTATATATTTGGTCTAGACCTATAATTTCTTTTGAAAGTGCGTGTGTATCCTCATCAAGCTTTTCCAGAAGATTTATGATATAGGGTTTCATTACACGAAAGGGCATTTTTGCAAGATACGCATCGGCTAATTCACTAAAATTAAACCCAGGATCTTCGGCTGCAATTGCGGAAATAATCACTATTCGACTATTTTGAAGAGATTTTTTTCTTTTAAGAAGCCGGCATAACTGTTTTCCATCAATATAGGGCATAATAAGATCAACAAAAATGACGTCAGGAATAAAGGTTTCACTGATTTCGAGGGCTTCAACACCGTTGTCAATGGTTTGGACGGTGTGGCCTTCTTGGCTCAACACCTCATTCATAAACTCAAGCATTACAGGGTTATTATCTACAACTAGTATTTTCTTCATAGGTGGGCTTCTATTTCAGTTTTTTTGCTTTGATACTCTCTCAGCAATTTATTGTAATGGTCCAACAGGGAGTTATCCGATTTTTTTTGCCCCTGTGCAAGTAACTGCAGCTCTTTTGCGAGATCGGCCATAGTCTCAAACTCCATATTTGAGGCGGCCCCTTTAATATGATGAGCTGTATCCGAGATAATCTGTATATCATTACTTGTAATTGCAGTACTGAGCAGATCTAAATCTTTGTCGGTATTGTTGATGAAAAGCGAGCATAATCGCTTGTATGCGTCCACGCTGATTCCAATTTCATCGGCCTTACTCTGTATATCCATGCTGTAAATATAATTAAAAAAAATTGCTTATAAAAGAGGGATTAAAGAAAAAACTAATTTAAAATTGCCCGTTTTTGATAATCGTGGTATCTTTAACTGATCATTTCGGTCTTTGACCGACAAAATAGAAAATAAAGAAGAAAGAGGGGATACATGGAAGAAACAATTCCGAGATTGTTACAAGAAATGGCGGAAAAACACCCGGATGTAGCGGCTCAAATGAGTAAGGATGAAGAAGGAATCTTTCAATCTAAAAGCTTTAGCGAGCTATATCTGGAGGTACAACAGTGTGCCGCAGGGTTTCAAAAGCTTAAAGTCCGTCGTAATGATCACGTAGGATTGATATCTGAAAATCGTTCCGAATGGCTTGTTTCAGACCTTGCCTTGTTATCCCTCGGTGCGGCGGATGTTCCCCGAGGAAACGACAGTATGGCCCAAGAGTTAGCCTACATTCTCAGTTTCTCCGGTTGTTCCCTTGTAATTGTTGAGAATGAGGAACAGCTCAAGAAGATATATTCGGTGAAGGATCAAATCCCAAGCCTAAAGCGTTTTTTAGTGCTTGACCCTAATTTTGATCCGGATACAACAATATCTACCGGCAAAATAAAAATCTCAACGTATTCTGAAGTACGTGAATCAGGAGCTGAACTTTTAGAAAAAAAACCGGATGTAATTGAAAAGGAAATCATGCAGGGGAAGGGAGATGATACAGCAACTATTATCTTTACTTCAGGAACGACTGGAGAGCCGAAAGGGGTGGTCCTATCCCATCAAAACTTTTTACATCAGGTAAGCTGTATACCCGAAGTAGTAGATGTGAACCCCGGCGATATTTGGATTTGTGTGTTACCGGTGTGGCACTCTTTTGAAAGAATTGTTCAGTATATCGCCCTCGGCAGTGCTTCCACCCTTGCATATTCTAAACCTATCGGCCAGATTATGCTTGCCGATATGGCAGCTATAAAACCCCAGTGGATGGCCTCGGTCCCCCGTATTTGGGAGGCAGTGCGTGCCGGTATTTACCGAAAGGTAAAACAGGAAGGGGGCATTAAACTACTCATGTTTAATTTCTTTGTTGCTGTGGGAGGAAGCCATAAAAAAATGGTTGATAAAATTGTCGGTCGAGCACCGCACTTCAAGCCCCGTTCCCGGTGGCTTGAAATTGCGGTACCTGTGCTCCCCTTTATCATTACCTGGCCTCTTAAGCTTCTTGGGAATGCGCTTGTGTTCAGTAAAATTAAAACCAAGCTCGGAGGCCGATTTATTGCGGGAATAAGCGGCGGCGGTGCGCTCCCTCCCTCGGTAGACTCTTTTTTTGGGTCCGCGGGGATTCTGCTTTTAGAGGGCTACGGGCTTACTGAAACTGCACCCGTACTTGCTGTGCGTAGTCAGTTTAATCCGGTCCCGGGAACAGTAGGACCAATGCTCTCCGGTACGGAATGTAAAATTACTGGTGAAAATGGTGAAATACTACCGGCCGGCAACATGGGGCTTATCAATGTCCGGGGCCCCCAGGTAATGAGCGGATACTATCAAAAGCCGGAGCTTACCGCACAAGTACTTACTGAAGACCGCTGGTTTAATACCGGTGATTTGGGAATGCTGACTATACGCGGCGAGCTGAAAATAACAGGCCGTGCAAAAGATACAATCGTACTTTTAGGCGGGGAAAATATTGAACCCCTCCCAATTGAACAAAAAATTACCGAGAGTGAATATATCGATACGGCGGTGGTGGTAGGACAAGACCAGAAATATCTGGCGGCTTTATTGATTCCAAATCTTGCTTCAATTGAGAACTTTGCTGAAGAAAATCATATACCCTACAATCAAATAACGGACCTTCTGGAATCGGATGAAGTAAAGGAACTTATGGACGGAGAGATAAATTCATTGGTAAACGTTCGTACCGGATTTCGTGCATTTGAGCAGGTGTACCGCTTTGCTATCCTGAAAACCCCCTTTCAAATTGGAGATGAACTTTCAGCTAAACAGGAAATAAAACGACACGTAATTGCCGAAAAGTATCGGCACGAAATTGAAACCCTGTTTAGTTAATGATACAGCCCGTTTAAGGGTTTTCTCTTATTGTTTTTAAAGAGAGCCTCACTTCAATGTGTGTCCCGGGCCCACTTGTAATGCTCAGCGAACCGTCGAATTGCCGTGCGTAACCTTCAACGAGGGTAAGTCCGAATCCGTAGTTATTGCTGTGTACTATTTTCTTAGGAACGCCGACGCCATTATCCTCAACCTTTAACAAAAGGGTTTCCGGCTCAATAGTTTTAGCACTTACACTTATTTTTCCATTTTCGAACCCAACTTGGGGTCTCTCCTGTCCGCTTGTCCCAGAATCCGAGAAGGCATACTTAAGTGAATTTGTAACAAGCTCGGTTACGATAATTCCAATAGGCAGGGAGTCTTTAGCTGAGACACTGATATCTTCAATAGAAGAGTCTATCCGAATGTTTCCAAAAGTGTGATACGCTCTGTGCAAGTCCCCAACCAACTCATCAATAAAGGGGGCAAGTTCAATGCTGTGGGAATCGTCTTTTGAGTAGAGTTTGAAATAAATTGATTGCATAAGACGGATACGGTTTTTTGCCTCCTCAAAAGCTTCGAGGACCTCTTTATTTGAAAAGTAAGATGCCTGTACAGAAAGAATACTGTACATGGTATTCATATGATTTTTTATGCGGTGATGCACTTCTTTAATAAGCTGGTCCTTTTCATTGAGCAACTTTGTAATGTTCTGTTCAGCTTTTTTAAGCTTTGAAATATCTACGTATACACCAACGGCCCCTTCTATTTTTCCATCAATGGTAATTGGTGCGGCCGACATAAGCACATCAATAGCTGTACCTTCCTTTGTATACCGGACCATCTCTTTAAGAAAGGTCGGGATCCCTGAGGTAACCTGTAGAGAATAACGGCGAGCCTCATTCAGCACCTCGGTACTTTTGAATGCTATAAGTGAATCTATCGACTTACCAACAGTCTCTTCTTTCGTATAATGAAACAAATTCTCAGCACCGGGGTTCCATTCAGTTACTTTATGGGTTATATCCAGTGCAATAACCGCATCCGGTACAGCCTGAAGTATAATCTCTAGGTATTTTCGGCGCTCTTCCCTTTCCTTTTCAAGCTTTTTTCGTTCACTTATATCGCGTACTATTCCCACCAAAAAGGAATCTTCCTCTATTTGCAGGTATGAGAGGCTCACTTCTGAATAAACAATTGACCCGTCTGCTGCTAAATGTTCTGTTTCAAACCTCGAAAAACCTGTTGTTTCAATATCGTGCTGAATTTCTGAAACATCGGATTTTAGGTCAAGATCAAAAATAGATTTTTTTAGAAGCTCTTCTCTGGAATATCCAATAATTTTACATGCGGTATGGTTAACATCAATTATTTTCTCGCCATCCAATGAATGAATGACAATTGCATCGTTAGTTTTATCAAGGAGTTGCCGAAATCTGCTTATTTTCTTGTGGTCGGCCTTTTGTTCGGTAATATCCTGAAGGGCCCCTATCATCTTTATGGGTCGTCTTTCTTTATCACGGATAATAATACCCTGTGTTCTGATAATCCGCTCTGCTTTATCATATGCCCGTATAATCCGGTGTTCAATATTATAAAAACCATTGCCGCTGACTGCATCGTTAAAGGCCTTTTTTATCCTTTCCAATTCCTCCGGGTGAACCAAGCTATCAAGCTCTTCAATCGGTACAATAGATGAACTGAGTCCGTAAATGTGAAGGCATCCGGGGCTTAATCGAAAAACCCCTTCTTCTAAGTCTTTCTCCCACCCTCCGACACCGGTAAGATCTTCAGTAATCTTCATCAACATTTTGTTGTGGGATTCTTCAAGGTTAAGGCTTTGTTCTTCATTGTTAGATTTGTCGTCATTGCCCGGGTGTTGCCTGCTCATAGGTAAATAATAAACTGAGGGATAGGGTAATGCAAGTTTCAGATTAAAAATACTGGGCGATGGCAGATTTGAACTGCCGACTTCTACCGTGTGAAGGTAGCACTCTCCCACTGAGTTAATCGCCCGGTTGATGCATATAAAGCATCTCTACTGATTTTATATCACAGCTTTACCTTTGAATCAACTCCTTTTATTGAACACTTCCTGGACGCCTGGACGTTATCTCCAGTAATCAATATTGATGAGGTATATACAAATCAGCCGACTATCTGAAGAAAAAGGACCATATGTAGCGGAAAAATTACAAGAAATCCGAGGTAGGTTATAAGAAGTGAGAAGGCGGTATAGCCCTGATTGACCCCCGCTTCGGAGACCATTATTGAAAGGTTTAAGGAAGGAGGAATATGGGTTTCTAAAAACAGTACCCATATATGCACCGGGGTAATAAAATCGAGCCTTCTTAACAGAAAAAAGTACAAGAAATAAAAGAAGGCGGGCATGAGTACAAAACGAACTGAAAAGACCCCCAATGCCATCTGGGTGAGCCTCCATTTCCCCTCTACATGCAAGTTCAAGTTGGCGATCATCGCGCCAAGCACTATCAATATTAAAGGAAAAGTCGTGTCGCCGATTCTTTGTAAACCCAAATAAAGATGATGAATAAATACTTGGTCGTTCATGATGTAGGTATTCAGATGCAGAAAAACTGCCGTAAAACCAAGGGCGATTCCCAGGAAGGGCGGATTAATTACAGTGCGAATTGAGATCTCACTTTTTCCCGTTATCAGATAATGTCCTATGCTCCAAAGAAGTGGGCTAAAAATTAATACATAGATGCCAATATACAAGGCCGGTACAGATGAGCCGTATTTCTCTATTACCAAGGGTACGGTGAGGGGGAAAATTTCTATAAGAGTTAAAGGAATATATGCGGAATTGCCAAAGGCTGACATTGCTATTCCCGCCCGCTTTTCCTTACCGGTAAAGGGAAGTAAAGTAAAGACAATGTAGGAAATAAATACCCCCACTGATAGTAAACACACAGCGGCAATAGGAAAAATCCAGCTTCCGGCAAGAACGGACCTGTCTGCTTCAACCACCTTACTAAACAGGTATATGGGAAGGGCACCCTTTATTAGAAATTTGCTTATATTTTCAAAGAATTTTTGGGGGAGTATGTGCGTGCTCCGCAGAAAGAACCCGAGGGCCATAATAACTATAATCTGGAGCATGGTGTGTACAACTGAAATGAATATGGAACCCATAATGAAGGATCATCCTATAGTGAAATGGAAGAAAGTGCAATAAAAGTGATAGAAAAACTTGACGTTTCACTATATACGTGTTAGCTTCTTAGTGTTATAGAATAGTAGTACACTAATATGGAGGTTTATATGGATCAAGGAATGGTTAGGGTAAGCGGACTTACCTTCTCCTACAATCAAAAACAGACACTTTTCAACAATCTCGATATGCAACTGGAGTTGGGGAATGTCTACGGACTTCTTGGTAAAAACGGAGCCGGAAAAACAAGCCTTTTGCGGATACTCTCCGGGCTCCTTTACTCGAAGGAAGGTCACATCGAGGTAAAGGGACATGATCCCTCCTCGAGGAATCCAGAACTTTTATCGGATATCTTTTTTCTTCCCGAAGAGTTCTTTTTACCGGCTATTTCGGCTGTACGGTATCAGAAGATATACAGTCCCTTTTATCCTAAGTTTGATACCCAGTTGTTCTCGCGGTATTTGGATGAGTTTCAAATAGAGAGAAACTGTAAATTATCGGAGCTTTCCTATGGGCAAAAAAAGAAGTTTTTAATTGCCTTTGGACTTGCCTGCAACACCGCCCTGTGCATTTTGGATGAGCCTACAAACGGATTGGATATTCCTTCAAAGAGTCAGTTTCGAAAGGTTATCGCTTCTTCGGTAAATGAGGAGAGGCTTTTCCTCATTTCTACTCATCAGGTAAGGGATATGGAGTTACTCATCGACCCTGTCATTATTATTGATGAGGGGAGAATAATATTTCAACAGGGGTATTCCCAAATTTCCAACCGGCTGAGCATTGAAAAGGTCCCGGAAATTCCTACGACCACACCGGTGCTGTTTTCTCAGGAAGAGCTGGGGGGCTACAGAATTGTGACGGAAAAAACAAGTGCCGACGAATCGGTGATCGATATGGAAACTCTATTTAACGCCGTTATTTCGGCACCGGAATCTGTGAATAAGGTTTTTAAGGGGGAACACTAAAATGAACTTGAGAGAAGAGAAGTTTTCAATAAAGAGGATAGGTCTCCTTCTTAGGCGGGACATACCACGAGGCTACGGCGGGATTCTGGTTGTAATCGGGGCTATTATCGCATTGCTCCTCAGTTTTGATATTCTGAACTTTACCCTTTTTGGTGAAGTACCACGCTTAGGGCACCACGAAAGTACTTTTTCTACAATACTGTTTATAGGCGGTTTTATCTTAACCGCTTCTATCTTTAAAGAGATCCATAAAAGGGAGAGCGCCCAAAGCTATATCATGCTCCCGGCATCTCCCCTCGAAAAAACCGTAAGCCGCATTCTTATTTCAACAGTAGCGTGGGCTTTTGGGACCTTACTATGGTATACCGCCTACAGTTATCTCTCTGCAGGAATAACCGAACTTATTATTGGTACACACCATTATCTTCTAAACCCCTTTCAGCCTGATATCTGGTGGTCAATTGCCCATTATTTTGTTTTGCAATCGGTGTTTCTTGTTGGTTCAATCTACTTCAGGAAGGGCCAACTCTTTAAGACTTTACTTTCCCTTTTTGTGATAGGGGTAGTTATCTCTATTGTAGTTTCCTTTGCTGTGCGAATAATTTTTGCCCCCTACTTTAGCGGCATGTTTGTAATGGATAAGCCTGAGATGATAGGATCCATGTTTAACAGTCTTCCCTTTCATTTTAGTGAAAGATTTACCTTGCTTGAGAACTTCGGCAACGTAATTTATTGGGCGATCATTGCACCCCTAGGATGGATTATCACCTATTTTCGTTTTAGAGAGGTGCAAATAAAAGATGCAGTTTGATAAAGATAAACCGATTTATGCCCAAATTGTAGACCGCATAATTGAAAACATACTGCAAACAAAATGGAAGTCCGAAGAAAGGATACCCTCGGTAAGGGAGCTTGCGGTTTCTCTGGAAGTAAACCCCAACACGGTAGTCCGCTCATACAACTATCTGCAGGACCAAGAGGTGATCTACAATCAACGGGGGATAGGATATTTCGTTTCATCCGAGGGAAGAGAGAGGGCAAAGCAGATAAAACGCAGCGAATTTGTAGAGAAGGAGCTGCCCTATTTTTTCAAAACAATGCACTTGTTAGAGATGACGATGGATGAAATAGACGAGAAATACAATGATTTTTATAAAAGGGAGAATAAATAATGCGAACAAGCAACAAAATTTTACTTTCGATTGGAGTCGTACTTTTTATCTTTATAATAATTTCCCTCATTTCGGTCCGTGTGGGCTTGGATAGAGCCGTAGAGGCCGGGGGAGGGGTGGAATCTTATGATAAAAGCTTTGATGGAAAGATGCTCACTCAATCCTACGATATTGAAGATTTTTCCAATGTGAAAATTACAGGTGGATGGAGCGTGTCCTTACGAGAAGGTGAGTATATGGTAAACATTACTTTTCCGGAGCAGTTTCAGGATAAAGTAAAGATCAACTCCCAGGGTTCCGTTCTTTCCCTTGATACCACGGGTCTTATTGATTTTAGGGGGTCTCATTTTAAGGCGGAGATCCAGATGCCCCGTTTGGAGGCCCTTACCTCCCAGGGAGGTATGACCGCGAGCTTGAAAGGTTTCGAGGGCGATTCTCTTTCCATTGAAAGCGGGGGCGGGGTGCATTTAAAGGCATTGGACTGCACCTATAACGACCTTGACCTTCAGCTGAGTGGAGGTATCCAGGGAGATTTGGACGGTCTTACCGCCGATAATATTCACATTAAAGGAAACGGGGCAGTAGACCTAAAAATAAGAATGAACGGCGGCACCTTGTCCGGAGAAGTAAACGGGGCTGCGAACATCTATATCAGCGGCAGGGTGTCTCAAAACACCCTAAAGGTACAGGGGGTTTCCAACGTAGAGTATCAGAACTAAATAATAATCCGTAATAAAAGAAGGAAAAAAGAAGGGCCGTCTATTTGTGAGATTATTAGACG
>Ga0209925_1001974_pt1 | contig 10208 bp, 11 predicted proteins | sample SalPonR2_A_D1_MG_FD_185702 | JGI IMG/M metagenome (GOLD analysis project Ga0209925, IMG submission 185702) | Salt pond soil microbial communities from South San Francisco under conditions of wetland restoration - Salt Pond MetaG R2_A_D1_MG... ...
TCGTCTTCGGGTCCCTTCCTCGTCCCGCCCAAACCTCCTCCCAAACGCCGCGGTACCCATCCCTTCACTGTTCTTCCCCTCTCAACGTCCACCAGAATCCTCCGTCCATCAATTTTCTTCCCATCAGCACGTTTATATGCCATCTTCATGTCCGACTCACGCTCAAATTCTATAAAAGCGTACCCCCTTGGCTTCCCATCCGCGTCCATCACCAACCTCATGGATTGGATCGGTCCATACTGCTCAAATTCCCTCCTCAATTTTTTCTCAGTTGTATCGTAGGAAAGTCTGGCGACCATCAACGTCTTGTACGGGTCCTCCGTGGCCTTTTCGTCCTTTTTCGGATCCCAGTCCTCCACCTCCATCTCAACTTTTTCCGCATGCACTTTCATCAACGCGGCGCGCTCGGCTGCTTTGCGTTCTTTGTACGAAAGAAAGCGTTCTCGAGGAGGGGGCTCATCCGTTTCGAAAAGCCCAACGTACTGAGAAATTCCCGTGTAAGGTCGCGGAGGGGGTTTGGGGGCGAGACGCAGGAACTCGACCGGAGGGCGAGGCTCGAACATGGCGCGCATGTCTGTGTTTCATGGGGCATAGGAAACGATTCAAGGAACATTGATTCTCTAACTTTTCTATAGATACATTCACTTCGTCTAAAAGATTTAAGACAACACATACAAGGCATCTCCTCGTCTGGTCAATCGTTCTCCCTTGATACTCATGCTGACCTATGACATCGAGATCATCAACTCTCTACTTACTTTGTGGTAGCCCGGTAATGGCTGGAGGCATATTGCTTCCTGACATCTGCCCCTTCGGCGTGACAAGCCTTACACCGCCCCCGCGGCCTCGCCCTCCCCCTCCGTAGTCTCCTGGCCCGCCCCTGCCACCAGCAAAGCCGCCTCCACCGCCGTACATGATAAAGAGGACCGGAAAAAGACGGAACCGACGCGACTGCCACGTATAAAGCTGTCACGAGTCTGTCCGACAAAGGATGACGATTATAATTGTGCATTAGGGTGTGCGACGGTGAGAATTACATGTCTCATGGTGTGATGATATCGGGGACTCCACCGGGCAATTTGTTGTCCTCCCAGGAATGACCGGAGCTCCACGGTGCATCCATCGTTCTTTGACCATCAGGCACAATACCATCACACAATAAAGGCAATAACGCAGGCCAAATACCGCCACTTTCATGTTTACGTGGGAATCATTACGTTTCCTTCCCGGCGCGCGCTTTCCATTTTCCGCCCCCAGCTAGTAGCGACGATGACCAGGAAGAAACAAGGGCCGTGTGACATCGTTGGCATTAATGGTCATCCTCTCCGTCACGTTCCCTAGTCGCCTTTCCACGAGGTTCGAAGCTCTGCGACTACGGGCCTGTATGGTCATCCTGCCAAGATCATCGCCTCGGATTTGGATTCGGTGTCTGCATCTTCTTGGCGCCATCGGACATGGCGGGGGACTCCGCCAGGGAGATAGTAAGGAGGAGTGCCGCACGGAGTTTTCAGCGGGTTTTTCTCGTGCTTCTTTTTCTGCGCGTAGGCATTAGCCCGTGTGAATAATTTCGCCGGGCGCTTTCAACGCTTGGGACCTGCTCATTTCCACATTGTGGTACCATACGACATTGTCCTTCCCCTCCCCATACAGCACCTCGCCAAGTCTGATGAGCGAGGAAAGAAAGCAGGGAGGCCTGACACATGTCCTCGGGCGGCCGCGGGGAACGGCGCAGTAAAGGTTCAACGTAATGCCACAGCCATGTACAGGAGAGAGCAAGAGCGGCAAAGCCTTGCAACAGGCACTTGAATCAAATGTGAAGGGCGGAAATAGCTATAAAACAAAGCTGCCTCGCCTGGGGGGGGCGCAGGAGGATGGGCCCTCTGCATGTAATGGAGTTGGAAAAAGCAACCAACTAGGAAAATTAAAGCCGCTGCGCGACACATCTAAAAAAATGACATCAGCAACGATGTCTCTACATTCATCAACACCTGACATGTAAGCATCTGATAAGGGCACATCGTATTCGACGCATAGCATGGGGGGATAACAACGGGATCCCGGGGGGCGAGTGAAATGCGTATGAGGTGTCACTCACTGCGACGCCAGGTTCACGACGGCAACGGAGAATGTGAATGAGGCATAAGTGGTGGTGTGGCATGGTGCGCAAACTAACTGCATCCACTGAATTGATACCAAACCTTCAATAACCCAAAGAAACAGCCCCCGTTCGCCTCTTGGTTCCCGTGGCCTGCCATCGCCATTGCGGCGGACACTCCGGTCGTACCCCTCGGTCTCGACAATCCTTGCTGAAAGCGATGAGGGTGCCAAGGCTGGCAACAGCGCTCTTGACATATTTAGCCGGGGCCGTCACGCCCTGCTAGGAGGAAAGTCCCTCCCAACCACCCCAGCAGGTAGAGTGGAGGCTTCCGCGGTCCCTCTCGAGATGCCGGCAGGATATTCAACGGCAGGCCCGCTCGCTGGTGGGAGAGTGTCGTCCACGCCTCCCAGCGGCCGAGGCGCCCCCCAGTCCCATCCTTTGCGACAGGTGGAGCTTTTGCATACGGCGGGCACGGACGTGGCCAGAGGGCCTCGTCTTTCCCGACACGCGCCGCTCCCGTCCTTCCTGCCGCGAAACGAAGGGGCCGGACAGCCCCCGAATCCCACGTTAGGCTCACAGCGGGGCTCCTTGACACCCCTGGCAAGCCTCCCCTCACGGCCGAGACCCCTTCCACATGCAAGTCCCGCGGCCATGGGCAGCACCGGCGGGAACCTGAGCCCGGGAGGTGGCTCTCGCTGCCTGAATCCCTCTTCTCCCTTGCAGGTCTCGCGCACGCGCAGCTCTCCGTCCCGGACCGGCTCTGCCGCCCCTCCTCCTCCCCTCATCCGGGCCCTCAGTGCGGGGACCAAGGGCAGACTCCACGCCGACGCCCCCCCTGGTCCAGGGGCCGAGGATGGGGTCCGCAGTCCGGGCGGTGGCAAAACTGTCCGTGCTCGGGGCCGAAGTGAGCCCCAAGTTCCTTCCTCCTCCCGCCCTTTTGACCCTATCGCGCCCCCGGACAAGGACTGCCCGCCACTTTCTTCCCGGCCGCCCCCAGAAGGCCCTCGGGCTGGCAAGGCTCGGCGCTCGAAAAGCTTTTCTGGTGAACATGATGAGGCACTCTTACCTCCGCTGCCATCTCCCTTGCAGATGGACCTTACCCAGAGCATTAGCTCAGGCGTTCCTACTTGCAAGAGCAGTAACAGTATCAGCAGCAGTCACGGCAGCAGCAGCAGCGCGGACACGAGCACAAGGTCGGCTCAGACGAAGAAAGACAGGAAAGGGAGTTCCAATAGAAGAAGCCGGAGCAGCAGCTCCTGTGGGCTTTCCGGGGACAAAGGGCACACGGGATGTGGCAGTGACACAGAGAAGAGGGCCCGGACGGCTCACAAGAAAGGATTGTTGATTGAAGCGCTCCGAGAGCTGGAAGTAGGGCTACGCGAGACGCCCGCTTTAGACGAAGGACGACGAGGCAGCGGCCGTTGTGAAGACGATGAAATGTCGAGAAATGGGAGCACAGCAGGAGGGAGACAAGGGGCGCGGGCGGCGCCAGCGGCTTACCCGCGCGAGTTGGTGGCTGTGTGGTGCAAAGTCCGCGAAGAGGCCGCCCGGACCGAGCCGGCCGAAGGGGTCCCTCCTAGGGAGGACAGGCCCCGGGCGCCGAAGGCCGGTGGAGGCGAAGGAAACAGGGAAGAGCTCGTAGGCATGGGCCCCGCGGCCTTGCGGGCCCGAATTTCTCGAGACTTTTTCGTGAAACTGCCGTTAAAGGAGATGTCTTTGCTTGTCCAGTATTTCTCGGACCCGCCCAATCTCTCGAGCAGGCTGCTCGGGACCTCTCCCCTTTTCTCCGCAACCGGCAGCCCCTCAAACCCGGAGAAGCACCAGCAGCCACAACCGCTGCAACAGGGGCCGGTAGTGGACTATGCCTTGGTCCGGGACTTCCTGGATCTGCCTGAGCGACCCCCGGCCGTCGACAGCACAGCAACCGATAGAGGTGAAACCATCCCTTCTTCTGAAGCAGGGAATATGCCCAGCAAAGTCCTCTCGTCTACATTTCTCCCGGGCGGTTTTGGCCCCGGTCGTCTCCGACGCTCGATACTACACGAGGAGGCGGCTCGGGCAGAGCTGGCGCACGTCCCGATGGACGGCGCCTCCAGAAAACTTCTGGAAAGATTAGCGGAGGCGGCTGCCGCCTTGGACGTGTACAAAATGGATGACACCTTCCAGATCTACCATGGAATGAGCACGTGGGGCCCAGGCACCACCAACCTCGGCAAATCCTGCCGTGACCACCGCCGATCAGTCGCCGGCGGCGCAAAGAGTGGAAAGAGGAGCAATGAAAGCAGCGGCCAGAGTAGAGCCTCGGAGAGGCTGGTGCTCGTAGAAGACTTTGAGTCGCTGGTAGCGAAGGGACTACGCGTGGAATTGACGCCTTCAGAGGTCACCCTGCTGAAGGAGTGGTTCCTGGCTCATCCGACAGGGCCCGAGGAAAGAGCAGAGATGGGGCATGACAGGGACAGAGCCCCACATCGTCTCGATTTCAATCATTTCCTGCAGCAGTTCTGGGCGCTAGGGGCTGCGGCAAAACGTCGAAGGCGGAAGGAGGAGGCGCAGGAGCGTTTTCTCCGGTCGTTGATGCGGAGGGGCCTGACCAGTGGGAGAGTGAAAGAGCGCGAACAGGGCCAGGCAATAGGTTGTTGAAGGAGCTGTGCATATCGAATTATGGTCGTGTGACATCTCTCGAATCTCGTTACAGGACCAACCAGCGGATTTATGGCGTACTAAGATGGGTCTTTGCAATCTCAATTCCTCCTACGGCCAAGGACCCCACCAAACGCAGCTGAATGCATAAGATAACCACAAGTAAGGATATTACTTCCGCACGTAAAGCATTAAGAACGCAACCGCGAATTCGTCGACCTGCGCGGGTAGAAAGGAGTGTATGCCTCTGCCTCGTATCGCAAAGGCAGGATTTTCAGGTAGAACACGGCACAGGCGTCAAAAGTGATGATGCCAGAGCTTGGACGGTGTCTGCTCTTGGATGATGACGACGGTGGGATGTGTCCAGGCATGTGGTCTATGTTATGCTATTAACGAGGTCACATGATAAGTAACGGGACGCATCTCCAACGTCTTCTTTGAGAATAAATGCATATGAGTACTCGACACAATCAACTTCATAGCTGCTTCCGTATCCCTTCTCATACGAAACGTTTCTTTGTTTCTATTGAAATCTTGGTCAAGCTCTGACCGCAACCACTGCCGTGCAACCTTGTCCCTTCAGCCACACCTGCAGATCCCCCTCCCCATTCCCTCGTCATTTTCCTCGCCATCAGCCCAGAGGCCGGATTGTCTGCTCCAAAAGAAATGCCTGCCCAGGGGCCAAGGAGTAGAACGCGGAGACGATACCCGGTTCCAGGCAAACCATCTCTTGGAACTCGCGATCGCCAAAGTCTGCCATCGCCTGGCTCTTTTGCACCCAGGGGTTCCACAACACGCAGTCTGGGTGAGGAAGCGCCTCGTCCGAGCCGTCCCGATTCACAGTACAAGCGGTGTACTCGACTTTCACGCGCTCCGCCCCCCCTTCCAAAAGGGTGATCTCATTCGCCCCCGTCTGATACACCCGATCTGTCTCTTGAGCTATGTTCACGCTGTTCCGTGTTTCTGTTGGCAGTCGCTCCACCGCCTGCGCCGCCACCTTGTCCACAAAGGGGTGATGTTGAAAGCCGCGCAGCGCAACCTGACCGATGTCTCGAACACGCAGGTACGTGTGGAGCAATGCCTGCGCTTCGAATGGAGCTTCCCCTTTGTTCTCTATGCGCAACGAGGTGGTGAGAGTCTGTGCCGTCAATGAAAGTGTGTAGGAGAGGAGGAAAGAGAAGGGCCAGAGCATGCGCGTGATCTCGGTATCGGTCAGGTGAAAGACAGCTCTCACCACGTCCTCAGTAACTGCTGTGTCCGACAGCTCCCAGTGTGAGGTGCGCGCAAACCCATGCTGGGCCATCTCCTTCTTCGGCTGGCCAAACTGTGGGAAAACCAGTGGCACGCCCCCTCGTATCGCCTTTTGGCCATCGAACAGGGCCTTGTGGGACACAAAGAGTACCTCTCGCTCCGGGGTTGGCTTATAGCTGGTCAGAGTGGCTCCAAAATTGTAGACCTCTGCAGTCGCACCCGCTTTGTGTTTGAGCAAGACACGGGGCATTCCACCGAGACCAGTCTCACGAAGGACAGTGTGACCTGGACAAGACATGGGGTGCTTGAAGGCGAATGGGTTCCTATTGCGTATTATTCAGTGTCGCGTTAGAGTCGCGTTAATGGCATGTTATAGTTGGACCATTACCTGCTTCGCAAGCCAGGGCATTGTTCTGGTCATGGTCCACCCATGTGGCCTAAATGTTGTTTCTATGGGCGGGGCACAGTGTAGTATGTGGAGACAGGGCTGGACGCCATCACGCAGGGTCCAACAGGAGAGCAGGGCGAGCGCGGGCGGCATCTCGAGTAGGAACGTAAACCAACGCGACCGTCCCTCCGGCCATGCGCGAATACATGGGCACCGAGTATGATAGAGATTATTCGACATCGAACAGGTTTGTCACTTCTGCTCGTTTGGTTTTCAAGGCTAAGACGTCGTGTGATTTGAAAGGCTAAGACGCCGCACATCAAGGTCATGGACTCCTTTGCGTCGCTCGCAAACTATTCATTACGCCTTCGGGCCCTCCCCGTCCTCTTCACCATGACGCCTTAAAGTATCGAGCGTTACTGCTTTTAATAGCAGCATTAAAGTGGGATAGTCATCTACGGCTTCAAGACAGACATGAAGGTTGATGCCGGAAATAAATGACCTCTCAGAGAAGATGCCTCGTGCCAAGTTCCCAGCAGTATGCTTGCCTACCTCCTTGAGAAACACAGAGAGAGGTGGCGCGCGCACACAAAATAATATTCTTCAAAAGCAACTGTCACGACTTTCGAAACAAAGGAGAGAGCTTCGAGTTGTCAGGGTCCGGTTTTCTCGTTTACAAAAAGCCGGCTTCGCCTCCCCGATTCCGCTGTCGCGTGTGTCTGAGACGGTCCATTCTCTCCTCCAGCGTCTCATCGCCCCCCATGTACACCTGTACGCCTAGCTTTTGCAAGAACTCCGGCCTATCCTCCCTCCTCGACCCTCGCCCATTCTCCGCGGTCGTGCCTGCCTCCCGCTCCGCCTCCTCCTTTTCCTGGTGACGGCCCTTCTCCACGCGAGAGCGCCGCTGTTCTTCATTCACAATGCCGTCCAGCCGCATCGCTGACAGTCTCTCCGCTTTCTCTTTCTCCGTCAAAGGCTTGCGCCGCAGCCTCTCCCTCCTCTCGCGCTCCTCCTCGAGACGGGCCTTCTCCTTCGCTGCCAGAACTTCCGGGTCTGGCCCCAGCGCCCGCGCCCGCCCGTCACCCGAGGCATTGCCGTTGGCTCCATTGCTGCCGCCTCCATACGTCTGTAGCCCGTAACGCTGCTTCTGCCGCTTCGTTCCCGCCGACTCCTCATCCTCGTCGCTGTCCCGCCGACGCCGATATGCTCCACGAGCCTCCGCCTCCCCCCTCGCGGCCCCAGACCCTCCCGCGCCTTCCTTTTCCGCTTTTCTCTGCCCGTGTCCCTGCTCCCCTCCCTCAATCATCCTCTCCTCCCTCCTCTCTTTCCTCTCTCTCCCCAAAGCCCTGCGCCGATCCCGCTCCTCGCGCTCTTCCCGCCGTCGCGGGGGCGTTGGAGAGCGCCTGCCATCGCCGCTCCTCGCACCTTCCCTCCCTCCCTCTCTCCCTCCCTCCCTCCAACTGCTCTCCCGCCTTGTCTCGTACCGCCCTTCTCGGCTACGGCTTCGGCTCCCAACTCGCCGGTCTGACCGAGGCGGAGGGAGAAGCTCCTCACGCGGCCTTCGCCCGCGTTCCTGGACAGCGCTCCCCTCTCCCCTTTGCCTCACTGCTCCACCAACAGCCCGCTCCTCACGCATTCTAGTCCTGTCCTCATCCTTTCCTACCCTTTCTTTCGCCTCCGCCTCGCTACCAGAACTCTCGGTGCTTCCTCCGTCGCTCTCCTGGGCCCGGGAGCCCTTCTTCCCCTTGTCCTGCTCCCGATGCAAAGAGGCCGCCTCGGCGCTGTCCATGCTATCCTTCTGCCGTTTCTTCTCTTTCTTGGCCTTCTTCGCCTCCTTTCGGGCGCGCTTTTTCTCCCTCTTCGCATTCTTCTTCTCTTTCTTCCGCGCCAACTCAGCCTCTAACTGCTGCCTGATTCGTGCCATTTTCACAGGGTTTTTGACCACGTCCTCGCGTTTCTTCAATTCGTTTTGCTTGATCAAAAGGAGTGGATCTTCGTGAAGACGGGTAAAGAGATCGTTTTTCGCGCTGACAGAGTTCAGGTACAACATGCCAGGCTGGTTCTCCACGCGCTTGACCTCCGAGTCCTGCTCCTTCACAGTCACCTCTTTGCCAAGTAAGTATTGTTCTGTGTCCTGCTGATGATCCTGCATCGTCGCCATCGGCCCTTCATACATCCAGTCCAATTTTGCAGTTTGGTTTTTGTCGACCAGACCGGCCGACACTTGCAATTCCTTGAGCTCCTGAAGCTGCCGCTCTTCCGCGATCTGCTTCCGAAACTCAGCCATGCGTTTTTCCTCGTTCGCTGCCTTCTGCTCCGCCTTCCATACTTTCTCAACATTTTTGAGATTAGTTGGGTTCCAGGTCTAAGGGTGAGGAGAGAGGAGTGGGCAAGAGGCGGGAGAAGAAATGCATAAATTCAATATGTAAGGGTGTATGGGTTGCTGCGTAGGAATATACGGGGGAGAAATGCCCAAGAATGAAGTGGGACGTCAGCGTTCACTCCATTCAGTCCCAGGCTGAGTACGTACCTTCTTGGCTAAGAATTTTAGAGACATGGCGCTCTCTGGTTGCGGTGCCAATGAGGGAGGAGGGAAGGGATCACACCGCGGCTATACGGGGACACGAGCGGGACGACAAGTCAAGGCGGCTCCAAGGAGATGGTCGTGCCAGTATCGCAGTTATTGCGACAGTAATGGGGTGCCTACTTATGAACGTATGTATTATACGTGAGTGTTGTCCCCATCAATCGTGCGTGCCCCCCCTTGTAATTCGGGGTGAGCCGACGCCTGCATCGCGTCTAGCGAGTCGACCGCCAAGAAGGTGCTTTCCCTCTCCAGGACACTTTGAATCCATTCCTGCGCATCGCTTCTCACACTTCTCGTCCTGTACACACATGCGCTCTGGGCTTTGTACAGGCGAGTGTCAGTGTCCCGTGCTGTCTGCCCTTGGGCACACGCTGTTCGATATCAGCCATGTCGTCGCAGTACAGCATCGTCCACCTCAAAGTGCGGGCTGAGGCAGAGTTTGGGCAGGTCGTGCACGTGTCGGGAAGTTCCTTCACCATGGGCAATTTTAGCACGGCCGAGGTAAGATTGTTGGTTTGAAAGGGTGGAGGGCCGTTTGTACGGGCATGGAGAGTCACGTGGCGGGCAGTGAAAGGTCTTAGCGTTGAGGGGGGTGCTCGAGGATTGGGGGCTTGCCACGCAACCGTCTAGCATATTCATGGACGGGCGCATACGGCACGTAGAACAATTCGTTCGACGACCGGATTGAGGCATGAGAATCACCCTTGGAATTTCCTGACAGGCCGTCCCTCTGGTCACCAGTCCTGAGGAATACCCCGTGTGGCGTACCTTCAAGCCCCTGGTCGTGCCGCGGGGCATACCGCAGGCATACAAGTATGCCATCTTCGAGGGGGGGCACTTCAAGCGCTGGGAGGCCCTGGAAATTCCCCGTGTCATTTGCGTGGACGACTTCCACGTGGAGCTGTCGGACGTGCTGGACGAGCCGGCGGAGGCTGACGACGCCCACGCCCCGCTCACGCCCAGCGCCATAGCCAAGCGCGAGGCGATCAACCGCATCCGCCGCACTCTCTCCCAGACGGTGGAGCTGACGGAGGACGCCGCCTCTCTGGATGCCCGCAAGCTCCTGGAGACGTCGACCAAGGAGCATTCCCCCCCGCCCGGCTCCCACCTTTACCTGGTCTGTTTCCATCTGCCCGTGACCATCGCCAAGGACGCAGGCGGGGCCTGGACGGCGGAGTGGAACGAGAGCCTGATCGCCAAGACGGACCATTCCATCTCCTCGGACATGCTCACCTTCTGGGTCG
>Ga0209925_1001976_pt1 | contig 10205 bp, 11 predicted proteins | sample SalPonR2_A_D1_MG_FD_185702 | JGI IMG/M metagenome (GOLD analysis project Ga0209925, IMG submission 185702) | Salt pond soil microbial communities from South San Francisco under conditions of wetland restoration - Salt Pond MetaG R2_A_D1_MG... ...
TCCTCTCCCCTGCCCCGTACCCGCACTGGACGATCCGCGAGTGTATGGAACAGCCAGAAGCGATCGCCCGAGCACTAGGCTTTGGGGGCCGCATGAGCGACACGCGCGTCTACCTGGGAGGATTGGACCGACAGAAGGAACGGATGCAAAGCATCAAGCACCTGGTTCTGACCGGGTGTGGCACGTCCTTGCATGCGGCTATGTACGCGGCGAAATTGATGCGGGACTTCGAAGCCTTCCGCACCGTCATGGCAGTCGACGCGGCGGAAGTCCGGCTATCCGACCTACCCAAGCACCACGCCGGCCTCCTAGCCATTTCCCAGTCGGGGGAAACCAAGGACGTGCACCGGGCGGTGGTGCTGGCGGACCGAATGGGCCTCCCCACCATGTCGGTGGTCAACACGGTTGGCTCCCTCATCGCCCGCACCACCAAACTCGGGGTCTACCTGAACGCCGGGCGCGAGTCCTCCGTGGCCAGTACCAAGGCATTCACCACGCAGGTGACGGTGCTGACCTTGATCACGGCCTGGTTCCGGCAGGTTCGGGAAGAGGCCGGGGAGGAGGCACTCCCGGGGCGGGTGACAGAGCTTCTAGAAGCCCTGCAACGGATGCCGATCGGTTTCGGAATGGCCCGACGGACGCGGGAACAGTGCGCGGAGTTGGCCGTTCGTCTCAAGGACAAGGAGCACGTCTTCTTGTTGGGGAAAGGGTACGGGGAGCCGATCGCTTTGGAAGGGGCGTTGAAGCTCAAGGAGATGGCCTACATCCATGCCGAAGGTTACTCCGGGGGGGCCCTCAAACACGGGCCCTTCGCCCTCATAGAGGGCAAAGAGGGAAAGTTTGGCGCCACCCCCATCATTTGTCTGATCCTCGACGACGAACATGCTCAGCACATGCGCACGGCTGCCGAAGAAGTCAAAGCGCGGGGGGCGGACTTGATAGTCATCACCGACAACCCGAAATTGGCCAGAGGGCTGGTCCCTGATCCGATCATCGTCCCGAATAACGGTCCGTTAACGGCGTTGATCGCCACCTTGCCGCTGCAACTGCTTGCCTACGAATTAGCGGTTTTGCGAGGGATCAACCCTGACAAGCCTCGGAACTTGGCCAAGGCGGTGACGGTCGATTGACTCGCATACGACGGGGAGGAAGATCGCACAAGACAGGAAAAGGAAGAGTGGTTGCGAAAGCGAAGGGCGACGTGGGCCTGGGTGCAAGAACAAATGCGCTTGCGACAGGAATTGGAAGAAGGGAACACGAGGGAAATTGATTTTGTGGAAGGAGGGGAGGAGGAAGACGTGGAGGAAGGAGACGGGTACTTTACGGAGAACGACCTGGTGGAAGGGAATCAGATGCGTATGGCGGTACTGATCTAGCCCGGCCTGCGACGATTTAAACAATTCAAAGTAAATGCGAAAGAATGAGGATAGAGCGCAGTTTCAAGTGTACAGTATCCAAAAGCGGGACCATGCAGGAGGAAGATGGCGTGGCGTTTCCTTATAACCAAAATCATTTGGGCAACAGGGACGCACACCACCTCACGACTGTGTCAAGCAGGAAAGAAAGTAGACGAAGGCAGCGAATAGTTATAGAACAGGGTATGGAGAGAGAAGGTCGAAGGTAAAGGCGAGAACCCTGCGAGGGATGGCACTATCCAGCACACACATCCATCGCGAATGATCGCCCGTAAAGTCAAAGATCCTCTTAAATCATGAAGATGTGGCTACAGGAGACATCTAAGCGATACAATTGTCGCATCAAATCCAAGCAGATGTCTCGCCAAGTGAATTTAGCGGATCACTACTTTCATTTTTTATTTCTTTCTCCTCAAACCCGTGGGTCACATCCCAAGCTTCACCCAGAAGGCTCAAAACATGCCGAGGAGAAATGCAGCACCCAAATGTTGAAAAACTAACACCACTTTTGTGTGGTCAGATTTTTTTCAGTCTTTTACAAGTATACAAGCTTGCAATCCGAAGCACATGTTCTTCTCAATTGAGCTTCCTCCTCAAACTACCATTTCAGACAAATCTGGAGCAACCAGCATGCAACCATTCCCTCAATTCAATACACCAACACATCTTACGCATTTGTATCGCCGTAGCTGGATTCGTCCATCTACGTGTGTCTTCTCTCGTTTCGCACCATTCTTCACACGGGAGCCCTATCCTTACTTGCCTCGTTTTCCGCTTCGGTACTCTTCCAGCACCTGGATCTTCCCTTCCTTCACGTACTCTTCGATTTTATCACCCACGCTTTTCCCAACCCCTGTCAATTTGATGGCTACATCTTTGGATGTGATAGGTTGCTTCGCCTCACGTACTGATTTAGCTGCTTTCTGGTAACTCAGCCCCTTCTGAATCGCGTCACCGTGCAGCACGAAGTCGGCCAGCTCATATAAGGCGTCGGCCAACGGACGATTCTTTTCATTTGTAACCTTGCTCTGTGGAAAAATACGTGGGAGATGGGAACGTACTTCAGGTTCGCGTCACCTTGGCCCTTTTTGCATCAAAGCTGTCGATCACCTGGTACATACAAAACATCCCTTTTCTTGCTTTGTGTCTTCGCATGCACTTACACGTTCACTCATGTCTCCAGCTTTGGTGTGACGCTTTGTCGGAGGTACATCTTTCTCTTCTTTCGAAGGGGGGGCATTGATTCCGCGCTTAGATTTAGGAGCACGTCTGGCGGCGTCGGAGAACGGGTCTCCTTCCCCCGCCTTATTCTCCGTCACTTTATGTGTTTTTTTCAATTTCTGTTGGTAATGTGATGTACAGGAAGAAATTGTGTCTCCAAAACAATGACTTTAAGCACCAGCAAAGAAAATAAGAATTATGGAATTGTACATAACATGTAAATCCCTCCATACCTTTTCTCTTACAAATCAATCATACCTCAAGGGCGCCTTGTTTGGAATACTCGCGGTATGGGCGATCGCTCGTCGCTTCGATGGCACTTTCCACCTCCTCCTCTTTCTGCTTTTCGTCCTCAGGTAGCTCGATTCCCACTTTCTCCGCCATCACCTCCACATCGTCCTCAAGATCTTCAGGACTTTTGCCTCTTCGTGTTTTTTGTTTTGTACTTCCTTCCTTGTACCGACGTGGGGTCTTGAATTCTCTTTCAGCTTTATTTTCAGCACTCAATTTCGTATTCTGTATCACAGAATTCGTACCGCTCCTGCTTTTCCCCGGTGCCTCGGCCTTCTTCTTAGGAGAAGCTTTTTTGGCAGCACTGACCTTAGTGCTGCTATCTTTGATAGGATCTGCTGTGGTTTTACGAGCCATGTGTTCTTTTTGTCCTTCTTTGTGGTCACTATCTTGAAAGCGGTCTCCAAACGTCTCTTGCAAGTCTGCTGGTTGATCCTTCACCCACGCCACAAGAGTTGGGGCGTACAAACGGGATTGCGGAAAAAGAGTGCGCAGCCTGTTTGTGCCGATGAGTCTGAAGGTGCTACAAAAGTAGGCCGAGTGTATAAGAAATATACTGCTCAAACGTAGTATGCCTTTGTGCATATAAGGCCCCCTGTAGTCGGGTATATATAAGCTATGACTATATGGCCCTTAAAATCAGAGCGACAGTAATTAGGTCGCCCTTTACGTGTCATCTCAGACCATCTCACCATGCATGAGCTGCGCAATCAAAAACAAGTTTCAAGTCTGTCATATCTCATGATGTTACCAAAGAAAGCAGGAACTACCTCAAGAAAAATCTGGGAGCTCGCGTCGGGACCACATCTTAGGGAACGTTCGTCTTCGAGGCCAGCAGTTAATTACCCCGCCTCAGGAAAATATTCGGTCTTATTCCGTCGTAAGGATCCCTGACAACGGACAGACTCAGATCAGAATCCGCGGGGACCCTTGAAGAACGGAAAGGGTGTTTTTTTTCCACATATATCATCGGGTCATTTGTTGTGTGAAGGATTGTATGCGCTTTTTTGGTGATGTGCGATTCTCATCGTGGACAAAATATTTGCGCCGACGAGGGCCTCAAGTTAGGAGTCCCCGGGTAGTGTTGGGGTAGAGAGCTCGCTTTGTAAGATGCTTCTTGAAATGGGGATCCATGAAAGAATAATATTACTCTCAAGCTTGACATATCCTATGCTGATATAACATAGGACTATGTACTCGATAAAATGGAGTGGTCCTCGGCACGTTTGCCGTTTGAGTGCGTTGCGTAGGCGCCTGCGCACGCAGGAATCGGACTGGATATATTATTACGATGGATACCTCGACTCAATCACTATTCCAGCCGCCGAGCATGTGGTTGTCCTTCTATTCCCTGGTCCCGAGAAGACGGGGAAAGCTCGAAACGATCTTCGAGAAAAAGTTAATATGGCAACTTCCGACGTTGTGCGAGCTATGCTCAGAATTTTATACGATGAACACTTCGAGTGTTTTCGGAAGTCGGTCACAATTATGTATCCTTTAGTTGTTAGACTGCCAGAACTTCATCCATCATCAGACAAATACCTTCCTGCAATTATATTTGGTATTCTCTTCGCAAACAACATGATCACATCTGAAGACCTACGCCAGCTCTCGAGAATTGCAAGGATATTGGGATCGCCACTCCATGGATTACGACTATATTGCGATGCCTCCATCGAAGGATTGCAGGATGTCAAGGGTGTATTAAATTTCCGGAGGAGTATCACATTTTGGGGGTCAGCCCTATCAATCAACCTATGCCAACTGAGGTAAGCTTTATTTCCATGCACAGCATGTGTACCGGTCGAGATGAAATGACGATTTTCACGGGCTTACTTTCGCATCGATTGCAGCCTATGGGTGTTTTTTAAAATATTGTTCATCGATACCATGTTTCTTTCACAGAAGTCTGACTTGACATGGTGGAATAGTTCGTGCTTTTCACAATTGCCCCTCCCTCTCACAGTTTGCTGGTTGGTTGGCGATGTACCACGGATTTCGGAGTACTCTACAACTACCCCTAGCCCTTAAAGGATTTTTATTCATTTGTGACCTTTCTGACAACAAATCACAACCTCCGGTAAGTAGGGAAGCTCTCTCTGAGAAAGTGACGGCGTACAGCGGAATAGCCTGCTCTTCTAACGAATCTAACAGATCGATTTCCCTTCAATGCATGCAACAAAATTGTTCTTCCCAACGTGGGCACGTTGGTTCTACGTTCCATGTATAAAAGGACTTCGTGGAATCCCTTATTACGGCCGTTTGTAGTTTTGTTCGTATACATGTGGCAAACCCGACTAGTGTTACAATTACATATCCAATGCTGGTGCCGCTCAAGTATCCGTATCATACGAATATGTTCGAGGCCTTGGAAACTGCTTTCTACTGCTTTTGGCGTAAAACTGCAACAATAGGTTTTCGGACATTCGTCACCAACTTTGAAGACGAGTTAAAAGAACAAGATGAGAGTGTCAAGATCGGGGGGGGGCTTCAATGGGATCACAGAGAAGTCGAGAGCATGGAAATACAACATGAATGCCTGCACGAATCTACAAGAATGCGACAACAGCAATCTCTGGAACAGCTTCCATGGGTAAAAGAACGAGGGAAGACCGAAAATCACAAGTTCAGGACATCTGAGTATCCGCCAGTTTTCTCGTCGTATAACAGGCTGTCAGAAAGACAACTGGAGAGAAAGCCTACTCCCCTTGATGCAGACATTTTGACTTTTGTCGACACGCTTAATCACGAGAGGAATGAAGCTGTCTCCACATCATTCCTCGCATTGCCAGTGACCGACCACATGCTTTCTTGGAGCTCGAGGTCCAGTGCAGAGGAGAACATACTTCCAAGACCCCGAAAAATGCGCGAACCAATTTCCGACAATAGCATGCGGAAACGCGAGTCGAAAGCACTTTGTTTATCGTCTATGAATATGGTTGATGATAATGTCGCGCGGTTGACTGAACGGACAATATCCGAGCCGTCCTCAGCTGTGGCGTCCATAAGACAATCAGTCAGTGACTTACCCACGTCCGCAGTACCAGCGTTATCAGCAGAATTAAAAACAGACTTAGCGACATTTCAGGTAGAACCCTTTATGCGTGCTTGGGGACCTTTGGACAAGAAAAAGTGGGAAAACCCCTTGAGTTCGAATAACTGCAACGCTATCGAAGTGTATGGTTGTGAGATGAACTCAGACCAAACAGTCGACAATGCTTCTTCTTCTGCTGTGACAAGCATAAGGAAGAGCAACCTATGTTTTGACATTAATGCAGACTGTTGCAGATGTATCGGGTATCAACGTCTCTGCGGGGAGGAGATAAATCCTGTCTCTACTCACATACCTGACCCACGTATAGATTATGCGAAGGATCCAGTATCTGCCGATGGTGAGTATCTTTGACTTCTTCCCCTTCTTAAAGGTTTTACTTCGCAACACTAGGCCCATTTAGTATCTCCTTCCTTTTCTTCCACCACAGTTGCGACGTTATCACCATCGACGGTTGTAAAAGGTGTAATGCAGATGCGAGAAAGGAGATCCCTTGATAAAATCAATGCTCCGAAAACCTTGCCGCTTTCTTTCTTCTCGTGCCTTCCAGCCGAGTCTTGCCCTTACTCGATCTTACCATCAAGCACATGGGACCTGGAGCCATCCAAAGAAGAGAGCGGAGCGGAGAATGAAGATGAAGTGAAGAGCAAGAAAATGGTTGGTCGCAGAAGGGATGTCTGCGGAAAGGGATCATTTGCGTCTTTTCATAGCGATACAGCTACCAACAAGATGAAAAAATGAATGGAAAATGAAGGGGTGGAGTGGAGTTGATGTACAGGAAGTTAAACCGAAAGAGATGGAAGGGCAGGGGCTGGCGAACATGCTCGAGTTTTCCAAGCCACAAAAATTGAGGTTTGTACCTTTAGGATTTTGATAGGAAAATTGCATATGTGCACATGTAGTATCTGACCGTCAGCTATGAATGCTATAATTCAGACAAAGTGCGTCAAAGACATGCTGCCAATCATTCACAATTTTCTCTCCAAACATCTTTGCCGTGATAAGAGAGATAAGTCCGTCTTCTGAGATGGGGCGAGACAATAACGAGAAAGTATATCAATTTCGATACTGGAAAGAAATCCAAGCCGTGAAGGTACATAGGGAGGCATGCACTCAAAAGAAGGCAAAGTTGTAAAGTCATGAAGACTCATAAGTCCTTACGAACTCCATCCCAGAGAATGTGCAGAAATAAATTTGAGGATCTGGACCAGACGAGCTTGACCGTGCACAAAGACCCGCCAAACGATTGCAGCCATCAGCCAGCTATACAGGATCCTCCTTCGCCATCAAATTCTCCCTCGTCTTCGGGTTCGTCCGCCTTGTCGGCGGGGGGGGGTACAAAGCTATCTCAAGCTCAAAGTGGAACACGGACACGGATTAAGGAGCTTGAAGAGGAAATTGCATATTGGCATCAGGCTTTCATCGATTTGTCCGTGACTAATAATGCGCTCCTGTCAGGTATAGTGGCGGATGCGGGCAATGAAATGAAATAAATATCTTTACATTTTTTCCTTACGGTATGACATTTGACTCATTCCTTCTTCCCAATCTGCATCTGATATTTTGCAGTATTCTGATGCCCTCTTGTGTTACCCCATCCCCGCTCTTCGACTCTTATATATTGGTACTTTTCTCATGTGGGACCCTCATACCTTCGGTTTTTACACCCGTGGGGCCTTTTGGATGGAAATTTAGTTGTACTTGAAGTTCTTGATTGTCTTTTCCTTATGAACCATTATTTCTTTCCCCCTCCCTCTGTACCACTCTTTTCTATCACCTCACATGTTTTTGGGCAGAATTAAATGAGGCCAAGCATATTTTGGTCGAGGCTGGCACTGCTGAACTCTCCGACATCATCCCTGTCCATGTTTTTTGCGAAGCGACTTACGAGGAAGTGGAGAAGGCCCTCATTAAAGATGTGCGCCTCCCTCAGTTGATTTCCAGCCCTAAGGGTGGTAAGAATGTTGACAATAACACGTCAAGTATAACAACGACTGACGCCGTCACCACTCGCAGTAGGAAAAGAGCGGCAAGCAGAAAGAAGGGGAAACAAATTTGCAGGAGTGCTCTCGTGTATCGAGCACTAGATGCAGTGGATTCACTTGTAAGAGACGCAACATTTGATCCCTTTCATCGGCAGCACGGTCGAATTATTGGGACAAATCACTCCCACAAGCTGCTTCTATCTCTATGCGAAGAGTGGGGCCCTGCCATGGCGGACTTGGTGGTCTTGAAGAAGGAAGAAATTGAAAAATTTTGTCCCTCTGGGCATTATCCAACACCGGTCTTGTGGAAGGAAGGAAAAGAGGTTACGATAGGTGCTGTAGTACGTCGCATGGTAGAAGTCTTGAGGGAGACACGAAATACGAAAGACAGAGATAAAGTAAGAAAGAGAGAGAGGGAGCAAGAGTGAAGGAGGACAACAGTAAACGAGGAGCTCTCTTAGATGGGGCCTTCGTCATGTGGAAATAGGAAATGCAAGTCAAGGTAAATACTGGGAACATATCGCGAGTGAAGGCGGAGAACAGGCAAGAAAAGAGCGGCCTTTGTCAGATGCAAGGCGGCAATGACAGGTCAAAGAGAGATCTGCAGGATTGTGGTGGAAAACAAAAGTACTGTTTCGTGGGTCGGAAAAAGGGGCAAACAGCCGTTATCGAACGGATGAGCAAGGCATCTACCTTGTTTTCCCGACGAGTCTTCTTTAATATACCACTGCAGTCCCTTAACCGTTTCGCGCGCTTTTACGCTAGTCTCATACGGGAGATCTCGTCGAGTCCGCTCCTCGACTCGGCGGTTTCCCGCAGATATGCAAATACTCTACCACGACTATAAGATGAAGCCCCTTTTCCCCGAAACAGCGCGAACCACCGCACAAGCGCGTGCTTCCCTCGCACTTTTTCTAGGACTTTCACCATCCTTCTGTCCCTCCTTTCTTCATTATTTCTTTCCTGCCAGGACCACCTCATCACATTCGAAATCTGGTTCATGTGTCCTTAAGGCATAATCTTGGTCGAAAGAGTCTTGCCACCCCTCCGTATTCCCGTAGGCCGGCGTCCAATCCAGATCTCGCATGGCTTTTTCCACGCTCGTAAAAAAATGTTGAGGCCGCATCGGGAATGCCTTTTTCTTGCCGAAATCATACTCCTTGGGGTCATAATGAACGATTTCCACGCTCTCCGGATCTTTCCCAGCGGCCTTGGCGGCCAGTCGCACGGCACCGTCGAAGGTAATGGCTTGCGGGTGCTGGACATTGTAGACCTGCCCTTTGGCCTGCTCCCGCCCGATCACTTGCGCCATCGCCGTGGCCAGATCTTTGACATGGCCCAAGCCCGTCAAGTGCTGCCCATGCCCTGGAACGGCCACCGCTCTCCCGGCCACGACACGATGAAAGAAGTATTCCTCGAGAGGGTTGTAGTTTTGAGGACCGTAAATGTAGGTGGGCCGAATAGACGTGAAAGGAAGGCCTTTTTCCGCCAAATACGTTTCGGTTTCGAATTTCCCTTTGTGTCGGGACTTGGGGTCGACGGGGTCGGTCTCCTTGTGAGGCATCAAGTCGCTTTTCAAGTAGACGCCTGCCGAAGACATGTAGACGAAATGGTCCACTCTGCCATTATACGCGTCGGCCAATGGCTGCGTGTCCGTTTTCTCTCTCCCGTTCATGTCGTATATGACGTCAAATTCATGCGCCTTGGCGAGTGCAGCGAGGTCATCGGGATTGGTGCGATCCCCCTTCACAAACGTGGCTTGACCGATCCGCTCTGCATATGACTCGGCGCTCTCTCCTGGAACCGGGCGGTTCGCTGTCTTACCCCTGTTGAAAAGCGTGATGTCGTAGCCCTGCGTAGACCGTGATCATGATGAAGACGCTTAGAATGGTAGACATGGGGATGAAAAATTTTCACAACAGAGAGGGCATATCAGACTACAGAGACGAGTAAGCTGGCATATGGCGTGGAGGAACTTAATGCAAAGGGCTCGTACCCGGTCATGGAGTTCTTTGAAGAGGTATAAGCCACTGAAACGTGTCCCTCCAATGATAAGGACCTTCTTTCCAGCACCAGGAGCTTTCATCGTCATTGGGATCTGGGGGGGGGGAGGTAGAGCAAGGGATCAAACGGCCACATCGGGACTAACGCAAGAGGCATGAAAATTACAAATAGCTCACGTACCTGGAAACCCAACGCTCCAGCCATCAATGCTAACAGGGCTAGTGCGTGGATGTGCGC
>Ga0209925_1001978_pt1 | contig 10202 bp, 6 predicted proteins | sample SalPonR2_A_D1_MG_FD_185702 | JGI IMG/M metagenome (GOLD analysis project Ga0209925, IMG submission 185702) | Salt pond soil microbial communities from South San Francisco under conditions of wetland restoration - Salt Pond MetaG R2_A_D1_MG... ...
AGAGCCTAGGACTGGAGAAGCATCCTAGGGTGTATATCAAAACACTCAATACAGGACGTAGTTCATCTGCCTTCACCTTTGAGAAGACATCACTAAAGCTAATCTCCTACTCTACTATAGAGCTTTTTCAAGCTCCATCTGAATCTTTAGTTTGATTCAGGTGGAGTAGTTGACTTGTTATTGAACAATATCTATAAAGAGAGAGGCAAGTTCAGGATCAAATTGAGATCCCGCACAATTTTTTATTTCATCGATCGCTTCATCTTGGCTCATAGGGGCTTTATAAGGCCGACCACTGGTCATTACATCATAGGCATCTACTATTGATATAATACGGGATAATAAGGGGATTTTAGTGTTGCTGATACCTTCTGGATAACCGCTCCCATCCCATTTTTCATGATGATATAATATATATTCCGCTATATCAGAAAATTCATCCATAGTAGAAACTATCCTATAGCCTGCTTCCGCATGTTCTTTTATTGTTTCCCATTCTTTTTGATTTAATTTACCCGGTTTACTTAAAAGTCCCTGCGGAATTGTTACTTTCCCAATATCATGTAAAGAAGTTAAAATTGAAAGCCTATCCATATCAGAACTTGAAAGTCCAACTTCCTCACCTAATTTCAAAGAAAGTTCTTTCATCCGGCTGGCATGTTCTTCTGTTTCATGGCTTTTTTCTCTCAATGTATTTAAAAAGGCTGAAAGCACATTACTTCTCGCACTTTTCCGATTAGTTATTTTGTTTTTATACATTCTATTTTCAGCCTTATTTAATACTTTAAAAATATCTTTACTGGAATCATCTTTGGAAGCACAGCCTAATGAAATTGAAACTATTAAATCTCCTTTACTCTCTTTAGCTTTATTGACTATCCTTTTACAAATTCTCTCACTGGTTTTTAAAGAAGTATTTGGTAGTAAAATTACATATTCATCTCCACCCCAGCGAGCAACTATATCTTCTTCCCGACAACTATTTTTTATAATTTCGCCTGCTTCAATTAAAAGTTCATCTCCACGGGGGTGTCCATATGTATCATTAACAAGTTTCAGATTATTTAGATCACCCATAATCATACTAATTGGTAGTTGTCTAATAGTATCAATCCGGCGCATTTCTTCTTCCAGGTAAGCCCGGTTATATAAACCTGTCAGTTTGTCATGAAAACTTAAATACTTTATTTTTTCTTCTGCTTCTTTTCGATCACTTATATCATGAATTATTGAAAAAAGATATTCATTATTTTCTATTTTGATGGGACCTGTATAAACCTGTACATTCCTGATTTCTCCATTGGCTAACTTATGTTTGAATTCAAAGTTATGACTTTTCCCATCTGCAGCTACTTTCATTTTGCTTTTCAATTTATCTTTTGATAAAGTATTGATTTGATCAATATTCATATTAGTTAATTTACCATAAGACCAACCATAATATTTAGTAGCAGCTGGATTAGCATCGATTATCTGCCCACTATCTGGATCAAGAATAATCATGACTGCATATTGATTTTCAAATAAAGACCTGTACTTCTCTTCACTTTTGGCTAATTCTTGTTCAACTTTATATCTTTTTGTAATATCTTCAATAAAACCATCTATTAAAAACGTACCATCATTTTTGACTTCACTTATTTTAGCATCCATTTTCAACCACAATTTGTTTTTATCTTTATTATAGGCTTGATAAACGAAATCATCTACTTGCCCTTCTTTTTTTATTTTCTCTACAAATTCTTTTCTTCTTTCTTCTCTAACATAGAGGTCTTTTCCAAGTTTATGGTAATTATCCATTGCATCCTCTACATTATCATATCCCAATATTTCAGCCATTTTGGGATTAATTAATTCAGCCTCTCCCAAGGAATTGGTTTTAAAAATACCAACCGGGGCATTCTCAAATAGTTCCCGATACTTTTTCTCGCTTTCTAGCAGTTCTCTTTCTGATTTTCTTCTTAATTTTTCATTATTTATTGAAGCAATCGCATAAGCTAAGTCATTAGTTAGTTCATGTAAAAGATCTATTTCTTGGGAATCAAAATAATTTTCTTCATCTATACAAAGGGATAAAACACCCCAGAGCTGATTAAATACTTTGATAGGAAAAATTGCCATTGAACGATTGTTATTAAAAAATTTAAGCTCTCCATCTATCTCATCAGGATGAAGATTAAGGTAGTTAGTAAGTTCATTATGGTCAATGTCATAATTATCTATGATTTGGTTCTCTAAATTAGGTTTAGCTATATCAATATCTACATTATTAATTAATTGACTATGGACTCCTGCAGAACTTAAAATACTTAAATTATTATCTTTTTTATCAATTGTACCAATCCAGGCTGATTTATAACTACCATTTTCAATAATTACCTGGCAAATTCTGTTTAATAGTTCATCTATATTATTATCGCGAACTAAAACTTGATTTACATTACTTAATATAGTGTATAATCTGTTTAATTTATTAATTTTATTGGTCATCGCTTTTCTTTCTGTAATATCTACAGCAATACTTAAGACCAATCTATTACCTTCTTCATCTTTGCCCAGTGGCGCTGAGCTGAAATCCCAAATTCTTTTTTCCCCTTCTTTAGTTTCAATTTCATATTCTCCATCATGTCGTTTTTCATTTACTGGAAAAAGCTTTTCTACATACTTTTTGACCTCGTTACTTTTTTGACCATATGCTTTTGTAAACCAGTCATCTATATGGGGAATATCATCTAAATTATAACCTGAAATTTCTGTCCATGTTTTATTTATTTGTTTTACTTTTCCCTTTTCATTGTGAATCATTATGGGGTAAGGAGCTACTTTTATTGCATTTGAGAAAAGCTTTTCTCTTCTTTTGATTTCTTCATTTAGTTCATATTTTTCCGTAAAGTCTCTAAAGACCATGACTGCCCCATATATATTACCTTCTTCATCTTTAATTGGGGCTGCACTATCAGCTATATGGTACTCTGTTCCCTTTTTGGAGATTAATTTTGTATGATTAGCTAGACCAACAATCTTACCTTTTTCAAATACTTTAACTACCGGGTTCTTTACTTCTTTTCTAGTAAAGGTATTAACAATATTAAATACCTTTTTAACATGCTTATTTTTAGCTTTCTTAAAATCCCAGCCCGTTAGCTTTTCAGCGATACTATTCATTCTGATAACTTTGCCCTCTTTATCTGTTACAATTACCGCATCTCCAATGGAGTTTAAAGTAATAGAAAGGAATTTATTATTTCTTTTTATCTTTTCTTCTTGATTAATACTTTTTATTACATTACTAATTCGTTCTGTTATATCATTTAATAATTTAAATTCTTCTTTTAAAAAGACCGTATCATTATATTCTTCTTTATGAAAATTAAGGTAACATACCGTTACAGTACCTACTTTACTGCCATTAATATTTATATCACTGCTTTGACTCCACTCGGTTTTTTTATAATTATCTGTTTTAAATACTTTATCTTTATATGAAATTTTAGCACAGGTATCTTCGGAATACTGCCAGGCAGGGGGGATAATATTTACTATTTCTTCTAACGACTCTTCTAATCTTATTTCAGGCTTTTCTATAACTTCGGAAATTTCAAAAAGCCCTCTTAATTCTTTGACTCTCTCTTTTAACTGAGCATTTTTTTCTTTTATCTGGGAGGAACTACTTCTGATATATAAAGCGGCTACAATAATGGTTAAGACTTCAATTAAATAACTATCTAATCTGATTTGAAGAGTATATAAATCCTGAATAGCAAGTGTAATCACTGCAAAAGCAGCCGAAAAAAAAGCACCTCTTTTTCCATGTTGAAAACTTGCAAATATTACAAATAATATAATTAGCGGTTCAATAATTTCACTTCTTACAGTTAGAGACAGGATTAAAATTAAAGCTGCAATTATATATACTGTATATTTTTTGTTTAATATTTCCTTTATTTTATGTAATAATTTTTGATATTCCATCAACTCACCATCCTCACTTTCCAAAATACAATAAATATTGGCACATATATTACATATTTTAGAGAAGTCTCATTTTTCCTTTTTATTTTATGAAATTTGGTGCATAAATTTAAAATAAAAGCATAATTTCTTATAAATTTACTTATTTTGCAAAAAATAGTAATAAAAAACCCTAAAGTAAATACATATATTAAATATGCATACTTTAGGGTGCTTATTTATAATCTGTATTTATTACTTAAAATATTATGAAGCTCTTCTATGTTTTTTGATCTTTTCATAAGCATCTTGGATTTCTTTAAACTTCTGTTGAGCAAACTCTTTATATTCTTCCGGTAATCCCTTACCAATTACATTATCAGGGTGAAAATCTTTTACCTTCTGCTTATATTGCTTTTTGATTTCACTCATTTTAGCATCAGGTGATACTTCTAATATCTTATAGTATTTTCCCATTGAGCCAGTATCAGCCTGTTCATATCTGGCTAAGATACTTTCATATTGACTATCACTTATATTAAAGATCTCTTTAGTTCTTTTGATATAATCTTTTTCTTTAGCATGAAATTTATTATCTGCTACCGCTACTTTCATTAATAAATCCAGCATACTTACTAATAAGCTTCTTTCATGTCTGAAGTGATTATAGAATTGGCGGGCAAAGTCTTCAAAACTATCATTATTTTTCTTTGCCTCATCAAAAATTTGGATAGACAGTTCACGAGCTCTTTCATCTAACTGTAGTTCATTTCTAACAAAATTATCAATAACATTGATTTCTGATTTTGAAACAGTTCCATCGGCCTGAGCAAACTTAGCTAACATTGAAAATGTTGTGGTAAAAAATATCATGTTTGATCTTTCTTGTTGGTTTAATCTATTATTAACATTATTAGTATTACTACTATCAAACTTATTACCAACTACCGCTCCGATTACAGCCCCAAGCGGTCCACCTAGAACAAATCCTAAACCACCACCGACAAGCTTTCCAGTCCAACTCATTACTTAATATCCTCCTTTAAATTAACTATCTTATAAAATTAGATAAATATAATATTACCATTATTATATCTTCTAGATGACAGTTTTTAATCCTGTATTTATTCTGCAATTTAATTCTATTTTTTTATATATTAATATAAAATGCGGGGAAAATCCCCCGCATTTTAATATGAATATCTTTGTTTTTTATTAATTTGGATCTATTATAATTTGAATTGATCTACTTTATCTGACAGACTTTGGGCCATATCAGACAGTTCTTCAGAAGTACTGACAATTTCTTGGGTTGAAGCACTCTGCTCTTCACTGGAAGCTGCTACTTCTTCTGCATGACTGGAGACTTCTTCACTTACAGAAGCAATCTCTTTAACTGCTTCTTTTACCTGGGTACTATTATTGTTCATAACATCGGCGGCTTTAGATATCTCTTTGATTAAATTCCTTAGATCTTGTGCTGCACTATTTATTTCTGTAAATGTATTTTCAGTATCTTTAATGGTATCTACACCATTTTCAACTGCTTCTTCTGCTTCATCCATCTGATTAATAGTTTCTTTGACTCCATCTTGTATATCTTCAATTAATAAAGCTATTTTTTCAGTTGCATTTGAAGATTCTTCAGCTAAATCTCTTATTTCATCTGCTACTACACTAAAGCCACGACCAGCTTCACCGGCTCGGGCAGCCTCAATAGCTGCATTTAAAGCTAATAAATTGGTCTGAGCAGATATACCATTAATTAATTCAACGATATCACCGATCTGTTCAGATAATTCACCTAGTTCATCTATCTTACTTGAAACTGCACTGGATTGATTTTTAACTTCTTGTACCTGCTTAATAGAAGAATTAATTGAATCGTTACCTTCTTTAATATTTTGGATTACATTATCAGCTGAACTATCCATATCTTCAGATTTTTTACCTACATTTTCAATTTTATCTGTTAAATTATCTACGTTTTCACGTGTTTCTAATATTTGAGCAGATTGTTCTTCTGACCCTGAAGCAACATCTTCTATTGCACTTCCTACCTGTTCTGCAGAAGCAGATATTTCTTCACTAGATGCAGATAATTCCTCACTTGAAGCGGCTAATCTTTGGGAAGTATCAGCAATTTCTGCTATCATATTACTGAATCCTGTAATCATCTTATTAAAAGAAGCCTTAATCTGGTTAATTTCGTCTCCTTTTTTTGTTTTATTATAATCAACATTTACTGTTAGATCCCCATTTTCTGCTTTAGCCATTTTTTCGCTTAAATTTTTGATAGGTTTAGAAATATTATTTGCTATAAAGAAGATTATGACTCCCATAATGATTATTGCAATAACAAAAACTATTGATAATATCATAATAGTTCTATCTTTAATAGCAGTTATTTGTTCTCTAGCTGAACTCAAATAACTATTGACTACAGAAGCATAAGTACCAGAGCCAATAAAATAATCAGTCCCTTCAACAGGTTCAACATAACCATACTTCAATTCATCTTTTCCAGTATTCGGATTTGTATAATAATATTCTACAAATCCTCCGCCTTCTTGAGCTTTTTTGGAAAGCTCTCTTACAAGATATGTCCCCTGAGCATCTTTAAGTTCCCATCTATTGGTTCCTTCAACATCTCTATCCGGTGGTAGGGATATTGTCTTCCCTTCATAATCATAAATAAAGAAATATCCAGCTTCTCCAAATCGTATAGGAGTATTTTCTTTTACAATCATTTCTTTTAACTCTTTATTACTATTACTGACTGTATTGTTTTGCACTAACAATTCTAAATTTTGGGCCATAACATGTGTTGCATTTTTTATACGCTCTTTTTCTTTAGTCATAAGAGAAGTTTTCAAACTCTCATTTGTAGCATTTTGTAAATTGTTAAACTGGTATAATACTACTCCTCCAAAAATTAACATTGTAAAAATAAATGCAATTCCAATAAATAAGAATATTTTTTGTTTAATGTTTAGATTACTGATAGACAACTTTATCCACTCCTAGTTTAATATTTTATAATTGGAACTTTCCGTCCCTTATTTAATACGAAGTATTATTAGCCCAAATTAATTATTGCTTCCATTTCATAATCTAATTTATATCTCAATAACTCTTTATTACTCTCAAATACTTGCTATATATACTTTTCCTTTCTCTTTACTTTAATTTGTATTTTCTCTTTTTATATTATGTAATATTTTAGGATTAACCCTGATATTTTAATAAATAATTTCTTTAATTAAATATAATTGTTAGTTTTTTAAAAAATATTTTTAACAAAAAATTATTAATGATAGTATTAACAATTTTATTAAATAGGTTTTATTTATTATCTATGGTAAACAAAAAATGTACAGTAGGGCACTTTAAAAATGTACAGTCTAATAAATTAAAAAGCCTTAATCCAAATTTATCAGATTAAGACTTTTTAAAAGTTTATTTGTAATTTAAATTTAAATAGCATTATTTTTTTAATAGTTGAGCTAATATATTTAACCTATCTTTTTTATAGTTACTTTTTACCCCATAGATATCTTTTAACATTTGTCCTTTATTATTTTCTAAACCCTTAACATTTAAAATATCTGCAATTGTGGGAGCAGTATCAATTATTTCACAAGCCCTCTTAGAACTACCTTTTTTAATTTTAGAACCATAAAAAACTAAGGGCACTAAAGCTTCTTCTTTAGTATATGAACCGTGGTCTCCTTTATATTCTGTGCCTGCACCATATCCATTATTTAAAAGTATAAGGCCAGTGCCTATTTTTGTAGGGTCAACACCTAGTTTTAATAATTCATTTTTGAAAAGAATTGTTTTAACATAGTCTTTATTTTCTAGACTTTTTATAAGTCTATTTTTATCTGCTTTTTTAGTACTTTTGATTACCACAAATCTTCCGTAACCATAATAGTTAAAACCACATTCTAAAATGATTTTATATAATTTATCTGAAATATCATTTTTTATCGTATCTTGCCCATGATCGGCTGAAATTACTATATTAAAGTTATTAAAGTTTCTTTCCAAATAATCAATTAATCTACCTATCTCTTTATCTACCCAGAGCAGTGATTCTAAAGATTCTTTGGATTTAGCACCATAATAGTGTTGAACTGTATCAACTGTGAAATAGACTAATTGAATATAATCAGGAACAAATTCATTTAAAGCTTCTATACTATAGTCAGTAATCTTTTCTGCATCATGTCCTAAATAAGCTTCTGAAACAAAGTAATTTAGGCCTCTATTCATATGGCCGCAAATTCCAGCCGTTTTTCTACCACTTTTAGATAAAGTTTCTGCAATACTCTCTGCTTTACTATATTTAAGAGGATTTATATGAAGAAGTTTATTATTCTCGAAATCATAATACATATTTAGATTAACACCGGTATCAATAGGTAAAGCCCCACTGTTCATTGAAGTATGGGCGGGGCCGGTTAATGTGGGAAATATGCTGTAACATTTTTCATAATGAAAACCACTTTTCATTAATCTACCTATGTTTTTTAAGTTACTGTTATATAAAAAGTCATTACTAACTCCATCTATTATGATATGAACTACCCGCTCTTTATTTTTATCATTATTTAAATTTACCTTAACATACTCTTCCCAAGCTTTAGACAATGAGATACCTCCAAACTAATTTACTTTAACTTTAAAGCAAATGTATTATTAATATCATTTAAAACATTATTGGCATTAACTAAATCTTTTACTAACGGATTAGTATTTAAAGCCCAGAGGGCTTGATTATAGTCTTTATTTACAGCCGCTTTTACAGTTAATCTTTCATAAGCTTTGACAATTTGGATTAGCCCTAACAAATGAGGTTCTACTTTTTTAATGTTAATAGGATGAGCACCTTTTTGATCAATTAGGGCCGGTACTTCAATTATATCATCATCCTCTAAACTATCAATAGTACCTTTATTTTTTATATTAACTATTGCTAATTTCTTTTTATTATTTATAATATAATTCATGGTGTTTATTGCTGCCCGTGAATAAAGCTCTCCTCCTCGTTCTGTTAATTTCTCGGGTAAACTTTCTCCACTTTCAGTTTTAAATAATTTCATTAACTCTTTATCGATCTCAATTACCTCTTCGGCCCTTGTTAATTCTTGAGTTCGTAACTTTTCTATAATCTCTTCAGTAAAATAGAAATACTGTAAATAAGGAGATGGAATCATATTGAGAGACCTAATTAAATCTATTTCCGCCGCCGGAATATTTTCAGCTCGATATACTTCACTATCCTCTATTAAAGCTTCTACTAATTCACTAATCTTATCTTCACCTTGCTCATATACATGACGCAACCAACCTAAATGGTTTAGGCCCACATAATCATAACTAAGCTCTTCAATCTCTTTATTGAGTATTTTAGCACTCTGATTTACTAAAATAATGGGGATATTACAAAGTCCAATCACTTCTAAATCAGTATGATCTGAAAGCGCTTGTGTTATTATACTGGAAGGATTAGTAAAGTTTAAAACAAAACAGTTTGGTTTGGCATATCTTTTTATATCTTCTGCAATTTTTAAAACTTCTGGTATAGTTCTCATCGCTTTTGAAAAACCACCAGGACCGGTTGTTTCCTGACCCACCATACCATATTTTAAACTTAATTTTATATCATTATGCCTACCTTCTTGGCCTCCTACCCGGATCTGTAATAAGACAAAGTCAGCCTCTTTTAATGCTTTTTTTCTTTCAGTAGTTTTCATTAAGTTTAAGTCATTACCGCTTTTTTTAATAATTCTTTGACCATAATTATATATTGTATTTAATCTTTTTTCATTAATATCTGTTAGATATAATTCATCTATATCTAATTCATCATTTTTATTAACTATCTCATAAATTAATTCAGGAGTATAGGTACTACCTCCTCCAACCACAGTTATCTTCATAAAATTTCCTCCAATATCTAATATTTTATTGCTCCAGAAGTTAAACCTTTAATAATTTGCTTTTGCAGTAGTATAAAGAACACTACAACTGGTATTGAAATAACTACACCAGCACTTAATACATAATGCCACTGAACTTCAAACTGACTGGCATAATCTGTAATACCGACAGCTACTGTTCTGGTATTATCATTTGTTAAAACTGAAGCAAACATAACATCATTCCAGGCTCTTAAAAAGCCCAATATTGATACCGCTACAATTCCAGGAATAACAAGCGGCATGATCACTCTTAAAAAAGCT
>Ga0209925_1001980_pt1 | contig 10198 bp, 9 predicted proteins | sample SalPonR2_A_D1_MG_FD_185702 | JGI IMG/M metagenome (GOLD analysis project Ga0209925, IMG submission 185702) | Salt pond soil microbial communities from South San Francisco under conditions of wetland restoration - Salt Pond MetaG R2_A_D1_MG... ...
CTACCAGGAATTCGCATAGAGACATCAAAAACTACCATTTCTTCCTTTCCGCGATCCGATGCAATAGCTCCTTGTAATGCAAAGGGACCAATGATTCCCGGTGGAACTTCTTTTTTGGTTGTATCTACGAATTTTTCTCCAAGTTTGAAGATCTTTTCAATGATTGATTCCTTGGTGGTTGCAGCGATATGCCCTGTTTCAATCATTTTAGGTTTTAGGTATTTTAATACTTCAAGTTGTTCATTAGCAGGTAACCGGAGTAAACCATCAAGATTTGTTTGCCGGCGAGTATCTGTTCCCATAATCTCTAGTTCATCATCAATCATACTATAAAAATAATTAAAATTGACTTGAGCACCAACCACGTATTCTTCTATTACCGCATCGTCCAATGCTGATTTTGTAATCATCTTTTTCTCAAGAAGTTCATCAGCTTTCTTTTTGTAATCCTCATAATTAGACGCATAAAAAAAGGCTCGCTCATAACCCCGAATTGCTTCATTGACCTTTACGATTACTAAGCGATTGATATCTTCAGGTTTTTCAAAGATATATGGAAATCTTATTCCTGCTTTTTCCAGGAGATAATATTGATTTTTCGGAACATCTCTTTCTTCGAGTTTCACCATTTCTCGAGTTCCATAAATAGGAACATTGAATTTATTTTCAATATCTTCAAAATCAAAGTACACCCAAAAATAACGATTATGAATGAAAATAGTGTTTTTATCTCGTAATATTTCCTGAATATCTGGTCGTGTGATATCAGCAAATTTATCTAAAACGATGGTTTCATCAATACAACCACGGCCATCCTCCCGGGTTTTGTAATATTTCGTATATGTTTTTTCTCGTCCTTTCTGACAAACAGCTAATGTTTTAAATCCATGTTTTTTGGCACCTCGGCATACATCAAGTCCGGAATGGCCTCCGAGAACACCAATGGTTATATTATCTGCATCATATGATCGCACAATATTTTGAATTGTTTTTCGTTCAATCATGAGTAGTCACTCTTCATTTGATTTTTCATCAATATACCTTATTTCTTATCGAATCGTTAAATGAACTGATAAATCAGTTATTTGAACCGAGGTCTTTTTGAGAGTAATCGTGGTAACGGTAATGGTTCAGTCGGAAATCCAGTTCCATATGAATCAATGATTCCAGCGAGTTCTTCCAGGGAATATACTTTATTATTATCACCAAGTTCAGAAGATCGAAAACGAGGTTTAAATCGACCAGCTGTTTTTTCTTTTTCACCGACAACGATGATAAGTGGAATCCATTCTTTTTCAGCATCTCGAATACGACGACCAACACTTTCATCTCGATCATCAACATCAACTCGTATCAATTCCAAGGATGAATGATTCTGTAATTCTTCAATATACACATTACAATTCTCTATGAATTCATCACCTAATGGAATAAATCTGATTTGAGTTGGTGAAAGCCAAACGGGAAGCATTGCTTTTTCCCCCTTACTCATTCGAATTGCTTCTTTTTCCAACAATGCATAAATCACTCGTTCGATAGCACCAGAAGGACTACAGTGGAGAATGAGCGGATGTTTTTGTTCGCCATTCATATCCGTGAATTGTATATCGTATCGTTCTCCATTTTCAATATCGATCTGATCTGTACTCAATGCAGATGCTTTATCAGATTTATCAACGAAATTAAATTCGAATTTCAATACAAAATAAAAAATACGTTCATCCCAAAGTTCAACAAGAATTGGTTTTCCAACTCTTTTAGTTAAATTCACAATGAATTCTTTGTTTTCATTGTAAAACTCTTTAGTGGTTCGAAGTGCCATCTCAATATCATTTGTATCTAGGCCAATGTCTTGTAAAACGCTTAAACTAAGATTGAATCGAATCTTAAATTCATCCATTGCCATATCCATATCTGAAACCATGGCATGAACATCCGGCATAGTAAACGCTCTGAGTCGTCTCAAACCAGTAAGTTCTCCCGATTGTTCTCGTCTAAATGAATACTTTGTCATTTCATAAAGTTTCAAGGGTAAATCCTTGTAACTAATAGTTGCATCATGAGCCATTAAGAACTGGCCAAAGCAAGCTGCAAATCTTAAAAAGAAATTTCGTTTATCACTCTCGATTTGGTATTGACGTGCAGGGAATCGTTGTAAATATTTTGAAAGAGTTGGATGCTGCATATCATACATAATAGGTGTTTCAACTTCAAGACCCCCATAATCAACAACTCTTCGAGTAACGTATTGTTCAAGTAATTTTTTGATGAATCGTCCTTTTGGATAATAACGCATATTCCCTGCGTCTGAAGCAGGTTCATAATCTGCGATTTCTAGTTTTTTCATGAGTTTTACATGAGCTGGTTCCTGTTTGACTGCTCGTGATTTTTCCTTTTCATAAAAAGAGAATTTTCGCAGGTTTTCATGTTGTTTAAAATCAAATTCATCTATCTTATGAAGTGTTCCATCTTCAGTGAGAATATGCCAGTAAGAACTAAGTTTCCGTTCCTTTTTCAAGGATTCAGATTCATCATCCTTCTCTCCGGGAATTATGGTTTTGGATAGTTCGGATAGGGGATGACCCTTACAGGAAATTTTGAATGCTTTATACCAACCAAAAGGAGATCTTTTAACATTGAAATCCTTTTGTCGAAGCTCATATTCAAGTTCAATGAGAAGGTTTTGTGCTTGTTTCGGACTTGCCAAATCTGAAGAAAGATGCGCATATGGATAGAGCATGATGTTTTTTACTTTGAGTTGTTCTGCAGTTTTTGTAATCTCTGTAATAGCGTTTTTAATTGCTTGATCTGAAGAATCAGCATCAATTTTCTCAATAGCAGTAAAAACAGTTAATGCTTCATCAAAACGATCGGTTTTTTTCTCAATTTCCTCAGGTGTTTTGATGGCTTTTTTTTTCACTTCATATTCAATGTAATCGCTATGAATGAGTAATAATTTCATTTCATCAAGTCCTTTTGAATGGTCTAAATTAGATTCTTATTTTTAAAGATAATGATTGTTTGTTTTTACAGAGAAAGCAGTTTAAACAAGGCGAACTTAGCATAATAATTTATGGGGGAGGCGGCGGAGGTGTTTAACACCGAAATTAAAAAAAAATGTATGAACTTACTAGCGATCCCATCTCTCCGCCTAGTAACTGAAATGTGGACTGTATTATAAGTATGTTTCGAAATAATGAGGATTGGTCGATAGTATGTTACAATTATATTGCATACCATTTTATTTTAAAGTGTTAAATACAATACAAAAATATAAATAGTTAACTATTGTTAATTTCTAATAGGCTAATCATATGAAAAGAAAAAAGAACATGATACTATGCATCTTCATTGTTCTTCTTACCCTCATTCTCAGTTTCTACCCATTCATCCAACTGTCCGCTCAACCAAGAAAAGAAAAGATAACAACAATGCCGGACACACCACATAACATAAATCAACAAATTTTAACAATGGATAACAATCCGCCAAATCCACCAGATATCACAGGCCCAGCCTCTGGAAAAATAAATGAAGAACAAAAATACACTTTTGTAATAACTGATCCAGATGAAGATTTACTATTTAACCTAGAAATAAAATGGGGGGATGGAACAGAATCATTAGATTGCGGCTGTGGAAAATCATGGGGCAATGGAACAGAAGTTATTGTTTACCATCAATGGAAAGATGAAGGAACATACAACATCACCGCAAGAATACAAGATTCAAACGGACTTTGGAGCGAATGGTCTGATCCGTTACCTGTGACAATGCCATATTCTCATAAGGAATCATTACAGCAAACAAACGAATATATCAACATCTCCGCACAAGAAGCATGGGATCTGATGAACAACACAGAAGGTGGACGGCAGATACCAATTGATACAAGAAGACCCGGAGAATATCTCAATGAAAGAATCATACCCCCACATTTTGAAGATTGGCCACTTTGGTTTCCCTATGAACTACAAAGTGATGGCCCTGGACCCATAAAAAACGAAGGATTACTTTTAGATCTATTCATCTCACATTACAATAATAAAGAAATCATCATATACTGTAGAACCGGCAGAAGAACTGGTCTTGCTGCACAAATATTAATTGATAACGGATTCCAAGGCAAACTGTACAACATGGTTGATGGCATTACCGCATGGAAGACTGAAGGATTACCAACCACCTTAACAAAATAAAAAAATCAAGTTTAACGATCAAAATATTTGAAAAAGAAAAAGAAGAAAAAAACTTTCGTTAAAGTAATTTCTTATAAGCGTCAGCATCAAGTAATGCATTTACTTCTTCTTTATTTGAAATCTCAATTTCGACAAGCCAGCCATCATCATACGGATTCTCGTTTATGATCTCCGGAGTATCTTCAAGATCCTCATTTACTTTCTTAATAGTACCACTAATTGGTGCATAAATCTCAGAAACTGATTTCACAGATTCCACCACACAAAGTTCATCGCCTTTAGTAATCTCCTTTCCTGCTTCAGGAAGCTCTGCAAAAACAATGTCAGTAAGTTCCGATTGAGCATGATCCGTGATACCAACGATAGCGGTTTTTCCCTTCACCTCAACCCATTCGTGAGTCTTAGTATATTTCAAATCATCTCGTACTTCATCTGCCATAGATATCAATCCTTGTATTTACCCACTTATTTTAAATGTTTCTTTAATGAGTCTTTGCCCAATCTTTTTTTACAAAAGGAGGTTTAACCACTTCTGCTTCAGAAGATTTACCCCGAATCATAATATCAACTGTATCTCCAAGAGATACAACACCAGGATCAAGATAGGCCATGGCAATTCCTGTTTTCAAACAAGGAGACATACTGCCACTAGATACCACTCCAATCTCCTTTCCCGAATGCTCAACCTTCATGCCATGCCGTGGGATACCACGTCCAGTACACTGTAAACAAGTCAACCGTTGATAATCACCGTTCTCTTTTTGTTTAAGTAATGCTTCTTTGCCGATAAAATCATGATCCCAATGCATCGCCCAAGAAAGATTTGCTTCTAACGGGGTGCGGCCTCCTTCAAATTCATTTCCAGCTAGTAAAAAACATTTCTCCAAACGAAGCGTATCTCGCGCACCAAGACCAATCGGTTTGATATTAACTTCTTTTCCAACCTTCATCAGTTCCTCAAAAATTACTTTAGCGTTTTCAGCTGGATTTACTTGCAATTCAAAACCAAGCTCACCCGTATAACCTGTATGGGAAAGAATGCATTTTTTTCCAGCAATGGTTGCATGAGTACACGCAAAAAAACCAATCTTTGAAAGATCTACGTCAGTCACTTTCTGAAGTATCTTTTGGGACAATGGTCCTTGCACCGCGATAATTGCATAATCACGAGAAACATTTTCAACCTGAGCATCAAAACCAAATGCCTCAACTTGTTTTTTCAACCAATCAGTTACTGGCCCAGCCATTCCGGCATTTGGAATGATCATATATTTATCATCAAGATGCATGAAAATGGTATCGTCAATAACTGTTCCATCTTCTCGAGTTAACGCCGTATATTGGCTTTTCCCACTTCCAAAACGGGATGCATCTTCAATAGTCGTTTTTGAAAGTAACGCTGCGGCATCTTTTCCAGAGATCCACACATTACTCATATGTGAAACATCAAAAATACCAACACCGTTTCGAACACACAGATGTTCATCCTTAATAGAAGAGAACTGAACCGGCATGGTAAAACCAGCAAATTCAGTAAAAGTAGCACCTAGTTTTTCATGTAAATCATGTAATGGTGATGTTATTCCCATACGTATTACCTCATGGGTGAATCATCAGGATGTAATTTAACATTTCGACAAAACCTTTATCCAATCAATCGTTTACCATTTTGAAAATGGTACTAAAAAATAATGATCAACTCATTCGCAAGAGAAATAAACTTTTTACTAAAAATCCTGAACAATGTAACGGAATCAGCATATATGGAGAACAACTCAAAACCATTAAAGGCAGTCAATACCGTTCCTGGAATCCTTATCGAAGTAAACTTGCTGCAGCACTCCTTAAAAAAAGATTCGTTCTCTCCCTGCCTGAAGATTCAACGGTGTTGTATCTGGGAGCAGCAACTGGAACAACGGTTTCTCACGTATCAGATCTACTCCCCCAAGGCATAATCTATGCCGTTGAACACTCAGCTATCAGTATGAAAAAATTGTTAAACGTGGTAGAATCCCGTAAAAATATTATTCCAATATTTGAAGATGCCAATCATCCAGATCGTTATTTTTCAATTGTCCCCCAAGTAGACCTTGTTTATCAAGATATTTCCCAACGGAATCAAGCAGATATTTTTATTCGAAACATGAACATGTATCTTAAGCCTGGTGGAATGGGGAGTATCATGGTGAAAGCTCGAAGCATCGATGTATCCCTTCCTCCAAAAAAAGCATATCATATCGTGGAACATGAACTTAAAGATCAAGATGTTACTATCCATCAATCATTCACGCTCTCACCATTTGAAAAAGACCATGCTGCATTTGTAGTGCAGAAACAAGATTGATCCATTAGATGTCTATGAAACGAAGAACTATTGAGATTGGATTGTTAAAATTCATTGTTCCCTTTATCATTGGCCTATCTACGGTTTATACTGTTGGAATGTTGCTTCCAGCTAATTCAACTTATAAATATTGGGCTCTTGTCGCCGCGTATTTCTTTCCTCCGTTTGGAAAAGAAACTATTATTCCAATTGGGGTTTATGGTGGTGAGATATTAGTTCCATTCAGTAGTGAAATCGCAGTTATCACTCCGATCAATCCACTGATTATGGCACTTTCTATTGCTTTTGTTGACATTATCGTTGCTTTGTTTTTGATGTGGAATTATGATTTTGCCAAACAGGTTCCATTTGTTGGAAGATTCATGAAAAAAGTTGAAAGCATTGGGCAGAAATCATCAAGTAAATATGCTTGGATTACTCCGCTTCGTTTTATAGGAATTGTATTATTCGTAATGGTTCCGTTTCAAGGGTCTGGAGGATTGGTTGGTTCAATTGTTGGTCGACTTATTGGGATGAAACCAATGAACACATTTCTTGCAATAACCGTTGGAGCGATTGTTGGCTGTTCATTTATTGCCTTTTTTTCAGATATTGTTTTTTCAGTGTTCTTCCAGAATTTCTTACTTGGTGTGATGATTCTTATTATCCTAGTTGTTATTGGAATTATGATTGCTATATATAAAAGAAATAAGAATAAAAAAGCAAAGAACGATGATGAAAACGTTTGATTAGCAAATATTTACATCAATTTCTTTGAGCATGCAATTAATGATGTAATCTGGTGCTTCTCTGAGTAAACTTCGAAAATGAGATGGTGGAATGATATCTGATCTGCTTAATTGTTTAGCTCGAGTCATATGCCGTTTGATTTCTTCAAGATACAGTTCCTTTATTTCTTCAGAATGTTTTGAAAGTTTCTTTTGGATTGCTTTGATTCGAAGGGAGTTATTACTTATTTTCCTATTTTCAAGACGAGTAAGAAGTGGTATGATAACACTATCAATCATTTCTCCATTTTCCAAATCTACTAAATCATCAGCTAATTGGTAGGCCAAGCCGATTTCACGGCCGTAATCAGCCAATACATCCAAGATTTCACCGGTAGCTTCAGCTTCAATTGCACCAAATTTACAGGCAGAAGAAAACAGTGATGCAGTTTTCATATTTATGATTTTGAAGTATTCCTTAAAAATCTTTGATTTAGAGGAAAAACCATTTTCATTATTTTCATTTTCCTCGGATTCAGAAGCATTATATTCAACTTCTTCAAGTTCACCATTAAGTACTTCATCCCAGGTATCCACATAGAGTTTTGCGATTTTATCACCGTGGCTTAACGCAATGTTAAATCCAATGGAGAGCATTCGATGACCGACCAGTAATGCTTTTGGAACTCCTTCTTGAACATGAAATGCAGTTCTTCCACGTCGTGTTTTATCCCCATCAATGATATCATCATGAACTAAGGAGGCAGTATGAGCTAATTCAATAGCCACAGATCCTTCAACTGATCGTTGATATTGATATGGTGTTTCTCTGCCCCCAGTGCATACTTTAAAACAAAGTTGTTGGACCATTGGACGGAGTCGTTTTCCGGATTGAAGAATGGAAACAATCTGCTTATCTTTTATAGAAGACGTAATTTTCTTTTCAACATCTACCTTTGTGATATCAAAAAAGTCTACGAGTGTTACTGTTGAGTCAATGTTATTTGTCATCGGATTACCTCAATATGTGTGCCTCAACCCGGGGCGCAAGAAATGCAACATGTTAATTATACATTCTATTTTATAAGTTTTCCCCACTATTGCCGATTTTTCTTTTTCAAATAAATTAAATTAATGCTTAAATATATTTAATTTTATATTATTTTAATGAAACGGAATCGTAAATTTTTATCCCTTAAATGATTTAGCGATAATATATTGTTCACTACTGCTCTTGCGAGAGGCGTTTGGTGAAAATTGCTTCACTTTGCCGAAAGATTGCTTCACCTCACCAACAAATTCCTCAAGGAGATCACCCATAAATACTTTGCAAACAAAGGAGCCATTTGGTTTAAGCAGTTGTTTGGCCGTTTTTAACCCCTGTGAACAAAGATGAATGCTTCGAGCATGATCCATCGAATAATTACCCGAGATATCTGGGGACATATCTGATAACACAACATCAACAGGCTGATATGAAATTACTTCTTCAATATCTTTAATAGTTTCATCTTTGGTCATGTCACCTCTTAAAAAAATAATTTGTTCAATGGGTTTAATAAAAGAAAGATCCACTCCTACCACTAAGCCATCTGATCCGACTAATTCAAAGGCCACTTGACTCCATCCTCCGGGAGCTGCTCCTAAATCAACGACAATGTTCCCTGAATGAATCAAGTTGAACCTTTTTTGGATTTCACGTAACTTATAAGCTGAGCGAGCTCGATAGCCTTGCTTTTTCGCTTTTTTGTAGAAGTGTTCCTTTTTTTTCTCTTTATACCAACGAGTCATATTAGAGAATAATATCGATGTCTAAGCGTTCAGCAAGTTCCTTGTACCGATTTCGAATAGTAACCTCAGTTACTCCTGCAACATCAGCGACTTCACGCTGCGTTCTTCGTTCACCACAAAGAATAGATGCAATATAAATGGATGCTGCTGCAACTCCTGTTGGCCCTCGACCACTCGTGAGTTCCTTATCTGCTGCATCTTTGAGAATCTCAATAGCTTTTGCTTGGACGTCACCACTTAATTTCAGTTCGCTACAGAATCGAGAAATATAATCCTGAGGTGAAGTAGGCATTAGTTTTAAGCCAAGTTCACGAGCGATGAATCTGTACGTTCTTCCAATCTCTTTTCGAGAGACTCTAGAAGCATTGGCAATCTCATCAAGGGTTCTTGGTACATTACATTGCCGACAAGATGCATATAATGCTGCAGCCGAAACCCCCTCGATACTTCGCCCTCGAATAAGATTCTTTAAAACTGCTTTCCGATAAATCATTGCAGCAGTTTCCCGAACATTACGTGGAAGCCCCATTCCAGAAGCCATTCGGTCAAGTTCTGAGAGAGCAAATGCAAGGTTTCGTTCAGTTGCATCACTAATACGAATTCGCCGTTGCCATTTTCGTAATCGATAAAGTTGAGCACGATTTCTTGTAGGAATGGATTTCCCATAGGAATCACGATTCTTCCAACCAATCATAGTGCTTAATCCTTTATCATGAATGGTATAGGTCATCGGTGCACCAACTCGAGCTCTTTTCTCACGTTGATCACTATCAAATGCACGCCATTCAGGACCATGATCGATAAAATCTTCATCAATGACAAGACCGCAATCTTCACAAACCAGTTCACCACGTGAATAATCCCGAGTTAAATGAGTTCCGCCACACTCGGGGCAATGAGTAACCTCTTCAATGTTTTGTTTATTCTTTTTTTTATTTGCTTTAGCTTGAATCATAGAAAAGTTTCCCCTTTCTCCTTTTATAGGTTGCGATATGTTTTTAAATGAATATAAACAAAAGATATATAAAACTTTCTATCCAACCATCTTTTGATTTTCCCTAACACAGGTCATCTTTCTCTTATTCACAACAACCATACAATTGAGAAAGAAAAAGGAATATTTTATCCTTTTATCCATCAAAACAAATGTTTTTTAT
>Ga0209925_1001987_pt1 | contig 10173 bp, 8 predicted proteins | sample SalPonR2_A_D1_MG_FD_185702 | JGI IMG/M metagenome (GOLD analysis project Ga0209925, IMG submission 185702) | Salt pond soil microbial communities from South San Francisco under conditions of wetland restoration - Salt Pond MetaG R2_A_D1_MG... ...
GGGGGCGAACCCTCGCACCGGAGGTGGCCAACGCCATCTGGGGCTTTGTTTCGCTCTACATCGTCTGTATCGTGCTGCTCACCCTGGTGGTTTCAGGCTTCGAGCAGGACCTGGTGACTTCGGTCTCGGTCGTGTTCTCGGCCATGAACAACCTCGGCCCGGCGCTCGGCGAGGCGGGACTGAACTGGGGCGGGCTCACCCAGACCACGAAATGGCTGATGAGCTTTGCGATGCTGCTCGGCCGGCTCGAGATCTTCACCGTGCTGGTGCTGCTGACGCCGACGTATTGGAAACACTAAACCCCCGGTTTAGGGTTTAGGGTTTAGGGTTTAGGGTTTCCGCAAACCGCGGGGTTGTGCGGGCATCGTGGACGAAACGGGTTGCATTGTCGGTTTTGATTGCGTAAACCCTAAACCGTAAACCTTTAACCCGGTCTTTAACAATGAACCCCGAAGTACTCGAAAAACTGATCAACAACGGCCGTGATTCCTATGAGGCTCGACTTGCCGCCGGGCAGGCGCGCCTGAAAAGCGGCGACCTGGCCGAGGCAATCGCGCATTTTCGCGAGGCCACGGCATTCAAGCCGGAATACACCATGGCCTGGCAGGAACTGGGCAAGGCGCTGGAAGCCAACGGCGAGCCCGAAGCCGCGCACGAAGTCTGGGAACGCGGCATCGCCGCGGCGCGCGCCAACGGCGACAAGCAGGCCGAAAAGGTGATGGGTGTCTGGTTGAAGCGTCTTTCGAAGGAATAGCGGTTTGTTTTTATGCGCTTGGGGGTGAGCCACCGATGCCGGGGCGCGTTCAATTTTCAGATTGAAAGCTGAAAACTGAAAACTGAAAACTTCGAATTCATCTCGCCCCGCGCTGCGCGGGGCGAAATGCAGTTGAAGTTGAAGTTGAAGTTGAAGTCGAAAGTTGAATTTGAATCAAAAAAAGCCGCCCCACCCGCCAGGGTGGACCCGTCAGCCCTGCCGGCGCCCCGGCAAAACTTCAAACCTCCGATACTGCCAGAGATACTGCTCCGGCGCGGCGCGCACGACTTCCTCCAGCACTCGGTTCATGGCGGCCGCGGCAACCTGCGGATCCGGGTTGTCGGCGCCGGGCACCGGGTCGAATCGAATCTTCCAGGCATCGCCGGCTCTCAGACAATGCCCCATCACGACCGCGCATCCGGTGGTCTGAATGAGCCGATGCGGCAGCGTCATTGTCGCCACCGGTTGTCCAAAGAAAGGCGCCTGTACCGAGTCTCCGCCGCGCGGCAGCTGATCGAACAGCATTCCCACGGCCTGGCCGCCTCGGAGCCTGCGTACGGCTCGCCGCATCGCCGCACCGCCGGTGGCGAGCATTTCGCCGTCGAAGCGGGTTCGGTATCCGGTCAGCAGGCGATCCACATTTTCCGACCGGGGCGGCTTGTAAAGATAGGCAATGGGCAGCGTGAGGCTGCCGTAGAGAATGGAGACTTCCCAGTTGCCCAGGTGGCCGCCGAGCACGAGGACGCCCCGACCCGCCTGTAGCGGGATTTCGACGTGATGCCGGCCGCGGACATCGACGATGTGGCTTTGGACCCATGCCTGGCTGCGCTGCCATGCCGGGCCGCATTCCAGGAGCGTTCGCACCATCTCTAGCGTGTTTTTCCGGCAGATCGGTTCAATCCGGTCAGGCGGCGCATCGGGGTACGCTCGCGCGAGGTTGGCGCGAACGATGTCCAGCTTGCGCCAACCTGCAAGGTGAACAAGGCCTGCAATCATCGCGGCCAGCCATCGCTGGAGGCGCAACGGCACCCAGGCCGATATACGGAGGAAAAGGTGCCCCAGGAAAATTTTCATCATCGTCGATGCTACCATCAAGGGTTATGGTCGCCGCGCGCTCCGCAATCCGGAAACACATCGTGATCGATGGAGAACGCGGCGTCTGCCCATCGCCGGGACCATGTGTCTCGATGCGACTAATTACCGCGCCCGTCAGGCAGCGAGCGCACCTGCAACGGCCATGGACAACCCTGTTGTCACCGCGTGCGCCGCAATGATCGCTCTGCTGCAGAGAACGCGATCAGCCAGCGTCACCATCGACGGCAGGCGGATCGCCGAAACCGCCACCGGCATGCTGGCGCTGGTCGGCTTCACGCGCGAAGACGATGAAGCGCGCCTCGAGCGCTTTATCGAGCGAATGCTCAACTACAGGATGTTTGCCGACGGGAACGGGCGGATGAATCGCAGCCTGCGCGACATCGGCGGTGAATTGCTGATGGTGCCCCAGTTCACGCTGGCCGCCGATACGAATTCGGGCAACCGCCCGAGCTTTACGCCGGCCGCGGCACCGGAGAAGGGACGGATGCTGTTCGAAGCCCTGGAAAAGCGCATGAAGCAGGCATGGCCGAATACCGCTTTTGGGGTCTTCGGCGCCGACATGCACGTCGAGCTTGTCAACGACGGCCCGGTAACTTTCTGGATCGAAGTGAACTGAAGGAGGCCACGCAAGAAGCGGCTCGACTCACAATCGGGCGAATCAGGCAAATCGGGCGAAGCGCTTTTATCCGCTCCTCGGCAGATCAACCCGGATTCGGGTGCAGGCGCGAATGCTGGCGCATGAAGAACGTGATCGGCCCGGCGCCGGCGAGAACCCGGCCGTCGGAGGCACGAAGTTCGACGCTGAGCTGATGCTCGCCGCGGTAGACCTCTTCGATCTCGACGCTCCGGGCGCGCGTGGACGAACGGACTTCGCCGTCGACCAGGTAGGCCAGCTGCGTTCCGGCGGGAAGCTCGCGATCGGTCTGGACCTGCACGGTCAGCACATAGGCGGTATTCCAGACGGATTCCTGGGCAGCCGGGGTGACAATCCTGAGGCCGAAATCGGGCGCGGAATCGCCGCTTTCGGATTCATTGCCGTCACCGCCCGCAGCCTGCTCGTCGCCCAGTTTCACCGGGTCGACGACAGTGAGTTCCTTGAGCTTGACGGGCTGTGCGTCGTCGCTGGGCTTTTGATCGGTGTAGACCGTATTGCCGTTCTCGTCGACGGTCTTGTAAATGTCCTGGGCCATCGCCGGGGAAACGGGCGCAAGCACGGCCAGCGCCGCGAGCGACAGTATCGCCAAAGATCCCATGATCCATTTCGAAATCGCCATGCTCGCCTCCTTGGGTTGCGGTGACACTTAGAGCCTCAATCATACCGCACAGTTCCGCCGAATCTTGCCAATCGAACGGGCAACGTCGCCACGGCGGGCCGCACGCGGAATCCCGGCGACGATTCCGATTCTGTTTCCGCAATGCCAATCGACTCGCTGCCCGGCCGTGGCGGCCGGGCAGCGAGCGTCGAGCGACGATCAGGAGGAGTAGTACATGTCGAACTCGACCGGATGGGTGGACATCCGGAAGCGCGTGACCTCCTTCATCTTCAGTTCGATGTAACCGTCGATCAGGTCGTCGGAGAACACGTCCCCGGCCTTGAGGAAGTCGCGATCGTTGTCCAGGGCGTCCAGCGCCTGGTCCAGCGCGTGGCAGACGCGCGGGATGTCGCGCTCTTCTTCGGGCGGCAGATCATAGAGATCCTTGTCCATGGGCGAACCCGGATCGATCTTGTTGAGAATGCCGTCGAGACCGGCCATCATCATCGCGGCGAAAGTCAGATACGGGTTGCCGGCGGCATCGCCGAAGCGGACCTCGATCCGGCGCGCCTTGGCGCTTGCCACCCAGGGCACACGGCATGAAGCGGAGCGGTTACGGGCCGAATAGGCCAGCAATACCGGGGCTTCGAAACCCGGCACCAGACGCTTGTAGCTGTTTGTTGTGGAGTTCGAAAACGCATTGATCGCCCGTGCATGCTTGAAGATACCGCCGATATAGTGCAGGGCGGTTTCCGACAGGCCACCGTACTGGTCGCCGGAAAACAGGTTATTGCCTTCCTTGGCCAGCGACTGATGCACGTGCATGCCCGACCCGTTGTCGCCGACCAGGGGCTTGGGCATGAAGGTGGCGGTACGGCCGTGCAGGTGAGCGACGTTCTGGACAACGTATTTGAGCATCAGCAGTTCGTCGGCCTTGCGCGTCAGCGAATTGAACTTCGTGCCGATTTCGCACTGACCGGCGGTGCCGACTTCGTGGTGATGGACTTCGACCGGGATGCCGCAGGCTTCCAGCGTGGCGCACATAAGCGAGCGCAGGTCGGCCAGGCTGTCGACCGGCGGTACCGGGAAATAGCCGCCCTTGATGCGTGGCCGGTGCCCGATATTGCCGTCTGAATATTCCTTGTGCGTATTCCACGACGCTTCTTCGGAATCGATGTGGTACGAACAACCGGAAATGTCATTTTTCCAGCGCACGTCGTCGAACACGAAGAATTCCGGCTCGGGGCCGAAAAACGCCGCGTCGGCGACGCCGCTTGCCGCCAGATAGGCCTCGGCGCGCTTGGCCAGAGACCGGGGGCAGCGATTGTAAGCCTGAAGCGTGTCGGGTTCCAACACATCGCAGCGCAGGTTGAGCGTCGAATATTCAGAGAACGGATCGACGAAGGCGGCTTCGGTATCGGGCATCAACACCATGTCCGACTCGCTGATGCCCTTCCAGCCGACGATCGAGGAGCCATCGAACATCTTGCCTTCGGCAAGCATGTCTTCATCGACCTGGGAGGCCGGCAGCGTCAGATGCTGCTCCTTGCCCAGAGTATCGGAGAACCGCAGATCGACGAATTCGATCTCTTCATCCTTGATCTTTTTCAGGATGTCTTTTGCACTCATTGGAGCGTCTTCCTTGTTGTGAAAGTGGCAGATTCATGTTACCGGATCATGGGACCGGAATTGTGATGAAGGGAACCTCTGAATAACTCTGCGAGGGCGCGGCGGCGCCTTTGCGGGAGGCTCCGGCTTGGCTTGGGCGAGCGTAGTTTGGTTATTCCAAATGAGCGAACCCGATTGTCATGACAAGCGAGCCGGAGGCCCGGCAAAGGCCCGTCCCGTATGGGTTTCGCCGGAAAAGCCGCATCTCGCGCGTTGCGAGCCTCGGTCGTAGCTATGGCTACTGTCACTCGGTTCGCATCACACGATCTGCGGCTTTTCCGACTGAAACGCGCTCCGCGTGGAGTTATTCAGAGGTTCCCAAGATCAAACCGGCCAGAACCAGTAAATCAGAAAAGCGCCGAGAATCAGGCGGTAGGCAACGAACGGTGCCATGCCGAATCGACGCAGCCATGCAAGAAAGGCCGCAATGGTCAGCCAGGCGAATGTTCCGGAAATGGCCGCGGCGACCAGGAACCGACCGAACTCGAACGAGCCGCCTTCGGCCAGCCCGTTGACGAAACCCCAGGCTCCGGCCGCGGCGATTATGGGAATCGACAGCAGGAAGGAATAACGCGCAGCCGCTTCACGATCCAGACCCAGCGCAAGCGCGGCGGTGATCGTGATGCCCGAGCGGGAGGTGCCCGGCACCAGCGCCAGCACCTGGGCCAGCCCGATGAACAGCGCTCCGCCCAGGTTCAAAGACTCCAGCGACCGATGACCGGCGCCGAACCGATCGGCCAGCCACAGGACCAGGCCGAAGCCGATTGTCGTGGCGGCAATCACCAGCGGACTGCGCAACCATATCTCGATGAACCCGGCAGCCAGCGCACCCGCGACCAGCGCCGGCAAGGTCGCGATCGCCAGCCCGGCCAGCAGCCGCCGCTGGAGCGGATCACCATTCCTGTCCAGACCGGCGCGGGCCAGGGCAATCAGTTCGGTACGGAAATACAGGACTACCGCGGTCAACGTCCCGACGTGGACCGCCGCATCGAACGCCAGCCCCTGGTCGACCCAGGTCGAGAACTGCGCGACCAGGATCAGGTGCGCCGAACTCGACACCGGGAGGAATTCGCTGATCCCCTGGATGAGGGCGAGGACGATGATCTGGAGGGAAGTCAAGGGGGGCGGTTTTTTTGGGTTAAGGGTTAAGGGTTAAGGGTTAAGGGTTAAGGGTTAAGGGTTAAGGGTTTCCGGTTTCCGGTAAAAACGGTGGTCGGTGGTCAGAAAAAGCGACTGCTGACTGCTGACTCCTGACTTCTGACTCCTGACTTCCGACTTCCGACTTCGGACGCCCAGTTCTGCTTTTCCGGAATCCGGAAACCCGAACCCGGAAACCGACGTTTCAACGAACCTCGGGGTTCAAGGTATAGGTCCCGGTGATGGTCGCCTGGTCGAGCACATGGCCTTGCATGGCCTTCAGTGCCGCGGGGCCGTCGAATTCATCTTCGAGATCCAGTTTTTCAATGTCCAGGGCGTAGACCGTGAACCGGTAGCGGTGCAGCAGGGCGTCGTTCCAGGGCGGACACGGTCCGTCGTAACCGAAATAGCGGCCTTCGAGTTCCGAGCCTTGCAGAAACTGGGTGTAATTGTTCATGCCCTGGCGCGCCCCGGCGGGGCCCGGCGGATTCTGCTTGCCGCCCTCGGTAACGCCGTCGCTGCACTTGCCGGTCGCAAGTTCGCGCAGGTCGGAAGGGACATCGACCATGACCCAATGAAAGAAATCGACGCGCGGCATGTCGGCCGGCAGCGTCTTGCCCTCGGTGTTGACGTCATCAGCCTCCGAGGGCACATCAGGATCGACGCAGACCACGGCGAGCGACTTCGTCCGCTCCGGCACTTCGCTCCAGACCAGATGGGGGCTCAGGTTGTCCGAGAGCGCCATATGGTCGTCAGGATCGGGTTTGCCGAACGCAAAACGCGGCGCAATGGGCTGGTGGTCGGTGATGTCTCTGGAATCGAGTCGCATGATGAAGCCTCCTGATAGCCAAATCCCGGGATTATGTCCGTTATCCTATCAGGCCGCCAAAGACTTGATCCCACCATATGCGATTCACGATTGCCTTTCTGCTGGCGCTTGCCGGTTTCTTCGCCTCTACATCGGCCAGCACTGCCATGCCCGGCCTGCCCGATCCGATCAAGCTGGGTCCGGAGGCGCCTTCGACCGAAGACCTGTTGGGATTCGAGCCCGGCGAACGCCACCCCTACCATCACGAACTGCTGGCCTTTTACCGCCAGTTGGCGGCAGGTTCGGAGCGCGTGCGGATCGAGACCATCGGCCGCAGCCACGGCGGACGGGAACAGATCCTGGTGTATTTCGCGAATCCCGAACGCCTGGAGCGGATCGACCAAATCCGGGCCGACCGGCGGCGCGCCAGCGTCGAGGGCGACGGCCCGCCCGTGGTCTGGCTGGGTTATTCGGTGCACGGCAACGAAGCGTCGGGCGCATCGGCCGCGCTGATCATGGCCTGGTATCTGGCGCATTCCGACGACGCGCAGGTCGGCGCCTGGCTCGACGACATGGTGATCGTGATGGAGCCGGTCATCAATCCCGACGGCAGTGCCCGGTTCGCTCACTGGGTGAACATGCACAAGGGCCGCAACCCTTCGGCCGACCCGAACGATCGCGAGCACAACGAGGGCTGGCCGAACGGCCGCACCGGCTATTACTGGTTCGATCTCAACCGCGACTGGCTGCCGCTGACCCACCCGGTTTCGCGCCAACGCATCGAGCACTACCGGAAATGGCGACCGCACGTGCTGACCGATGCGCACGAAATGGGCCGAAATTCGAGCTACTTCTTCCAGCCAGGCGTCCCGGAGCGCAACAACCCGGCCACGCCGGCCCGGGTTTTCGAGCTGACCCGAAAGATCGCCGAGTACCACGGCGAGATTCTCGACGCGGCCGGCGAACCCTATTACAGTCGCGAGAGCTTCGACGACTACTACCTGGGCAAGGGTTCGACCTATCCCGACCTGACCGGCGGCATCGGCATCCTGTTCGAGCAGGGCTCGTCACGGGGCCACAGGATGGAAACGCCGTTCGGCGAACGCGCCTTCGCCGACGCGATCGCCAACCAGGTACGAACCTCGATATCCACGCTCAACGCCAGCCGCGATCTTGCCGGGGACCTGATCGCGCATCAGGCCGATTTCTTCTCCGAGGCGCGCCAGATCGCAGGCCGCGGCGGCTGGCTGCTGGGTGACGACGGCGATCCCATGCGTGCCCGGCGACTGCTGGAAATCCTGCTCGGACACGGCATCGAGGTACATTCGGTTACCGAATCGGTCAAGATAGGCGACCGCGAATACGGGCCGGGAGAGGCCTGGGCGATTCCCGCGTTGCAGGATCAGTACCGGTTCATCGAGGCGATCTTCTCAACGCCCACCGAACTGCCCATGGAGACGTTCTACGATGTGTCTTCCTGGCCGTTGCAACACGCTTACCGGCTTCCGCTGGCGCGCGCGTCCCGTCTCCAGGCGCGCGGGAGCCGGCTCACCGCCGAAACGCTTCCAGCCATCCCGACCTCTACGCTGGATGCGTCGTCTATGGCGTGGGTGATCGACTGGCAGCAGCACCGCGCACCGGCCGTGCTGGCCGCGCTTCTGGCGCAGGGCTACCGGGTGCAGGCCACCGAGACACCGCTGGAACTGACCGGCACAGAAAATATTCGGCGCTTCGGGCGGGGCAGCATCGTGATTCATCACGGCATCCAGCCGGACCACCTGCCGCCCGTAGAGGAAACGCTTGCGTCTCTCGGCGAGCGCTTCGACGTCACGATCGCCGGTATCGGCAGCGGACTGGCGCGCGAGGGTAGCGATCTCGGCAGTCCGTCGATTCCGGTACTGGAAGCACCCAAACCCATCCTGCTGACCGGCCCCGCGGTCAGCGCCTACGGCGCCGGCTACGTCTGGCACTGGTTCGATACGATTCTCGACCAGCCGCTGACCCGGATCGACGCCGGCAAGCTGCCGTCGGATCTCGACGACTACACCCATATCATCATGCCACCCGGCGACTGGGGCCGCCTCGGCGACGACTTCGCCGGGACGCTCAGCCGATTCGTCCGGCAGGGCGGCCAGCTGATTGCGCTGGGCGGCAGCGCCGAGTGGGTGGAATCGCTGGACCTGGACTGGTCGTTCGAAGACAAGACAGAAGCGGAGGGCGATGAAACCGCCGCGGCCGATGCCGGGCCGGCCGCCTATGCCGACTTCGAGACCGACTTTGCGCGCACGCTGATCGGCGGCAGTGCGCTGGCCATGACGCTGGATACCACCCATCCGCTGGGCTATGGCTATTCGGACGAGCAGGTCACCGTATTTCGCCAGGGCTCGCACCTGCTCCAGAGCACGAGCAATCGCTACGCGACGCCGGGGAGATATGCCGAGCCGCCGCTGGTCGCAGGTTACCTTTCGGGACCGGTATCGGAAGAACTCGCCGGGACCGCAGCGCTTGCAGCCGACCGTCACGGAGGCGGACTGGTGGTGCGAATCGCCGACGACTATCTTTTCAGGGGCTACTGGGCGGGCACCGAACGGCTGTTCGCCAACGCCCTGTTCTTCGGCCAGCTGGTCGACTCGACCCGGATGCCGGACTGAGCTGAACCGGATTGTTCATCATCGGTTCTACTGCGATGCCACCCGGCCCCGAATACGGGACGTCTCGCTACGCACGGGTGGTGCACAAACCGAACCGAAGATTAACGGAAACGTGAATTCTGATTCGGGGAAAACGCCGGGCACCGGGCATCCGGCATCGATAACAGATCAGCCGGTGTCGACCAGGAGGTCTTCGTGCTCGCGCCCGGCGGTGTCCAGAAGCGCATCCTGGTCAAGCAGTTGAACCAGCTTGCCGCGCACGGCGAGCATATCCTCCTTCTGCATCCAGCTCAGGGTTCGGGAAACCGTTTCGATGGTCAGACTGAGGTAGTTGGCGATGTCGCGCCGGTCCATGGTCAGTCGAAAGCGCTTACCATCCTCACCGCGCCGCTTGAGCCGGCGCGACATGTTGAGCAAAAACGTGGCCACGCGGGCCCGGGCGTCCATGCGACCGACCACCAGCAGCAACTCGCGGGTTTCCGACATGTCGGCCGAGAGCAGCTTGAGCATCAGCTGGTTCAGGCTGGGGCTCTCGTCGAGAATCTTCTGAAAATCCCGAAACGGGATGTCGCAGTAACGACTGTCTTCCAGCGCCACGGCAAATTCCGGATGGCGACCCCTGCCGATCGCATCGAGCCCGATGAGCTCTCCGGGCAAGTGAAATCCAGTCACGATCTCGTCGCCTTCGCTGGACAGCTGGTAAGTCTTCACGGTACCCGACTGCACCACGCATACGCTGCGGAACTGCTGACCGGCATGAAACAGGTGGGATTCGCGGTGCAGCGGTCGCTGCCGCCTGATGATGCG
>Ga0209925_1001993_pt1 | contig 10147 bp, 13 predicted proteins | sample SalPonR2_A_D1_MG_FD_185702 | JGI IMG/M metagenome (GOLD analysis project Ga0209925, IMG submission 185702) | Salt pond soil microbial communities from South San Francisco under conditions of wetland restoration - Salt Pond MetaG R2_A_D1_MG... ...
GCGTGGGTGGTGTTTTTCCACCTCCTCCTCCACATGTCCTTTCCCGCGACCCTCATAGCCGCCCTGCTACTCCCGATCGCTTGGATGTTCACCTTCTTTTACGCTCTGGGAGACCCCACGTCTGAGGCTTACCAGGTCGGGGCGCCTTTCCCTCCTTTTTCTGCCTCCTGACTCCCTTTTCTCATTCCTTGCTTTCCTCTTTCATTTTCTTTCCCCATTGTTTCTCCTTCGTCTTCTCTTGCTCTGCATCATTTCAAGCATACCCCTGCCAAATGTCCTCCTCCCTTCTAATCTCCCTCTTTCGTAACCATGTCTCGTCGTCACAGGAGGTGCTGGCAGACATAAACGACGAGTTGAGCTCTGCAGTGGACGAGCGGGACGAGGAGGAGTATGGGGTGGATGAAGGGGAGGATGGAGAAGGAGCAGGTTTGCCGGACTTTGGCGAGGTGAGGCGGCGGACGGGGCAAGGGGAGTAGGAGGGGGGAAAGAAAAGGAGGATCGCTTGTAGGACCAGCACGAGAAGCTGTCCCCAGCTTTCTCAGCACTTATTTTCATCACCTATGTGTTCTGCTGCCTAGTTGGACATGCGAGGCCCTTTTCCCGGATACTACTCTCTTCCTCTTAACCTGATGCACCTCCATCAATCTTCTAGCGCCTTCCTTTGCGCGCTTTTGTCAATCTTACATCCACCCTCCCCTTCTACCCCCATGCCTCTCTCCCTTGATTTCTGTCTCCGGGTCTCTCCTTTCCCTCTTAGGGTACTGCCGCCTCCGCACTTCTCTCTCCAAATGCAATCTCTCCCTTGTATTCGTATCCCTCTACATCGTTGCGCAATGAGGCGGAGGGAGAGGAGGAGGAAGGAAGGGGCGGGGAGCGAGAGGGGGAGGGCCGAGGCAGGGAGAGAAAGGGAGGGCGGGTACCAAAACGGGCGAGACCGAGGAAAGGGAAACGGAGTCACCCTCACACCCACGCATTCACTATTCGTGAGCGCTGGTCGCTGTTTTTAAGCCTGTGGCCCTACACTGTGCCCCTGGTGAGGAAGCTGGAGGGGAGGAAAGATCCTACAAGACGCCTGCTTTGTCGGCGGCCACATTTATATCCCCTTCTGGAGGCTAACATATTTTCACTCTCTCCTTCTCATCCTTAAAGGTAACCGTATATTGGGCGGAGTATGCGATGCAGTCAGGGGCTTGGTCGGCCATTGGCTTTCCCGTCGAGGAAGAGAAGGCTCGCAAGCTCTTTTACGCGTGGGCCAACATGTCTTATCAGGTACTAAGTCTGAATGTGCTGATCTTCTTGACCTTCATCGTAACGCTATTCTTTTTCTCTGCTTCACCTCCTTTCATGGCCTGGTAACTCTTAAACAGATTGGCGTCTTCCTCTCGCGCTCGTCGGGCCTGCTTCTCCCCCCCTCTTTGCCTTTGCTCTGGACCCTTCCCGCCCTTCAGTGCCTCCTTCTCCTCTTCTTCTGTCTGAATGCCATTTGGCACTTTTGGTGCGTTTGCCTACCAGCAATGACAAGCAATCGAGGCGGACACATTCAAAAATAGGCATGCATTCACTCATGGCAACGTGACGTGCAATTTAAGGCCGCAGTGTATCAAACCCATGACGAAGTCTGACAGGCTCCTTTTGTATTGTATAGGTATGATTGGGGCCTTTTGAGCCTGTGCTTTGTTGCGGGTCTTTTTGGCGGAGCCGTTTACGTGGCGGGTTTCAGCCTCATTTCCCGGCACACACGGGACGACCACAGGTAGCAGGGTCCGGGGGTAGGGAGAGTCAGTGATAAACGGGCGGAAAGCAGGCAGAAGCTATATCTTGTACAAAAAATGGAGATATTCTGATAATACCGTGTGCTTTACCTTTCTCCAACACATGAACAGGGAATTGGCGTTGGTCTCCGCCTCCATAGCCGATACTGTAGGAATCATGCTGAGTAATGTGGCTGGCCTACTTTTGCAGGTAATATCGATAGATGAGAAGGGACGTGAATAGGATGAGGAGAGTGAAAATCAAGGAGAGGAGCAGCAAAGTATATCGTCCTTTTCACCAATTTGCCAAGGGCCAGCTCTATAGGAAATGGATCTTGCTGTGGGGCTACAAACTTCAATGTTTTCACTCCTCTTGCGAACGCACATGCATTAAAATATCACCTGCACGTATAGCTCTTTGCATACAATATCTGCAAATGGAAGGGATAGCTGTCACTTCTCTTGAAATTTATTGTCTCAAATGACATAATCCACAGGGGTGTTTGTACCGCGCCAACAGGATACCTGGCGCGACCTTCACTTGTGGAGCTTAGCAAAAAAGCAGCCACTAAAAGTTTTACATGGCTTGAATGAAAAGTGTGAATGTAATTTGTATAATCAATTTAATTTGGTAGAAATTGTTTTTGAAAAAGATAAGAAAAAGCACGCGCCACACTATATGAGAGCCAGTGGATTGGCCCAAGGGCTAGTTGGGTTCCAAATCCTTTTTTGAATATATACTTCATGCTTCACGTTTTTCCTGGTGAAGTTGAGAGTAGGATGTATAATGTCTTCCTTTTTGCTTTCTTTTCGGCTTCCGAGCTCATATTTTCCTGTCCGGCTCTCATCCTTAGAAGGCAACATCTTGCGCAGATATAGCCTGCATGGTATGCGATGGTTTCGCGTACATCATATGTATCCTTGTTTCTTTTTCTAATCCATGACTCGGACTTTGCCTGGTGCCATTTTGTTGCTTCTCCAATCATTGACTGCCACAGAACCGGATTTTTGACATGAATCTCCTCACGCTTGTCTTCACGGCTTTCCTTTGTCGCACTACACTTCCTAATTCATGCGTTATTCAAGGCTGGATGCTGACGTCCATACGATCTCTTAATTCACAAATAGGCAAGCCCCCATAACATGGAATAGAATAGCCACCAAAGCCTTGTGACCATGCTGAAGCTTGAGGTTTCACGTTGAAAGCTCGCGATCCTCCTCATGCGGTCTCCTTCCTCTTTCTAATTGTCCTGATGCGTGCTTCTATCGTAGCATTACACTTTATCTCTCCCATACTTCTACCTAGCCACAGGACAGTCACTTCCAACACAATCCCTTTCAACCCCATCTCTCCCATCGTCCCACCCCGCTCTTTTACGTGGCTCCCGCGGCCTTCCCGGTACTTTCATGAGCTACCATTTTCAGCAAAGCGGAGGACTCGGGATTCATCGATACCATATCCTGTATCAGGTACCTAGCATAGCGACAAATAGATTGATTAAGCACAGTGGATGGAAAAAAAATGGCACAAGATAATTTTTTGAAGTGGAAAAGTGACCTGAGCACATTTAGGGGAGGAAGATCTTGAAAGCGAGGCACCTACCGTTGTAGATTGAGTTTCGTGGTGCGCATGGTCTCCAAGTCCCCCCAGTCGATGATCAAGTCTGATTCCTGTGTGTACGTGCATGTCAAGAACAGTCTATCAGCCACATAAGGGTTGCATATTTGACCTTCCAAGCTGACGTCTTTAGTCGACGCTCTTTCATGACGTGCGCCAACCCACTCTAACATTTCACAAATATACATTTTTGCATCGAATACTTGAAGCGATTTTTATCTCCCTTACCTGCTCAAAGTCTGCGTCACGAATGTCATCAAAGTACGGATGAGAAAGGGCCTCGGCGGCGGTGGGTCTTTTGGCCGGGTCCCATTGTAGGATCTTCTCCAGAAGGTCTAAAGCTGGGCCGGAGGCCTCCGGATACAAACTTAAGGGTTGTGAAAGTGTAAGAAAGAATATAAAGGGGAAAAGAGTATATGCGTGAAAGAAGAGAACACCCTTAGATTGCTCACCCGGAATTCGCAGATTAGAAAAGACTAGTTTAAGCGTGGAGCAGATTGCATCCAAACCAGCATAATCCAAGTTTATCGTGAACATTTTCCTGCACTAAATTCCTATCGCTATCGTCATTTCAAGCCAAGAAACTGTATCCTCATTCTATCCTAAACATTCTACGATTCCCCCAACCCAAATTTTGTAAATATCTTTACCAACCTTTTGAAGTCCCGACGGGGGTACTGAGGGAGGGACCGCATGAAGGTGCGCGCTTTTTCTCGCGTTACCCATTTCAAATTCTCCTCAGAAGGACTCCCCAGTGTTCGGGTCTGCAAACGGATCAAATGATCGTAATTGTGCGCTGGAAACATGGGCTTGCGTGCCAAGAGCTCTCCAAAAATGGTCCCCACCGCCTGTTCGGATAGGCACACAGAATGCAAAGAATTGTGAAAATTCAAATCTTCAGAAAAGGATCACCAGAAACACCAAAAAAAGAGAATCACCATAGACGCTGATAAATGGATATAGGAAGAGAGCAGACATAGAAGGTCACTTTCTGCATGATCCTAGTTCCCAAAACACGTGAGCAAATACGACCTGCGAAAGACCTTTTCGTATTTCCTGTTAGAGATGTTTTACTTACCCATATGTCCACAGGCTTTGAGTAATTGCGAGGATTGAGCAAAATTTCGGGTGCTCGGTACCAGCGTGTGACTACGTACTCACTAAGGAGGTCTTTGGGTTTCTCGGGGGCCGCAGCGTCGGCGGCAGTCAGGTCGCACTCCTTGTCCTGCGAACAACAATTGAAGCAAAAAAGAGCAGACAAGAGAAAGAATTGTTGAGAGGCAAGGAGGAAGAAAGAACGTGTCAACATATCAAAGTATTAATGCATCCAAAACGTCCTCTACCCTTCGCAAGAAATTTTGACAAAGCCTCTTCTTTCAAAATCATCATACCCTGATACATACCTGCGCCGGGCCGTTTGATTGGATCCCGCGTGCCAAGCCAAAGTCGCAGATTTTCAAGTCACAATTGGCGTTGATGAGAAGGTTGGAGGGCTGAGATGGAAAGAAAGAGCGGAGAAAGGAGAAAAAAATGAGAGTACCATCAGCTACAAAATATGCTACAACCTGGCGGACTAGAAGAAAACCCGAAAGGAGTAGCCCAGGAACAATAAAGGTCGCGCCTTTTGAGTGCTCCGGGAGAGGAAAAAGCAGGGGAAAACACGAACCTTGAGGTCTCGATGGATGATGTTCAACGCATGCATATACTTGATGCCACAAAGCACCTGGAGTTGAAAGAAGACAAGAGCCAAGGGCGGATAGTCAGAAGGATACATTTCAAAGCAACACTGAGGAGGTCTAATATAACAATAATAATAATAATAGGCCTAATATATCGCTGCTCGATTTCTAGGGTACACAAAAAGGAAAAAAAATCGCATAAGAGTATCGTCCAACCGTAGGGGAGAAGGACGGCAGAACAGGGACAGGAGGGAGAGACAAGCATTTCCTAAAACACAAGAGTCACTGCCGCTTTATGACCTTGCTCTAGCCGCCAGCCCCCTCGCTCACCTGGTAAATGAAAAATTGGACGTGGTCGGGAGTGATTTTTTCCCGCGACAGGTACATGAGGTTGTGCATGTCGATGTCCATTAGCTCCGAGACGATGTAGACCTCGTCAAAAGTCGCGCTCAGAGGGGGAATAACCTGAGTGAGAAAAGAGGAAAGAGTAATGGCATGGAGATTGGATGAGACGGTTACCTGTCGTGCCATATGCAGGAGAAATGACGGTGGTCTCTGTCTGCAGTGCTTCTCGTATGCAGGCGTACACTTGGCCAGAAGAAGAGAGTCGACCATGGCATCTGTCGACCTATTAAGGACCAGGGCCATTCTTATAGGCTCCTGCCTAGGAGCCATCGCTTTCATAGCTGCATGGTTGCAATTTGTCGTCTTTTTTGCGTGTCTTTGTCCCTCCCTTTCTCCATCCATCTTACCGTTGTAATCCGGGTTATATTGGGATGATCCATCTGCCTTAACAGACGGACTTCCCGCGCTATCTTCTTGGCGTCGGAGAGCGACTGGAAAATGTTGAAGCATTTTTTAATCGCCACCTGAGGAGTGTTGAGAACATAGGAACGAGGGCGGGATGTCGGGGGAGCCGAGGCCAATGAGAAGAGAATTTTGAGGACAAGAAGACTCACGCACAGTTGTAACACTCCGCCTCTTTCTTCGTCCCCCTTGCCGCCCCCCGGTCCTTTCCACTCCACTTGCGACTCACCGCTTTGCCCGTGACTGTGTCCTTAGCTGCCACCACCACGCCATAAGCACCATTCCCCAGCCGACGCGTCACCTCGTACCGAGGGTCGATCACAAATTCCGTGCCCTGAGGAAAGGCAGAGTGGAAGGCGGAGGGGATAAATGGGGGAAAAGCACAATGTATGAGATGTTGCAAGATCTGAGCACAGGGAAAGCAGAGCTGTTGGGCTATACAGTGTCTCCCTAGATTCTCGAAATTCCAAGCGGAGATTGAGCCTCGTCTTCTCCTCGATAAGTCCGCCACGTTCCCAGTGGAGCAAGCGCAGTTTTCTACCAGTCTTCTCCGTGTCAGAACGAAAAACCCAATAGGCGCACACGCCAGCCTCTTTCCTCCCTCAAACCCTCTCTCCCTGCCCTCCCACCTCGATGACCACGACTTTCCGAGCCGGGTTATGGGCAAGCTCTCGTGTGCCCTCCCCATGCCCCCCAGGAGGGTGACCTTTAGAAAGCGAGGCGAGACGAGCAACGGCCGTCGCCAGTGCATCAGCCCAGCGCCGGCCCTCCGCCTCGTCATCTTCGTCTGCACTTAAAGTCCAGGTGAGACCCTCACTCTTCAGCCGCAATTTGAGTTTGTCTGGTGGGAAGGAAGGGAGGGAGAGCGGGAGAAGCGAAGGGGGGAGCTTGGTTGAGCAATCCTTATTCCCGCCCTCTTCGGTTGTCATGCCTTTTCGATATAAAGAGTGTGTAGGCAAATTGATCGGGTACCTATGTTTCCTATCTATCTCTTGACTTTATCATTTACCCCGCATCTTCCTCACTCTCTCCCTCGCGACCCCCCCTCCTCGCACCTTTTATTTTGATCTCCACGACCTGTGTATCGGGTGCAAGGGGGAACGAGTCCCGTACTTCGCTTCGATCCTCCTTGTTGGCATAGCAGAGGAGCCCCGTGTTGGTAAGGACGAAGTAGCGGCGGGACGAGAAAACAAATCTGGACGTGAAGGTAAGGCAAGTAAGGGAGCCATAAGGGAGGATTGCGAGAGAAGGGAGAACAGATGTATGTATGGAAAAAGAGAATATGAATGCAAGGAAGAAAATCCATCGTTCCTAACAAATATCTTGCTCCTGGTACTAAGCAACACAGAAATAAGTGAGAGAATACGTATATAACACATACGCATAGTAAGATTCAAGTCAATGCAAGTGTCGTTTCAAACCCATCAATATACAGATCGCCATACTTATTTCGTACTTGTTGGCTCAATGCATTCTGAGTTTCTTCTTATCACATCATAAGGATTATCAAACTTGATTTTACCCGAAGTAGAGCAAGAATAACAGATGAGTACAATTCTGCTCACGTGGCCCTCAATGACATGGTGACAAAATATTTGATCAGATGGAAGTAAACATTCGGGAGAACACAATGTTGCGCTGCAAAGTCAAGGTTTTTAAAATACATATTCCAAAAAATGAAGTTAACTTTACTATAAGAACACCAGAAGAAGGGCAGAAACTTACCCTTGCTTTTGCAGATACCCCTCCATGACTACCTCTCAAGAGTTCGAAGTTTCTGGATAGTCAATCTTCAGTATCACGCGCACTTCTCTGCACAGTCCGAAATAAGACAGATATAGGCTTAGATGTGTGCTATGGGAGGACACAAAAGCGCACGTGCTACACTCAACAGGAAGGAGGACGTGCAATGCCTAAACAGCCTCTGTGGAAGGTGTGCCCGTACGTATTAAATTCGATGATGCCGAGGGAATAAAATCGATCATGTGTGACAAAATGCAAGGACAACAAGTATAGCGTAAATTGCTTTCTATTTTCAAGCAGTCCTGAGGCGACGCCATGCAAGAGGAGCGAGTACGCCCTAACGAGGGTAGAAACGTGTCACAAATGACTGAAGCGCGAGCACAGTGCGATTGTACGATGGAGCAGATCAGATTACATCAATATAGAATGTGAAATAATATAATCATAGATACACGATGGACATGGGTGAGCATGCGAGGAAACGGAGGAGAAAGGGGAGGAGAAGCATTTGAAGGATGGCAAGGGATGGCGTGTCGACCGTTTGATTTCGAAAGCGATCGTTTAAATGTTTGAAATTCGGGTACATAGCCCCTATTGGTCGAATCAAAGCTACATTGTATACAGTTAAATGCCTAAGCGAGACTGATAGCTTGATCCAAAGATATTTTTTGTCTCCTATTTGCGTTTTATTCAGAAGTTTTATTGGATATTGGAAATCGTTCGTGATGGCAGTGGTGATCTCTCGATCGTGCAGAAAAACCACCTGCTTCACTCTCAATTGATATCCCGAGTATACAGTTTTATCTTCCGACTTTGAACTTTCCTTATCCATTTGATGGTCCTCATAAAAGAATATATAAAAGCAAAACAAAGCATTCTATCAGCGTCCGAACTTTCAAGGTGGGGGAAATAAAATTTCTTTCGGTTTCCTTTCCCCCTCGTGTAGGTTGACTTAACATTCTGCACAATATCTGTCTTCGAAGATCGGTCAGGCTTAACAATATCGACATAGCAATTTAAAGGGTAGTCGACACAAGAAACTTTGTCGCAGCAGGAGGGACAAATGACCTCGACAACGAATCTTCGCCCAACGAATGAGAAGGACTCATCTGACCTTTCTCAGGCACAATGCTAGTGCTAGGGTTTTTGTACACCAAAAATGGGAAATGATGACAATTTTCATTTGTCCGAGATCGAAGGGTCAGTCGCCCGAAACAAGTGCTGTAATGATGAGCAACGTTACGGACTGTGCTGCCCCGGTCTTTCCTTAGCAAACGATTTTAATCACTCCCACAAAATTTCTTTTTGGTTTATCCAGTTATTCCTATAGTCACTGGCATATAGATGCTGTCCACCACAACAAATTTAACCCTTTTTCAGGCACTTTCCAGAAAAATGAGTAAAATGTCTCACACTCCAACGCGCTCGAAATAACAATACTTTCCACCGCTTGCCGTCTCTTTAGACAGCCAGAATCCCATCGACTCAAGTGGTAGCTTGCCCCCTCTTTTAAAAGACTACGAAGTTGCTTATGTTCTTCATACTAAGAAAAGGGGGCCCCATACACGTAAGGTGCATTTACAAGAAATGTTCCACTGACATGATTGCTGCGGATCGAAACGCCTGGTCGGTTTGTATCGATTCATTATTCCTCTGTGCTTCGCATTCGAATTTCGGGGTCTTACCTGTGTAAAGCTGCTGTTCTCATGTGATTTACCACAAATACAACCTGGCCTTGTGCGGTATACATGTCACCAGCCAGGTATCTCTTTCTCAAGCCATGCACTCTGCTTCCTCCTCTTTTCGCTCCTCTTCTCCTTGAAATAAGCCTCACTAATGATAGTACCAGCTCGCTCCATGCTTATCCATGCGATCTCAACAAGTGGGGCATCTACTTTCGATGGCATGCTGCTGTCGAAGGCGCCGCTGGATCATAGGGCCCAGAACGGCCCGAAAGCCGCCATTAAATGGACATGTTTTGATAGATTTTGGCACGGAAGACAATCTTAGGGGAGGGTTACAATTTAGCGTGGAACGGTGATGGGTGATAGACGGACTGCTTTCCTCTTTCGAAGCAATTGGATGGGTACTGGAACGGATGCCATGTTCATGCGAAAATTGCTGTAAAAATTGATTGACTCGGACGACGAGCGAATATAAAAAAAACAGAGAAGATTCTTAGGAAAGAAAAATTGAATTGGCGCTCAAAATGCTTACACCACGCAAGGTAAGGAATTTATGATTTAAAATGCGTGCTTGAATACTTTTCACTTCAAGATCTTCTTATCAGTCGTAGACAAAGACCAAACGCAGTCAATCTGCATCAGCTTTGATATAGTCAGTCTTTCTATATTCATAATTTAATTCTACTATAGCGCTCTGCTATTTTCAATTCTTTGGGGAAGCTTTTATCGGGTTATCTTCTATAGAATAGGCATTTTCAGAATAATCCCCGTGCCTTATTACACGGCAAGTGCTTATAAGATGAATCTAGCCAGCTCGACCACTTCGCATTTTTTTTAGCTTCTAATGTGCGCTTGACTGATTAT
>Ga0209925_1002001_pt1 | contig 10109 bp, 8 predicted proteins | sample SalPonR2_A_D1_MG_FD_185702 | JGI IMG/M metagenome (GOLD analysis project Ga0209925, IMG submission 185702) | Salt pond soil microbial communities from South San Francisco under conditions of wetland restoration - Salt Pond MetaG R2_A_D1_MG... ...
ATTGATCTGCATTATGGCGACGGGACAGTCAACATCCTCGGCCATGCGGATTGGGTCAGTATTTTAAACCCGGCCAAAAATTCAAGGACTGCCTATATTTCTGAGATTGAAAATGTATTGGCGTCTGTGGATGCGGATGTCATCGCCATCTCCGCGGGTTTTGACAACCATATAGATGACTGGGGCGGCCTATTGGCCACAGAAGACTATTATACCATCGGCCGGCTGGTCAGGGATCGGGCAAAGCAAACCTCGGGCGGCTGTTTTGCCCTTCTCGAAGGGGGCTATAACCATTCGGTACTGGGACAGAATGTGACCGCATTGATCAACGGGATGTCCCAGTAATCGGCCTAATTAATGGTCCGGGGCGAATGAACTCACTTGCCGATGTCTGCAAAGAACTGACATGGGGCCAGCTGGCGGCCTGGTCCAACAAGGCAGCCGTCCTAAACGGGCGGAAACTCCAGCAAAAAGGGGCGGTCAGCGGGCTTTCGAAAACCAGCCAGGGCGATGGCCTGCTGGCCTGGGTGTCGGAAGAAGAACCCTTTGCCGTGCTGATTGAATTTGAGGCGGGCGATTTGTTTGCCCAATGTGGATGCAATCCGATCATTACCCCGTGCGAGCATGCTGCCGCCGTCATTATCGATTTTATCGTCCATATAAAACGCAACCAGACAATCCCTGTAGCCAGGGCAAACGATCCGCGGCTGCATTTAATCTAAACCATCGCTGAACCGGATGGGTCAATAATGAAAATCGGTCTGGGCTATGATGTTCATGCATTTACCCAAAACCGGCCGCTGATTCTGGGCGGTGTCGAGATCCCCTATGATAGAGGGCTTTCCGGCCATTCAGATGCGGATGTGCTGGTGCATGCCGTATGTGACGCATTGCTGGGGGCGGCCGGCATGGGGGATATCGGGGAGCATTTCCCGGAGACCGATCCCCAGTATAAAAATGCCGATAGCCTAAATTTGCTTAAAGCCGTCTGGCAGATTATTTATTCGCATCATCAGGCAATTATCAATATGGATGCCACCCTCTTCGCCCAGGCGCCCAGGCTCAGTCCCTACAAAGCGGCGATGCGGGAGCAGCTCGCAGCGGCACTAAACATCCCTGTCGATCGGATCAATATCAAGGCCACCACCACGGAAGGCCTGGGCTTTATCGGCAGAGGAGAAGGGATTGCCGCCATGTGCGTGGCGTTGATTGATTGACAAAACTGGTTGGCAATCGGTATGAGAGAACATTTATATTAATATATCGTATCAAGGAGCAAACATTTTTAATGACAATCCGCGTTTACAATACCCTGACCCGGCAAAAGGAATCCTTTGAACCCATAACCCCCGGCCGCGTGCGCATGTATGTCTGCGGCCCGACCGTTTATGACTCCTGTCACATCGGGCATGCCCGATCCATCGTGGTTTTTGACGTTATCTACCGATATCTTCAGCTCCGGGGCTATCAGGTCACCTATGCCCGGAATTTTACCGATGTGGATGATAAAATTATCAACCGGGCCAATGAACTGGGGATTTCAACCGCTGACCTGTCAGAAAAATATATCGCTGAATTTCATGCGGACATGGACGCATTAAATGTTAAACGGCCGGACTTTGAGCCCAGGGCCACCGGGCATATTGACCAGATCATTGCGGTGGTCAAACGCCTGATCGAAAAGGATTATGCCTATGAGGCGGGCGGGAATGTGTTTTTTGCGGTGGAAAAATTTGACTCCTACGGCAAACTGTCCGGCCGCAAGCTATCTGAAATGGAAGCCGGCGCGAGGGTGGAGATTGATAAACAGAAGCGCAACCCCATGGATTTTGTCCTCTGGAAGGCCTCCAAACCTAATGAGCCGGCGTGGGAAAGCCCGTGGGGCAATGGCCGGCCGGGTTGGCATATCGAATGCTCAGCGATGAGTGCGGATTATCTGGGAAAAAGCTTTGATATTCACGGCGGCGGCAAGGACTTGATCTTTCCCCATCATGAGAATGAAATCGCCCAATCAGAGGCGGCCTATGGAAAATCGTTTGTCAAATACTGGATTCATAACGGGTTTGTGAATATCAACAGTGAAAAAATGTCCAAGTCATTGGGAAATTTCCTGATGATTAAAGACATTTTGAAAACCTACCATCCGGAGTCCGTGCGGCTTTTCCTGCTTTCCAACCACTACCGTTCACCGGTGGATTTCACGGATCAGGCTATCAAAGAAGCCTCAAGCGCCTTGGATAAAATCTACACCCTGCTGGAGCGGATTGAATCAACCTTCGGCGAACTGCCGGCAACTGCCGACCCCGGTGCTGAAGCCGAAACCAATGGTACCGAATTCTGGCAGTCTTTCTGCCATGCCATGGATGATGATTTTAATACCGCCCAAGGCATGGGCGTGCTCTTCGATGCCGTCCGGCAGGCCAACCGCCTGCTGGATGAATCCCCCGCAAATAGCGCCGCGCAGGAAAAAATCCTGGCCATATGCCGGGAAATGCTGAACATCGGCAATGTACTGGGGCTCCTTGCGGAAATCCCGGCCCAGTATTTTGAAAAACAGCGGGAAGCCGTATTGGAGCATGCGTCCGTCGATGTTGAGACCATTGAGAAACTGGTCAAAGATCGGGAAGCCGCCCGCAAGGCCAAAGATTTTCAAACCGCTGACCGCATCCGCGACCAGCTCAAGGAAATGCATATCCAACTGGAGGATCGCCCGGACGGCACCATCTGGCGCTATGCCAAGTAAGCCCATCAAGCATCCCGTTTTTTTTATGGTTTACCCGGTCAACCGGGTTTGCATTTCCATATCCTGATTTATATTTGATCCATATGACACATTTTAAACTGCAAACCGAAATGGTGCCCAAAGGGGACCAGCCCAAAGCGATTGACGTGTTATCAAAAGGCGTGCGCCAGGGCAGGGGCCATCAGGTCATGCTGGGGGTAACCGGATCGGGAAAAACCTTTACCATGGCCAATGTGATTGAGCGCGTGGGCAAGCCGACACTGGTGATTGCCCCCAACAAGACCCTGGCCGCGCAGCTGTACAATGAGTTCCGGGCGTTTTTTCCGGAAAACCCGGTTGAGTATTTTGTCAGCTATTATGACTATTACCAGCCGGAGGCCTATATTCCGGTAAGCGACACCTATATCCAGAAGGATTCCTCCATCAATGAGATGATCGACAAGATGCGCCATTCCGCTACGCGATCGGTTTTGTCCAGGCGCGATGTCATTGTCGTGGCAAGCGTCTCCTGCATCTACGGGTTGGGTGCGCCTGAGGATTACCTGGCCATGCGGCTCGATCTTGACGTGGGCGCTGAAATATCAAGGGATCAGATCCTTTCTGATCTGGTAAATATTCAATATGAAAGAAATGACACGGATTTTTACCGGGGCGTGTTCCGGGTGCGCGGTGATCGGGTCGAAATTTTTCCGGCGCATGAGGACGAGGTCGCCATCCGGATCGAATTCTTCGGTGATGAAATCGATGCCATGGCGGAAATCGATCCGCTGACCGGCAATACTTTGCTCTCCCTGGACCGGGTGACCATTTTCCCGGCCAGCCATTATGTGACCCGACAGCGCACCCGCAAACGGGTCATCGAAGCGATTAAGGCGGAGCTTAAGGATCGGATCAAGCATTTTCTGGATAACGGGAAATATATTGAAGCCCAGCGCATCGAGGAACGGACGAATTTTGACATTGAGATGATCCATGAGCTCGGCTATTGTAATGGCATTGAGAACTATTCCCGCCAAATTACCGGCCGCTCCGCCGGAGAGCCGCCGCCGACCCTCCTGGATTATTTTCCGAACGATTTTTTGGTGTTTATTGATGAAAGCCACATCACAATTCCCCAAATAGGCGGCATGTATAAAGGCGACCGGTCGCGGAAACAGACCCTTGTGGATTATGCCTTCCGCTTGCCTTCGGCCTTGGATAACCGGCCGATGCGGTTTGACGAATTCAACGCCCGCGTCTCTCAGGTAATATATGTCTCCGCTACGCCGGCCCATTATGAAATGGAAAACAGCGGCAATGCGGTGGTCGAGCAGATCGTTCGGCCCACCGGGCTGGTGGATCCGGCCATCGAATTCAAACCCGCCGCCAACCAGGTGGATGATTTGCTGGATGAAATCCGTCAACGAATCGAGCGAAATGAGCGGGTGCTGGTGACGACCCTGACCAAGCGCATGGCCGAGGATCTGACCGAATACTATGCTGACCTTGGGATTCGGGTCAAATATCTGCATTCGGATATCAAAACCCTGGAGCGCATTGACATTATCCAGGATCTTCGCTTGGGCGAGTTTGACGTGCTCGTGGGCATCAACCTGCTGAGGGAGGGGCTGGATATCCCTGAAGTTTCAATGGTGGCAATTCTGGATGCAGACAAAGAGGGATTTCTGCGTTCCACCCGTTCCCTCATTCAGACCTGCGGGCGGGCGGCGCGCAATGTGAACGGCACGGTACTGATGTATGCGGACGTGATCACTGAATCCATGAAAAATGCGACGAATGAGACCAACCGCCGCCGGGAGATTCAGACCGCGTACAATGAAAAACACGCCATTACACCGGCCACCATTGATAAAAAAATCGCCTCCGGGTTTGAACACATTTATCATCAGCCGGCCGGGCATGCGGGAGAGCAAGTGGCAGAATCGCTCACGGATTATACCTCGCGTGACAACCTGGAGGTCAAAATCAAGCGGCTGGAAAAGGAAATGCATCAGGCGGCCAAGGATCTGGAGTTTGAAAAAGCGGCCAAGCTCAGGGATCAAGTCAATGGCCTGAAAAAGCTGATGGTTTTTGATTTTGAAGCAAGTCCGTAACCGACGAGAAATTATCCGTCATGACATCTTCCCTTAAAGACAAAGCGGCTGCCGCGCCCTCGGGCCCGGGCGTCTACATCATGAAAAATGCCCAGCAGCGGATTATCTATGTAGGCAAAGCCGCAAATCTCAAAAACCGTTTGGCTTCTTATTTTAGCGGCAGCCAGCACACCGATATCAAAACCGGCGTGCTGGTAGAGCAGATCGCTAGTTTTGAAACCATCCAGACCAGTTCCGAAAAAGAGGCCCTGATATTAGAATCCAACCTGATCAAAAAACACCGGCCCCGCTATAATGTTATTTTAAAGGATGATAAGCGGTATCCGTCCCTGCGGCTGGATATGAAAAGCGATTATCCCTGTCTTCAGGTGGTTCGAAAGATTCGAAACGACGGGGCGGTGTATTTCGGCCCGTTCGCGTCCGCCAGTGCAGTCCGTCAGACCCTAAAGCTTATCCATAAAACCTTTCGGCTCAGGAAATGCACGGCCACCCGGGTCAAGCTCAGGAGCCGGCCCTGCCTGTATTACCAGATGGGACTTTGCCTGGCGCCCTGCTGCAAATCGGTGAGTCGGTCGGCATACCATGATATCGTTAATGAGGTGCGCATGTTTCTAAACGGCCGCACCTCGGAATTACCCGCCAAGATCAGACTCGAAATGGCGGCAGCCGCTGAGCGTCAGGAATATGAAAAAGCCGCCCAGCTCAGGGATAAGCTGTTTGCCATAGAAAAAACTTTTGAAAAACAGGTGGCAGTAACCACTGATTTCGTGGATCGGGATGTCATCGGCATGGCCAGCGATCCGCCATACACCCTGCTTTGGGTTATGTTCGTTAGAAACGGGTTTATGCAGGGGGCAAAGGATTTTCGGGTAGATGAAGACACGGCCACTGATCCCGAAATTATCGGCGCCTTCCTGAAACAGCACTATGAAGATGCATCAGATTTTCCCAAAGAAATTCTAATTCCCTGCGAGCATGAGGATAAATCCTTATACGAAGAATGGCTTTCCCAAAAAAAAGGCAAAAAAGTCGGTCTTCACCATCCGAAACGCGGGGATAAGGTCCGGCTGATCCGCATGGCCGAAGAAAACGCGCGAACCCGACTTTCCCAGCGGATCGAGGCCGAAATGGCCAATCAATCCCTGCTGGAAGGCCTGCGGCAGGAGCTTCGGCTGGAGCGCTCTCCCAGGCGGATTGAATGTGTGGACAATTCCGGAATTTCCGGACAGGAACTGGTGGCCGGCATAGTGGTCTACGAGGACGGGGTGCCGAATAAATCCGAATACCGGCGCTATATCATCCGGAATGTGGATCAGGCCGATGATTACGCCTGCATGAGGGAAGTGCTGGAACGGCGATTCGCTCCAGGCCATACCGCCACAGATGTCTTACCGGACCTTTTGGTGATTGACGGCGGCAAGGGCCAGTTAAATATCGCCGTCTCCGTGCTGGATAAACTGGGGCTTCTCCAGGAATTTCCGGCCATCGGCATTGCCAAGGCGGACCCGGACAGGGGGGAGACCAGTGATAAAGTCTATGTCCCCGGCCGCCGAAACCCGCTCAATTTAACTGCCCATAGGGACGTATTGTATTTTATTCAGCGGATCCGGGATGAGGCGCATCGCTATGCCATTACCTATCACCGGCAGAAGCGGACCAAGACGGCCTTACGTTCGCGCCTGGACGGGATTCAAGGCATCGGGGAGAAACGCAAGGCGGTGCTGCTCAAACATTTCAAGAGCATTCAGAAAATTAAGGCCGCCTCTGTGGAAGAGCTTGCCGGTCTGCCCGGCATGAATCGCCGGGCAGCCGAAAATATTCAAAAAACTCTGAATGCCGACTAAGTCAGAGGTTAACCGTTACAAATTATGTCAGCTGCCGGATCTCGGCCATAAGATTCCGGACCGCCTCGGCTGAGCTGTTCAGATCGGTTTTTTCTGCCTCAGTCAGCTGTATTTTAATAATATCTTCAATGCCACGGGTGCCGAGTTTAGCCGGTACACCCATGAAAATATCCGAGATCCCGTATTCGCCCTCAAGATAGGCGGCACAGGGGAGAATCTTCTTTTTGTCCTTTAAAATGGCTTCAGCCATTTCGGCGGCCGCTGAGGCGGGCGCATAAAAGGCGCTTCCGGTTTTTAAGAGGCTGACGATTTCCCCGCCTCCTTTCCGGGTCCTATCCACCAATGCCTCAATCCGCTCCTTGGAAAGCAATTCCGTGATGGGAATACCGGCAACCGTCGAAAACCTGGGCAGGGGAACCATGGTGTCGCCATGGCCACCCAAAACAAAGGCATGGGTATTTTCCACCGAAACGTTTAGTTCCATGGCGATAAAGGTTCTGAACCGGGCTGAATCCAGCACGCCGGCCATCCCCATAACGCGCTGTCTGGAAAAACCGCTGGTTTCCATGGCCACGTGGCACATGGCATCCAGGGGGTTGCTGACGATGATCAGGATGCTGTCCGGTGAATGTTTGGCCGCCTCAGCGGCAACCGATTTCATAATGTTGGTATTGGTTTTTAACAGATCATCCCGGCTCATCCCGGGTTTCCGGGGAATGCCCGCGGTGATGATCACAATGTCAGATCCGGCAGACGCTTCATAGCCGTTGCTGCCCTCAATGACGGCATCATGTTTTTCTATGGGCGCGGCCTCCCGAAGATCCAGGGCCTTTCCCTGGGGCAGGCCTTCCGCCACATCAATCAGCACCACATCGCACAATTCCTTTTCAGCAAGCCGCTGGGCTGTGGTTGCGCCGACATTTCCCGCACCGACAACGGTTACCTTTTTATCCATGGCCGACTCCTCTTTCTAAGACGTGAAAAGATATATTCTTCAATCTGAATCAATTCTTATAAGCTATGAGTAATGCAAAACTGTGTCAATAAAAAATACATGACCGGGCATGACTATATCATTCCAGATTTATTCAATTTTTTCTTTAATCCCTTGACAATAACTATGGTTAAGGGTAAAGAATTGGCGAATTTATAGTTGATCGAAACGCTTGCAATGCTGGATGATCACGCGGCCTCTATTAAACGCCGATATTTGCGATGCGATTCTCCATTTTTGCCGCAGAATCATTGTCCGTGTGCCTTGTCTCCAATTGGAAATGCTGATAGATTAAGAATTTTCTTGAGAAACCGTTTAAATGAGGATAATCTAATTAACAATTATCAAGCAGATATTATTGCCTAAATTGAGCGATTTTCAAGTTTGCCGCAGTAGATGCGGTGAAATTGGAAATCCCGGAGGGTTCCAAATTTTTAAACTGAAAAATGCTTCAACTTCTTAAAAAGAATAAGAAAATTTACTTTTTAAAAATTTGAAACGCTCAATTTAGGTATTGGCTTTATTCCATCTGGCGGAAAGTCAAACGGATATGCCATGCCTATTGAGACTTCATTTTTCTAGATAACGGATTCCGGCTTAGGGCAAAAATGAATTTTGGGGAAAAAGTCAAGTCTTTAATTAAGGAAGCGGAACTATATAAGTCCCAAGGGCTATTAAATGAGGCCCTGGATGCCTATAAAAACGTCCAGACGCTAATTGAATCCACCCAAAACATTAAAAACAAAGACAGCCTGCTGAAAAAAATCGCCGATAAAATCGATTTACTCTATGCCAAAATGGAGACCGAGTTTGCAACCCCAAACCCACCGAAGGTCTCTGAGGACGCGCGATCTGTTATCAAGGAAATGATTACTGAGGATGACCCCGAGGCCAAGGGTTCCTCATCATTGGCCGGCGCGGTCGCCCTTGCGAAATTCGGACAGTATGATCAGGCCATAGAGGAATTGACCCGCCTGCTTTCTTATGATTCGTTGCGGCTGGATGCGGCCAAAAACATTGTCTGGTGCTGGCTGCAACAGAATGAGGTCGATAAAGCCCTGGGCCGGGTAAAACAGTGGATGTCCGGAAATGTATTGACGCTTAGTGAAGTCAACAGTGTCCGCGCCTATTTTGAGGAGCTTGTTCAGAAAAGCGGCCTTGATGCCAGGATTTCACGTGATAAAATTCAGAAGGACCTCGAGCCGGAGTCCCAGGTGGATGATGAAGAAATTCTGGATATCAATTCCACCCGGTTTAATCTGCCCAGGGGGCCGCGAAAGGGTGAGGCGGTTGAGCTGGAAGTCAGCTTTCAGGCGGGCAAATACCTGAAGATGCTGGTCCCCAAAAAAGACCAAAAACTTATCGAAGGCCTAAGCGTTGGGGATCAACTCAATGGGATGATATTCTATTCGCCCATGGCGATATTTTCCGGAATCGGCTATGTTTCTTCAAAGGTAACTATCAACGCCGGACCGAAAAAAGGCGATTACAGTCTGGAAATAAAAATTCTTAGCATTCAAACATAGATGCCATTGGACATGATGACAATATTGTTAAATCCACAGGCCGGAGATCATATTACTTATGGCGGTACTGAATCTTAAAAGCCGGGAAATCCAAGCCAAGATTGTTTATTACGGACCCGGGCGTAGCGGCAAGACCACCAATTTGGAATTTATCCATAACAATTATACCAAGCAGGTCGCAGGCAAAATGATTTCAATTGACACGCATGGCGACCGTACGTTGTTTTTCGATTTTCTGCCGCTTGGGCTCGGCAAAATTAAAGGATGTGAAATAAAAGCCCAGCTATATACGGTGCCCGGGCAGGTTCAATATCGCGCGACCCGGGAATTGGTCCTAAAGGGGGTGGACGGGGTGATTTTTGTGGCAGACTCCCTTAAAGTGCGAAGAGAAAAAAATATGCTCTCCCTGAAAGACCTTCATCAGAGTCTTAAAAAAATGGGAATTGATATCAGACGAATTCCCCTGGTACTTCAGTATAATAAACGGGATTTGGAAGAACAGGGATTCCCGTTGATGCCGGTTGAAAAGATGGATCATGAGCTGAACCGGCAATTGAAGGTGCCAAGTTTTACCGCCAGTGCCTTGACCGGTGAAGGCGTCGGCAATACGCTGTCCCGGGTTATGAAGTTAACCCTGCAGCATTTGCAGAAAGAATTTCAATGGGCGCAAGGTAAGTAATCATGGAATCCAATATCGTTCTAAAAGGAAGCCTTAAATTTATCGGATTGGGCGAGTTGCTCCAATTGCTAGGCGGTAACGCCAGTACCGGTATATTGAAATTGACAACTGACCGATTGGCCCATCCTGGCCGCATCTATATCATCGACGGCAATCCGGTGAATGCAGAGGCGGGCGAATACAATGGGCTTGATGCGTTGAATCGGCTTTTTGGATGGATTGACGCAGAT
>Ga0209925_1002004_pt1 | contig 10102 bp, 9 predicted proteins | sample SalPonR2_A_D1_MG_FD_185702 | JGI IMG/M metagenome (GOLD analysis project Ga0209925, IMG submission 185702) | Salt pond soil microbial communities from South San Francisco under conditions of wetland restoration - Salt Pond MetaG R2_A_D1_MG... ...
TGACAGTCTCGTAAAAAGTCGATTTTGGGATGGCAAAGTAAAAAGTTCAAGATCAAGGCGTCGCAAATCCCGAGGAATGCAGCGTACTTAGCTGTACGTGAAATTCCGAGGGATGGAAGCGCAACACAGATATTGGACTTTTTACGAAGCCATCAGAATTTATACTTTAAATCGATCTGGTAGCGATCCACATTCTGGTCCCGGTCCCGTTCTATGGGCTCATAGAAAAAGCCGGTAGTTTTGAATTGACAGTGCTTCGTGACTTTATAGCCGAGACCGATTTTGAATCCTTTGACATCCGTTGATTTCAGGCCTGACCCGAAATCACTATCTTTGATATCCTGGATGCAGGCATCGGCCTCGATTTCAGTATATTCAACCCCGAGGCTGAAGCGGTCCATTTTGGCCTTAACCCCCACAAGCCATCCGAGATTTTCATCCTCCGGGTCAAGATCTTCGCCCAGCGCGCCTTCGCCGGGCTCCCCCTCGGCGCCGAAGTTATAGAAAAGCTGGGCATGGGGGGAAATCTCAATGGCGTCCAGCTTGAAGTGGCAGCCTGTATAAAAATCAGCTATCCGGTAATCATATCCCGAATCCAGCCCTTCCACCTCGGAGAGCACTTCCCCGGCGTCATGAACGTCATATATGGCGATCGCCCCGAGGACATTGTCAAAATTTATCCCCACCTGTAATGCGTTCATCTCAGCGATGTCTTCATCCGCATAGCGAACCTGAAAATATCCGGCGTTGACGAAAACGGGCGTTAAATCAAGCCTTGCGGCAAGGCCTGCGGGACGGACGTCGGGGTCCCAGAGCGCCATGGATGAGTAGAAGATGTTTTTATGCTGGCCGGCAATAAATGTAAGATGTTCGTGTGTATGCTGGGCGTAGGCATAATCTAAGCGGACATCCCCGGATTCAAATATCTCATCCTCGGAATAGGTGGCATTGGTCGTATTGCCGGCTTCGTCGCCGCTGGCCAGCCCGGCGGCGATTTTCCAGTTTTCATCCGGGTTGTGCCACGCAAAACCCAGGCGGAACCGGACGCGCATGCGGTCCTTGGGATCATTATCCCGGTCCTTGTCCAGATCAAGATAGTCATATCGGACCCGTAGGTCGCCTTTGATATCCATGCTTTCAATAAACTCGTTTATATTGATTTGGCTCGCGGCCGCGATCGGGGTTATTAAAAACCCCAGGCTGAAAAAGATTAAAAATAATTGACGGATTAATTTTAGCACCATTTTGTTGTTGCTCCTTTTTTGTTAATTGGGTCGGTTAAATGATTCGTCACATGCCTCAAAAAGCCGAAAAGACTTTAGTTTGGTTATTTAACCGCCGATTGTTAAGAACACGTGACCGTTTGGTTACGTCATGATGAATTTTTGTTATAATTTCGTAATGAACTATAACTTTTTGTTATAATTATTTTTTTTATTTAGATGGGCTTGTCATATAATCGTCATAGACGGATGCGTTTTGAGAATTGGAATATTAAGGGGAAATGACAAAAACGGTGATGTATGCTATGAGACTGTTGAAGGAGAACAGAAAGCGAAATGATTCGATTACAGAAGTTTCTCTCTGAAGCCGGGGTGTGTTCGAGAAGAAAGGGGGAGGCCTATATCCGGGAGGGCAGGGTGACGGTCAACGGCCGGATCGTCAAGCAGATGGGCGTAAAAATTGATCCGGCCCATGATATTGTTGAGGTCTCTGGCCGGGCAATTACATCGGCGGCGCCTGAAATATCCATCATGCTTAACAAGCCTGCCGGCTACATCAGCAGCTGCCGGCATTCCGGCCGCAAAATCGTGCTTGATCTGATTGATATCGGCCATCGCCTATATCCGGTGGGGCGTCTGGACAAAGATTCCACCGGGCTTTTGCTTTTGACCAATAACGGAAGGCTCCATTACCATCTGACGCATCCTTCTTTTGACCATGAAAAAGAATATACGGTGAGGACGAAGGATTCGATTGCCGACGCTGATTTAACGAAACTGGCTCAAGGGGTGATGCTTGACGGCAGGGCTACCCGACCGGCGGCGGTTTATAGACAGGGTGCGCGTGAATTCCGGATTGTACTCAAGGAGGGCCGGAACCGGCAGATTCGGCGGATGCTGGCAACGCTCGGCCATGAGGCGGCCGGGTTGCACCGGATCCGCATGGGGCCGTTGTATCTCGGCGGCCTGTCCGCCGGCGAATGGCGATACCTGTCGGATACGGAAACCGCGGAGTTAAAAAACTTTTGTAACATCTAATCCGTATCGCCCCGCAACACCCAATACCTTGATCCCTAAACCCTAAACCTTTTACCTTAAACCCGATACCCAATACCATCTTAAATCACGGTTCAGCGTCTATCCCCTGGTGCTTGATGTTAACCCCTTCAGTGATAAAGGCCACATGTTCTCCGATATTGGTGGACAGATCGCAGGTCCGTTCCAGGCACCGGGATATAATAATGGTCTGAACGGATCGCCGGGTGTTCAATCGTCTGCGTTCGGTGGCCGGCGTATTTTTAACCATGTACTCGACAAGCGTTTGCAGAACCGTCAGCGTATGTTCATCCGCCATGTCATCCATTTTTCGGATTTCATAGGCGGTTTTGACATCCTCATTGACAAAACATGAGACCGCCTTTTTGACCATGGAGAGGCTGACGTCGATGAGCTGATCCATTGCCGGGATGTTTTCAAGCGGCGGATATTTGCAGAGGAACTGGGTTCGTTCACTGATATTGACCGCCTGGTCGGCGATGCGTTCAAGCTCGTTGCTGATCTTGGCCGTTCCGAGAATCATCCGAAGGTCCTTGGCCATGGGCTGTTCCAGGGCAAGGAGCTTTAGCGTATATTGATCCACGGCGATTTCAAGCGCATTGATTTTTTTGTCCCCGTCAATGACGGTCTGGCCCAGCTGTTCATCCCTTTCAAGATAGGCTCTTGTCGCGTTTTCAAGGGCGCGTTGGGTGAGTGCGGCCATGTTGAGGATAGTCATTTTTAGATTTTCGAGCTCTTTGAAAAAATGGCGTTCCATAGCATGTCCCCTATTTTAGCCGAAACGGCCGGTAATATAGTCTTCCGTCTGCTTGAGCTGTGGCCGCGTAAACATGGTTTCCGTGTCGCCGGTTTCAATCAACCGGCCCATATAAAAAAACGCCGTGATGTCTGAAACCCGGGCCGCCTGCTGCATGTTATGGGTGACAATGATAATTGTAAACTCCCTTTTTAATTCATGAATCAATTCTTCAATTTTTTGGGTCGCAATCGGATCAAGCGCGGATGCCGGCTCATCCATCAATATGACCTCCGGTTCCACCGAGAGCGCCCGTGCAATGCAAAGGCGCTGCTGCTGGCCCCCGGAGAGGCCCAGGGCCGATGAATGCAGCCGGTCCTTCACCTCATCCCACAGGACGGCCTGTTTGAGGCTTTTTTCCACGCATTCGGCGACGATCTTTCTCTCCTTGATGCCGTTGACCCGAAGCCCGTAGGCGACGTTGTCAAATATGGTCTTGGGAAACGGGTTCGGTTTTTGGAAGACCATGCCGACCCGCCGGCGCAGATGGACCACGTCGATATTCTGTCCGTAAATGTCTTTGCCGTCAATGTAGATCTCGCCTTTTACTGAACTGCCCGGGATTAGATCGTTCATCCGGTTCAGGCACCTTAAAAACGTGCTCTTGCCACACCCGGAAGGGCCGATTAACGCGGATATCTGGTTCTTTTTGAATGCTACGGAGATATCCTCGAGCGCTTTGAAATCGCCATAAAAAAAGTCAAGATCTTTAGTGACGATTTTATTCGGTTTTTCCATACAGGGGGTCCTTTATCGTTGCTGAAGGATCAGGGGTTTTCCCGCTCGGCTTTGTTCAGGGTAAAATAAAATACCGAGCCTTTTGTTCGGCCATCCGGCGGGCTCTGCACCCAGATCTCGCCGCCCATGCTTCTTACCGCATGTCGGCATATGGCCAGGCCCAGCCCCGTGCCGCCGGATGCCCGGCTGCGCTCCTTGTCCACGCGATAAAATCTTTCAAATACGCGCTTTTGATGGCGTTGGGCGATGCCCGGTCCTTCATCCCGGAGAGCGAACAAAAAATGATCGGAGTTGTCAAGACCCGAAACCGTCACTTGGGTATGATCCGGGCTGTGGCGGATGGCATTGTCCAGCAGGTTCCTGAAGACCTGCGTCAGGGCGTCTGCTTCGGCGGATACCACCAGGGGAGACGCAAGCTGGTTGTCCACGTGAATATTTTTCTCTTCAGCCATCGGCAGGCAAATCTCCCAGGCGTTTGAAAAGCATTCGGCCGCATCGGTCGGGACGGTTTCAAAAGATTCCTGCTGTTTTTGCTGCTGTCTGGTCAATTCCAGCAGGTCATTGACGATATTGGCCATCTGGTTGGCATTTTTCACTATGGTTTTAATAAATGTCTCCGCATCCGTTGATGCCCGTAAGTTTTTATCCATCAGCGTTTCCGCGTATCCTTTTATAGAGGTGAGCGGCGTGCGCAGTTCATGGGAGACATTGGCCACAAAATCCTGCCGGACTTTTTCCAGTCGAACCAGCTCACTGATATCGTGAAATACAACGACCGCCCCGCCGTCGGGTATCTTGACCAGGTTGACCTCATAGATGGTCTCCTCGTCTATGGGGATTCTGAGGCTCTTCGGCTGTTTGCCGGCGATTACGTCGTCGCAGGCGGTCTGAATTTCGGGGTTTAAAAATACCTCCATGGGCCGGTAGCCGATGCAGGACGGTACGCATTGGGCGATTGTTGTCAGCGCCCGGTTGGTGGATTTGATGCGGCCGTTTTTATCGAGTAGCATAACGCCTTCCTGCATACCCTCGAATACGGCTTCGAGTTCCTGCTTCTGCTCTGTTATCTTCTCGATATTGTGCTGTATCTTATCCGCCATCTGATTGATGCAGGTTGAAAGCTGCAGAAACTCCGGCCCTCGATCGATTTCAAGGCGCTTATCCAGGTTGCCTTCGCCGATTTCTTTGGTCGCCTGGATGACTTGGTCGATGGGATTTTCGAGGCGTCTTGCCAGAATGACGCTGGCGACTAAAGTCAGAATAAAAATGGCCCCCAGGCAAGCCCAGAATCGGTTGGCATAAAAGGTGAGCTGGGATTCGATGTGAGACATGGGAATGGCCACGCGAATAATGGATTCCGGGTGCTCGGGCAGCATGATAGGCTTGGCCGCATAGATCAGCTTGCGTTTGAGGGTGGTGCTGTAGCGGATGCTCTGAGCGATGCCCTCTTTCCGGGCGCGCATGATCTCTTCCCGGTAGATATGGTTGTCCATATCCGGGAGCTGCTCAAAGGCGACCGCGGAATCGGCTATTACCCGTCCGGTGGATTTGACAAGGGTGATCCGGTAGTTGAGTTTTTCCCCCAGCCGGGTGATCCATTGATCCATGGGTTGGGGGCCGTGAAAGGGGGCTTTTTGTTTGACCATCCAATGCGTCAGCGCCAGCTGATTAAATGCATTGGTTTTTGTTTCCCTGACGATTTCGGCCTCCAGGGTCTTGAAGATGTAGAATGCCGGGATGCAGACCGCCGGTATCAAGATGAGCCAGAATGCGATCAGAAGACGGGTTCGGAAGTGAATCGATTTCATCTAGGCTTCCTTGAAGCGGTAGCCGATGCCGCGAACGGTTTCTATCGACTCGGCATAGGGGCCGATCTTTTGCCTCAGACGACGGATATGCGTATCCACCGTACGGGCATACCCGTCAAACTGGTAGCCCCATACCCTGTCCAGCAGTTGGTCCCTTGTCCGGACTTTTCCTTTGTTCTGGATCAGTTCGAGCAGCAGATTAAACTCGGTTACCGTAAGGCCGATTTCGTCATCTTTTAGCCAGACCCGGTAGCTTTCCAGGTCGATATGAAGGTCGTGATATCTTAACAGGGTTTCTTCCGCCGGTTCCGTTTCATTACGTCTCAAAATAGCCCGAATCCGCAGAATCAGCTCGCGTGGGCTGAAGGGTTTGACGATATAGTCGTCTGCGCCCAGTTCAAACCCGACGATGCGATCGACCTCTTCCCCCTTGGCCGTTAGCATAACGACTGGGATATGCTGGGTTTTTGAATTCCGTTTAAGCGATTTGCATACTTCGAGGCCGTCCATGCCGGGCAGTATCAGATCGAGGACGATGAGGTCCGGGTTTTTTTTCTCCGCAATATCCAAACCTTTAGCGCCCTCCGGAGCGTTGAAGGTTAAATAGCCCTCAGACTGCAAATGCCAGTCGATCAGTTTCATAATGTCGGTTTCATCCTCGACGATAAGTATGGATTTTGTCATCGCCCCCCCTGTCGAAAAAATTTAAAACCCTCCGGGATTTTCAATCTCACCGCATCTACTGCGGTAAACTTGAAAATTGCTCGATTTAGGTTTAAAAAACGCGTCGCTTTTAGCGGGTTGTTAAGTGTATAAAGCTAATCAGGGATTATTGCAGAATTATGAAGCCCTTGTGACATTTATGTGACAACTCGCGAAACTTATTGTCATTATTATTTCGTCATTTTGTCACATAAATGTCAAATTTAAAAACTATCCTTCAGGCAAGCTTTTGGTTGGTTTTCTCCTGGCTGTTAGTCAACATCTTAAATTTATTGGGTATTAGGTATTAGGTAATGGGTAATGGATATTGCGGCCAACCAAATGAGATTATTTTTTGACTCACCAAAGATTGACAATCTCGTAAAAAGTCGGTTTTGGGATGGCAAAGAAAAAAGTTCAAGATCAAGGCGCGCAAAATCCCGAGGAATGCAGCGCCACACAGATATTGGACTTCCAAGGAACTCGACAATATTTAATATTATCTTAGAAGCTTCCGCTGCTGTCATTCCGAGAAACGAAAGTGACGAGGAATCTTGACAATCTCGTAAAAAGTCGATTTTAGGATGGCAAAGTAAAAAGTTCAAGATCAAGGCGCGCAAAATCCCGAGGAATGCAGCGTACTTAGCTGTACGTGAAATTCCGAGGGATGCAGCGCAACACAGATATTGGACTTTTTACGAAGCCATCAATCTTGATTGTTAAAGATTTCTCGCTACCGCTCGAAATGACAATGCGGACGCTTCTCAGAGTTACTTTCTGCAAAAATGGGGCGCCAGCGCAATAAATCGCTTTTTACGAAGCCATCAATAGATTAAATTAAAAAGGAGGCATGAAAATGAAAAAGAAAACTATAGGGGCAATTTTGAAAACAGGGGTTATACTGGCTTTGGTCGTATGCTTTGCCACTGTGGCATGGGCGGAAAAACTTTCGATTAAAGGCTCAACCACGGTGCTGCCCATTGCGCAGAAGGCGGCCGAGGAGTTCATGAAGATTTATCCGGATATCAACGTATCCGTCTCCGGCGGGGGTTCGGGCAACGGTATCAAGGCGATCATTGACGGGACCACCGATATTGCGGACAGCTCAAGGTTTATTAAGCAGAAGGAGGTGGCCATGTCTGTTGAAAACGGCGTCTATCCGGTGCCTTTTGCCGTTGCCAGGGACTGTATCGTGCCGGTTGTCCATCCTTCCAATCATATAGATGATTTGAGCCTGAAACAGCTCAGGAAAATTTATCAGGGAAAGATCAGAAACTGGGAGGCAGTCGGTGGGCCGGACCTTGAAATCGTCGCTATCTCCCGGGACACCTCATCCGGTACCTATGAGGTCTGGGAGGACATCGTCATGGAAGGCGCAAGGGTTTATCCCGGCGCCCTGCTGCAGGCGTCAAACGGCGCCGTGGCCCAGGCGGTGGCGAAAAACAAATACGCCATCGGCTATATCGGACTGAGCTATCTGAACAAGGAGTTGAAGGCCTTGACGGTTGATGGTGAAGCCGCGAGTATCGAAAATGCCATTGCCTATCCGGTCAGCCGTGAGTTGTTCATGTTCACCAAGGGATGGCCGACCGGCAAGACCATGAAGTTCATCAACTATGTGCTGCATCCGAACAAGGGGCAGAAAATCGTTTCAGAAGTCGGATATGTGCCGCTTTATTAGGGGAAAGGTGAGAGGTATAAGGGGAAAGGTATAAGGTATAGGGTATAGGGTATAAGGTGTTGGAAAAATTATTGGGAAAAAACCAAATGGTTTGGCGTTATGATGAGATCCCGACAAATTAAGGAAATTTTGATCCGGTACGTTTTTTTTCTGCTGGCCTTCATATCCATCGCCATTCTGGCCATGATCCTGTTTTTTCTGGTAAGAGAGGGCGTGCCGGTATTTGACGAGGTGAGCGTTAAGAATTTCTTTTTGGGAAAATACTGGTATCCCACGGCCGATCCCCCGGATTTCGGGATTTTGCCGTTGATCCTGGCCTCTTTGATGGTGACGGGGATATCCGCCGCTATTTCTATCCCCCTGGGCGTGATGACCGCGATTTATCTGGCTGAAATCGCCACGCCCCGTGTCAAAGAGGTCGCCAAGCCGATGGTGGAGATGCTGGCCTCACTTCCCTCGGTGGTTATCGGGTTTTTCGGCATGGTCGTTGTTGCCCCCTTTCTTCAGGATGTATTTGAAATCCCAACGGGTCTGAACCTTCTCAACGCATCGTTAATGCTGGCTTTCATGTCGGTTCCGACCATCACCACGATTTCCGAGGACGCCATTGCCAGCGTAGCGCCGGAGCTCAAGGAGGCCTCACTGGCATTGGGCGCCACCCACTGGGAGAGCATTATCCGGGTGATCATGCCGGCTTCTCTGTCCGGGGTAAGCACCGGTATTATTCTCGGCATGTCGCGGGCCATCGGGGAAACCATGGTCGTATTGATGGTGGCCGGCGGGGCGGCAATGATTCCGGGCTCCGTGTTTGATCCATGCCGTCCGATGCCGGCCAGCATTGCAGCGGAAATGGCCGAGGCCCCGTTCCGAAGCGAGCATTACTATGCCCTGTTCGCCATTGGTCTCGTGTTATTTATTTTTACCCTGATGTTTAACTTTATCGCCGACTATATTTCTCATAAACACCGGCAGGTGGGGGCGGCGACCCTGTAAACGGGAGGGATATGATCGATAGGAATCGCCATATCGATATGGCCGGGAAAACAGCGGCCGGGCGAAAAATCCGCCAGTCCGGATTTTTCCTCATGTTCCGCGGGGCGGCGCTGATCAATGCGCTGGCCCTGTTTACTGTCATATTCTTTTTGGTCAAAAACGGATGGCAAGCCATCGACTGGACATTTTTGACCCAGGCCCCGACGGATTCAATGACCCAGGGAGGGATTTTTCCCTGCATTATTGGCACCATTTATCTGAGCATCGGCGCTATGGTGGTCGCATTCCCGCTTGGCATTGCCTCGGCGATCTATTTGAATGAGTATGCCCGGCAGGGGGCATGGCTGCGTGCGATCCGGTTCGGCATCAACAATTTGGCCGGGGTGCCCTCAATTGTATTCGGGCTTTTCGGGCTCGCCTTTTTTGTAACCTGGATGAAGCTTGAAGTCAGCATTCTATCCGGCGCCCTGACGCTGGGGATCCTCTCATTGCCGGTCATCATCGGCACCTCGGAAGAGGCGTTGCGCTCGGTGCCGGATACCTATCGGGAGGCGTCCCTGGGGCTCGGGGCGACAAAATGGCAGACTATTTCCCGGGTTGTGCTGCCTGCGGCGCTGCCCTCAATGATTACCGGCGGTATCCTGGCGTTGAGCCGCGCGGCGGGGGAAACCGCGGCCATCATGTTTACGGCGGCAGTCTATTATACGACGCAGACGCCTTCCTCCCTATTCGATCCGGTTATGGCGCTGCCTTATCATATTTACGTGCTGGCCACGGCCGGCACCAACATTGAACAGACCCGGGGGCTTCAATATGGGACCGCCCTGGTGCTAATTGCCCTGGTGCTTGGCATGAACCTTCTGGCTATCCTGTACCGGGCCCGCCTTCGCAGAAAGCGATGACCCCCTAAACGTTTCCCGATCCGCCTGCAAAAATGCCGCCCCAGCGGAATCAACCGCTTTTTACGAAGCCATCAATCTTGATGGCTTCGTAAAAAGTCCAATATCTGTGTTGCGCTGCATCCCTCGGAATTTCACGTACAGCTAAGTACGCTGCATTCCTCGGGATTTTGCGCGCCTTGATCTTGAACTTTTTACTTTGCCAT
>Ga0209925_1002005_pt1 | contig 10098 bp, 6 predicted proteins | sample SalPonR2_A_D1_MG_FD_185702 | JGI IMG/M metagenome (GOLD analysis project Ga0209925, IMG submission 185702) | Salt pond soil microbial communities from South San Francisco under conditions of wetland restoration - Salt Pond MetaG R2_A_D1_MG... ...
GGGGGGGGGGGGGGGGGGGGGGGGGAAGGGGGGGGGGGGGGGAGGGGGGGGGGGCGAGGGTGGTTTGGAGGGCGCAAGGAGGGGAGTGGAGGAAGATGAAGGGATGGAGCAAGAAGGCCGCAGCGATGAACGAGGAGTGGCGCCGCGACTACGCACGGGCGCGGAATGAGACGATGCGGGAGAGGGAGGAATTCATGCGGGAGAACAACGGGACAGATCCCTGGCTGCAGGCCAAGGAGAGCTTTGATTTCGAGCTGTGGCAGTTACTCCGTACCTTGTCGGGGTATCGTTAGGGAAGCAAACCTCGGAAGCCACCACGCTCCGCGCATCAAAAGTCCTCGACACGTGCAGCGATTTGGCTTATTTGGAGTTGGAAATATGTCCCTTGAGTTGAAGATTGCAATGGGGAGGAGGCTGGGAAGATGGCTTTTCGCGGATGAAAGGATGGAGTAACAAAGTTCCATGCACATAATTTTAGTGGGAAACAACAATAATTTCTGTCCTCGTCCATGCGCTTAGATTTGTAATAGAGAATCCGCACTAATTGTGACAAATAATGGTTCATTATGAGATTAAATTTTTGGTGCGCTTTTTGCTTTATTTATTTGCACCTGTAGTGAGATTGGTACTATAGGTCATCAAAACTTTTGAAACCAGTGACAGACGGACTTAAGTGGTCAGAATTCAAATCGAGGATGACACAGCCATGCAAAGCGATAAATGAGAGAAAACGACGTGTAACAAGAAGAAAAATGACGGAGATGTTAAAGAGAACGAAGTTCGAAACATGAATGATCGGATAGTAAAGAGGCTGAAAAAGTGAGCAACTTCGTACAAGACGCTTCATTCGAGTTTAATATGTCTCAGGAGTTTCTGACATCTCCAAAATTGGCCCTTCGGACAAAATCATATTATACTTCATTAAATCAAATGGATGATTCTCGCGGAAAATGTCGTTACTTTGTCTTTGTTCCAGTTTTCGACACAAGACGGAACGTAAATCGCCCGCGTCCTCCGTCGTATAATCCCGCCAGGCAAAAGCACGCTAGTCACTGCCCCCCCGTCCAACGTCAATCACACGATTTCTAAGCATACTCTCCTTCATTTCATTCATTTATTTCTGCGTCGTGTTGACATATCAAAGGTGAAAATGCGGTTTTGTAGAAGGTCGAAGGACCAAGAAAGGTCTGGAGACGAGAAAGCCCGACGAGAGCGAAGGCTGATAATGACTGGATGGAGCGTGACTTTGATTGAATATTTTTTGCTAAGGTGGCACTGCATGCTTCACTTCAATTAGCTCATTTGAATGCAGCTGTGGAGCGTATGATGTTTCTGTTAATTTTTGGGTCGAAAGGCGAGGCGAGCAATCTCTTGGTGAAGGTCCAGGCTGCTTTGGCTGTGTGCTTTTTGATGTGTGAATGCAAAGTGTACTTATAATGTTCCCTATTGATTCAAACTTATATGTATGCGCAGGGGCAGGGATCAAAAGCTTAGTAAATTTATCAAGAGGAGCTTATTTGGATACTGACCATAGCTATGGCGACATTTGGCATTACCGTCCCTACCCCGGGTGTTTCTGACGCCCAGCAGGAAAAGGATACCACAGACCACCACAGCCGTCACCTGCGAGGCAGTGAAGTACTCTTTGTAGAAAGCCTGGTGATTCTCTCCTTGTCGATCGCGGCCACGTCCTCAGTACTTGTGGGGATCTGGGGCAGGTACGAGCTCAATTTTACGCCCCATTTCCATCTCCTCCCTTTGACGTTACCACTTGTCCATCTTGCGGTACAAGCATGTAGAGATTTTTGCACAGGATTCTCCTTACGGCTCCTTTTCTCACCGCCCGTCAGACGATGGCATGGCCGGGGCCAAGCACCGCACCCTGACGAACGACGACGACACCGCGGCATCCGTCGCTTCCTCGACTTGATTGTGACCATTTTGATGGGCCTCGAACTCTGGCAATCCGTAAATTGGATGACTGGCACCATACTTTCCGAGCAGCTGTACGGCAACAGCCAGTTTGGAAGCGCCGCTCGATCCAAGGTTACCAGAGCCGAAATGGAAGGCCGGAAAGTTGCCTGCAAGGTGATAGGAGGCCTTACCTATGCCCTCGACATTTCCCTCTACTTGTGGCATACCTGCTTGTCCTACAGTCTGCACGCTTGGGTTGTCCAAAAAATTTTACTGCGGAAGTTGTACCGTCGGATGCTTGTCCTTTTCGTCCTGACGCTTGTTGTCTCCCTGGCAATAACGTCCATCCCGCTCGCCCACCACGCCTTTGGGGGGAGCCCGGGCGTGACCTGCTGGATCAGCGACATCCATATGACAAACCTGCCGGTGCTCATCAACAAGCTAATTGTCCTTCCCATCTGCTGGCTCTACGTAGGATTTAACTACTTCCACACACTCTATCACATCCGCCGACAGGCCTCCTCCACCGCCCCGGCACCCGTTACTCAGTCGTACCGGAGCCTTCGCCGGCGCCTTCTCCTCTTTACGCTTATTTTTTTCCTTGCCTGGCTCCTCAACACCCTTTGGTACATCATCTTGACTGTTAGACCAGATACCCTCCCCCGGGCTCTGCCTCCCGTCCTCGTCCTGGGCTTGATCGGGAAACTCTACTACCTTATCGGGTTTCTAGACGCCCTTGCCTACGCTTATGGAGCCTTTTCGATGGGTGGCATTACAGTGAATTGCGGAAGAACGAGAGGAAAAATTAGGGAGTGGTTGATGACGGTGTGGACGAGGAGGACCAGGGCCGGGGAAGAGGGCGGCCAAGAGGAAGAGGGAGAGAGGGAAAGGGAGGGAGGGAGTGATGGGCGCAGGAGGACAGAAACTCAGAACGAACGGACTAGCTCTTGGTTCACCCTATTTCCTGGAAGAATGCTGGAATGGGAAGAAAGTAGTGAAGAGTTTGAAAGATGCCGGTATTTTGGAGGGGAAAAGGCGCTTTCGTGGGTGAGCGATGCGGACGCGGGGGAGAAAACAGCAATAGGAACCTCGGAGGACGTTGAAGAGGAAGGGATGGAGGAGTTGCAAAATGAGGAGAAATTTGAACGTCGCTTGGACGTTCAAAAGCTTGAGCGGGATGTAGAAACGCGGCAGGGAGGCAATGGTCCTCTCTTCGCGTCAGGCTCCTCCCTCGCCTCATCCCGACCGGGACAGGCTGCCGAGAGCGGGAAAAGGGAGGATGTAACGGGAATGGAAAGGGAGGAGGGTCCAGAATGCCGCATTTTCGCCACCAGCCTTAATTGTGGACCGTGTATGCGGGTTGAGGAGATGGGCTGCCTGGATGAGTGGATACCGACATGTACGCTCCGGGTCACAGGATGTTTTGCCCCAACCTTCGTTTTTGTTGGGGATATCTTGGATGTGATCTTTCCTCCCCTTTGCGGGGCCTTCACTGGTCAATTTTCTTGTGTTTTCCGGCCCGCTTTTCCACCATCCACTGTTCCTACCTACTGTCTCTTATCATTGCCTAAGGTGATTCTGTGCGGAAGATCTTCCACATGATTTGTCGATTTTCAGGGGAAACATATTGTGCAGCTCTGTATGTTTTCTAGTCCCCGACCTTTCCCCCTATTCCCTGCTCCCTCCCCTTTCTTTGCTTTGGTCGCTTTTGTTCAATTACTGCTTTGTCTTTCATTGCTTTTTACTGCGTATTTTAATGTCCTTTTCGTCCATGTATATCCTCCATGAGCCATTTGTGGAATGACATCGTCTATTTCGTCCTTGTCTTTGCCCCTTTCTTCCCACTCTGGCACAGGCGGCTACGACCTGTACGTGCTGGCCCTCCAAGAGTGCCGTTTCCTCTCACAAATTCGCAAGGCTGTTTATCGTCACATCGGAGGCTCTCGCGCCTTCTTTCTTTTTGAACAAGCCCTTGGCGATTCAGTCTTATCACATGGTACCTCTCTAACTCACTCTTACCTTCTCCCTCCCCTTTTTTTCCTTGTCATCTTTCGCTGTTCCTCACTGATTCCTCCGGATCCACATCGTTTCTCTTTGTTTCTTCCCGCTTTTGACCCATGCTTTCTCATCGCACTCACTTGTAGAGCCGTTGTTCCTCCTCTTCTTCCTGTCCTCCATCAGGCAAAATCGCCCTCCTCATCTTTGGACGGCGGGATCACGTCCAGCAAGGGGTCCTCCGGCTGGCCGAGACAGGGGGCACGGGTCGCGTTGCGACAGGCATTGATCTTCTCTTCTCCCGCTTTCATAACAAGGGTTCGGGCGATTCAATTCTTTCCTTGCTTCACTTATTCAATCATTCCCTTGTTATACTTCCTCTTTCCTTTTTTTTCCTGTGGTAATTTGATTTTCTTTTCTTCTCAGTACACTTTTTGATTGAAAGAAAAATCATGTTGCATGCTGAGATTGCCTGACATCCTCCTTTTTTACCCGTTCCGTCGTTTTCCCTCCTCGCTTTCCTCTCCTTGTCCTCCTTTCAGGCGTGGTCGGGGTTGCCCTCCAGTACTACGGTACGGCCATAGCCTTCCTAGTGGGCCACTTCGCGAGCGACAGTGGCGGCAAGAAACGGTGGCACCGACGCGACGATGACGCCTGGCGCACCCTGCACATGATGCATTTGGCAGGTAGTTTTCTCTTGCCCTCTCTTTCTATTTCTTCCTTGTTATTTCTTAATGCATCCATGGCCAATACGCCCTTTTATCTATGAAGGAGTGTACGAAGTTGGTTCCTATCTCATGTTTTGAACAAAAGATCTACTCCTCGTATTTCTCACCTCCGTCGTAATTCTCGCCCCCGTCATACCTTTCCTGTCTTCACAACGTGTTGATCGTTTCCTCCCCCTTCGCCTCCCGACCCTGACTTGTCGCAGGCGACGTGGAGGAATTCGACGTCCACCTCCAACACGACCACGTGATTTTACTGGTACGCAGAACGAAAAGAAGGGGGCGAGAAAGGGGGGAAGGAAAGCGAAAGGTGCGATCGCACCATTCAAGATGTTGAATTCTTACTCAACACGTGCCATCTACCATCCTTTTCATTTTGCCCTTATTCCCCCCCCCCTTTCTATTGCTCTACAGGGCGACCTCAACTACCGGACCCTGTGCCCAGTGGGTGAGATCATGAGCCGTCTCGCCGCCTCCTCCGAAGTAGAAAAGGCGAAGAGAGGGTGGCCTGCCTACTCGGGCCACACTTGGAGGTGGGTGGTCCCCTTTCCCTTCTTCCTTTTGACTGTCTTCCTACACTCGTCCCTGTACCTCTGCCTCCACGCGTCCTTGTCCGTCGCGCTGTGTCAGAGGGGTGGCCGGAAAGACACCTTCCAGTATTCTTCTTCTCTCTGTCGCTTCATCCGTACTTTCTATTTCCAGACTTTTACAAGTAAAAAGATAGACCATGTATCCGGTGTACTCAATTCCGGTGCACTCAATTTTCGCTGTGTATAACCTTTATACGTGCTCTCTATACCAGGGATGATGCTTACAACCGTTTCTTCAACCAAGCAAAGCATCTCCGAGAAGCTAGAGGTGGAGGGCAGGCCCAGAAGAAGGCGTTCGACCTCCAGAATCGAACATGGGATGGATACGAGTCAGAAAGAGGAAAGGAGGGCGGGGAGGAGGCAGGCGGAGCAGGCCGGGAAGTGGTCGCGGGGGCCATACGGGGAACATCTTACCCTACCATTGTGCGCCCAGAACGAAAGGCTAGGAATGATCAGGAGCATTGGAAATGGGTATACGAAGTCGATGAGCTCTCGCTTTCCCGAAGAGTGGGCGTGGCTTTGTCGGGTTTCCGCGAAGGCCCCCTGACCTTCCCTCCCACCTTCAAATTTAATCCGGGACGAAGCGTGGAGGACTACACAAACGTAAGCGATTTGAGATATGCCTATTACATCGACAAACGTGCCAGAAAGGCGACGGGGGGAAGCGGGGAAAGCCGTCCTCCCTCCTGGACGGACCGGGTGTTGTATCACTCCTTGCCGGGAATGGAGGGGATGTTGGAACTGGAAGCTTACGACATGTGCGACGCCATTGTGGGGAGCGACCATCGGCCCATTGTGGCGGCCTTCCGACTCTCCTTGGTGACGTCGGGGAAAGGGAAGATGAAGGGAGGATGGCTAGAAGGGGAACATGGTGGCGGAAGCGCAGGAAAAAAATGGTGGAAGCGTCACTTTCGGAAGAAAGAAGGAAGGACTGAGGGGTATTGGGATGAAAAGGTGAAAAGTTGGAGCCGCAGCAGCGAGGGAAAAGGCTCAGAAAGAGCAGCCGATGATTTCAGAGGAGGACGCTCTTCGTCTCTACCTATCCTTCCCCCCCGCGTCCTGCCTCCCTCCATCTCCCTCCCTGTTCCTCCTTCCCTTTTCAATTCTCTCCCATTCCTAGCCCCTACTTCTTCCTCCTCCACTTCTGACACCATCCTCCTCTCCGTCCGCCTTTCCCACTTTAACCTTGATATTTTCCCGCCTAAGAAGCCGCTGTGGTCGTCCTTGCCTCTGGAACCTTCCTCTTACCCTCCTCTCACGCCTCTGCCCTTTCCCTCCATACCTTTTATAAGGAAGGGGGAACACCTGGCGGTACTTTCAGAATTGCCACAGAGGGATGTGGAGGGATGTGAGGGAGTGGAAGGGACATCGAGTAGCGAGAAGCGAACGCGTGTGGGAGGGATGGAACGGATGGATTTGGAGATGGAAGAGAAGGAAGATGATTACGAGGATAAGGAGGGAGAAGGCCAAACCAGGGAGGGGGAGACAAGGGAAGGCATGCTCCCACTCTCAGGAAAGGGAGATGACGACAAGGACCTGGAAACAGGTCTCAGCCGTCCCTCCCGCCATCATCCTCTTCCTCGCCTTCCCCGACCCCTGGGATATTTCAGGCGCACTCCTGCGTCCTACGCCACGCCCTCCGCCTACACTCCCGCCGTTTCTGCCACACATTTCGTCCGCCCTCCTCCCTTTCTGCCCCAAGGCGCTTCCTCCTTCACATCCTCTGCTCGGAAACCGTCCTACCCTCACCTCCCACTGCAAAACCAAGAGGCTGCCTCGGCGCATCCCCCTTTTCCTCCCGCCTCTCTCAGGCGCGTCTCTATGCCCTCCACCACCTCCTCCTTTACACATTTCTTCAGTCCCTCTTCCTTCCCCTCCAGCGAAACACGCATCGGCTCTGTCGTTGTCCTCATGCCGATCCCAGGACAAGATCCTTGGGCCGCACATCGCCGTGTCGTACTCTTGGGCAACACTGTTTCGACTCGGACCCCGCCCTCCCTCACTCCCTCCACTTCTTTGGTAGCTGAGACCAGTGGAGAGCTACCGCCGGTGAGCAAACGTTCCTCCAGTGCTGCCACAAGATTGCCGGAAACGGCGGAGGAAGGTGGGAAAAAAGCGGCACGGGTGTGGGAGGAGGTGCCACACGCGCATCGTTACGAGTGGTCGGATGTGAAGAAAAAGGGAGAGCTCAGGTAATGGAGTTGTCATCAACCAAAAAAGTTCTCCATTCTGTCTCTTTTAGTCATTGTTCTAATTTTCCTTCTTGTCAAAGTTCTCTAAATTTCTTCGCTTCCCCTATCTTTCTGCGCCTCCCTCGTCCTTGTTTTCCATGTGCTTGCTTATTCGGCTGGCTGTGTTTCCCTTTCTGTACACTTTGACCGTTTCCTGCTTCCCTATCCCTCCCTGTTCTTCTTCTTCACTTCCTCCCTTCTTTCCTCCCTTTTTCCTCTCAGGTTCGAAGGCCTCGTCTCTTCCGCCGGAGGAATGCACATGGCGATGAAGTTCCTCGATAGTCAGGGTCAGGATATGGGCCAAGGAGTGGCCTGTTTGAGGGATGTGGTCTCAAAGAGGGGTCGGAAGCAAGTGACAATGGAGCTTTCGATGGGAGGGGTGCGGGTGGGGGCAATGCACATGCGGGTGGTGGTCAAGAGTCGGTGGGTGGAGAAGGGGAGTGTTGGAAGCGCCGTCGGAAAGGAAGAGGAATGCGAGAGGGAGAGGCGGATAAAGAGGAGTGTGTGTGAGAGACGGAGGTGAGGTTGGATTGATGAGGAAGCAGGCAAGGCGTAGGGTTGAAGGACGAGGAACAGGGGGGGGGTTATGATCCAAGAGGGTGTATATAGGGGTGGAGAGCGTCCGGGGTATGTATGATTGGAAATTCAAGATGAAAAATATTTAGGCGAGGGTAGGGTTCAGTGGGAAATTGCGTTGAAGCCTTGGCATGGACAAATGGTTGGGGGAGAACGGGGCCTCCAGAATCATCCTGAGAGTAGAGCAAGAAGCCAAAGACATTGGACAGTCTCTAACAATGCGTAGTCGGTAGGGCAAGGAGAAAGGTAATCAGGCAGAAAGAGCACTTAGGACCAATGAGATGAGAATCACACGGACACCGAGCGGGGGCACATGGGGAGAGAAAGTCGGCTTTTAGCGCTTCAAAGGATTTCATGAACAGGAAAGCGAACACGACGGGGGGGTGTCGACTTGCAATTGATATCATGGAACAGCTCGACTACGGAAGATCCTGACGTATGGACACGCGATTTTAGGGAAAAGGCAAGGCGCAAGGAGGAATGATAGCGAGGAATTCCACACATTTGCCTAGGAAGGTGGTGGTTGCTGACTTGTAAACGAGATTTAACAATTCAGTATAGGAGTGTGAACAGACAGTCAGTCTCCGCGGACGGAGCGACCAAGTGTACGAGGTCTCGACCAATTTTGCAAGGAGGACGCATTGAAAAGAAGAGCGACACAATCATGACAGCACGGCACTATTTCTGCATTCGACCTCATTCCTTTTTCCCGATCCTTACTTGCATTAGTTTCCTTAAATCAGACTTTTACACAGCTTCCTCCTGCTGCCCCTCTGCCTTCGCCGCTTTTTCTCGCCCCCATTGCCTCGAGCTATGGCCCAGCTATCCACCAATACACCCTATCCCTCTCGTTCAAGGCTACTTTCCCACTCCTGACCGCCTTCTTTTTAACTTTTGAATCCCAACTGCAACCGCCGCGCCACATTTTCAAACCCGCCGTACCGGACTATCTTCTCCAACAAATCCTGTCTCTCGTCCACCACCAATTCTTCCGCAGTGGGTAAGAAGAGATTCACGCGTTCTTTCTCCCGTCGGGCCGCCCTCTCCCGGGGGTGCTGTGCCCAGCATTTGTTCATGATGTACTCGAGTAACGCGACCCCGAAATCGAAGTCAAAAGCTCCATAGCTGATCATGGTCGCAAATTTACCTTTCTCCCCGCTCCCTGCCTTAAGCGGAAGCCCCAGCCGGGCAGCCACCAATTTCCGCCCGCCGTTTCGAGCTACCTCCGAGTATAACCGGTGGTATCCCGCACGTTTCACATCCCTTAACGTCGGCATTTGTCGGCTTCCACCTTCCTCCTCGTCCAGATAGGTCTTGAGGTCCTTCATAAGCAGGTAGAAGCGGCAGAAGTAATTCCACTGGGAGAAAGGAATGAAGCCGAGGGAGGAGATAACCGCTTCGTATCCCCCGTAGCGGCGGATGGTGTTGATCATGTTGGCCCGACCCCAGCCTACCAGGTCACTCAGCTTGGGAAAGAAGAGGAGCGGCACGTGCAGGGAGGCAGAGTGCTCTTCCGCCAAGGCGTAGCATTCCTCTGCCAGTTTTTCAATGCTCCAGACGGTGCGGTTTTGGTATTTCCAGCCCCCCGGGCGCCCTTGCCCGTCAGGTTTGCCGTACGAGGGCGGAAATCGGACATTTTTCAAACGCTCGTTCAAAATCACTGCCCCTCCCCGCGGACCAATCACCAGCCGTCGTTCCTGGAGAGGATAGGCATGGGCCGAGGGAGGGAGGGAGGGCGAGTCCAAGAGCACTTTATTCTCGGGGCTGGCGGGAGGGACAATGACGCCGGCCTCGACAAGGGCCTGGACCTCGGGGAATTTCATGGCGACCCGAAAATCACCGGGGATGTAGTCCGTTTCCAGCAGGTAGGCCAGGGTCTCCCGGCCCCCTTGCTTGTAGATGGCGTGCCGGAGGCCGTGGGCGTCGTAGAGGCGGAGGAGCATTTCGTTGGGGATGGCGGAACTCGTCACGTTCAACCGCGTCCAGAACTCCTCCACCGAGACTTTGATCTGGGAGATGTCCTTCCAGTAACCCCAGGGCTTCCGTTCCCCCCCTTCTTGTATCACC
>Ga0209925_1002010_pt1 | contig 10083 bp, 9 predicted proteins | sample SalPonR2_A_D1_MG_FD_185702 | JGI IMG/M metagenome (GOLD analysis project Ga0209925, IMG submission 185702) | Salt pond soil microbial communities from South San Francisco under conditions of wetland restoration - Salt Pond MetaG R2_A_D1_MG... ...
TAGTTATACTTAGATTTACTCATATCCCATAAAAGTATCTGTGATAATATTTCCTTTATCCACTCCAAATCCTGTTAATTTTTCAGTAAAGAAACTAGTCATTCCAGGGGTTCCTGAGATATAGTAAAGAGAATCATTCTGTTTTTCTTTAGCATAAGCATCTATCTTTTCGGTAAATTCATTTCTATCAGAAATAAATGTAATCTCTAATCCTTCACTATTATTTCCAGCTTCGTTTAAAGTGTCTGTAAAAGCAAATTCTCCTCTATCATCTGAATAAAGCACTTTAATATTATTCACCTTAACTTTATTCTTATGAATATTCTTAACCAAAGCTCTAATTGGTGTAACTCCTATGCCTCCAGCCATTACTAAAGATGGCTTTTCGTAATCCTTAATAGTAAACTTGCCCATAGGCCCATCTACAGTCATAACATCACCAGGCTTTAACTTTAATAAATTCTTCTTGAACTCACTTGGATCATCCACAATTCTAGTAGAGAAAAGTATCATGTCTTCCTCATTTATAGAAGCGAAGCTGTAAATTCTAAAATCTTTACCTTCATTAATCTCTCGATCTGTAAACTTAAAAACTCCATGCTGACCCGGCTTCCATTTAAAATCTTCTGGTCTATTAAAAATAAATGAATAAACGTCTGAAGTTTCCTGCCTAATTTCTTTTAATTCTATTTTAATATTTTTCTTTATATCAGTCATATTGTTAACACTCCTTTATTATTATTATTAAAATGTCTTTCTTTATACATTTACCTTAATTTAGAAAATTTATTCAACATAAATATTATTAAATTCCAAAATCAATATAGCATTATTTGTTGAATTTTGATATTATTAAAATAACAATAAGTAAAATAATATTACAAGGAGTTATAATGGTACATATGGAAACAGATAAAACATACTATAAAGTAATTGAACATATATCAGACGAAATCAATAAAGGAAATTTGAAAAAAGGAGAAAAAATACCTACAGAAAGGGAACTTGTTAAAGATTTAAGTGTAGGTAGAAATTCAATAAGAGAAGCATTAAAAATTCTTCAGCTTACAGGTTTGATAGTTCGAAACCAAGGTAGAGGAACCTATATAAATGAAAATTTTTATAATTTTTTTTCAGAACCAATGGTTATAAGCTTTATGCTTAACAAAAATACAGGGGAAGACATTTTTGAATTTAGAAATATGATTGAAAAAGAAGTTGTAAAATTAGCGGCTGAAAAAATAGATGATTATGGAGTTAAATCATTAACAAAAATATTTAATAAAATGAATGTTGATAATGATGAATATAGCAGAAGTAAATACGATAGTATGTTTCATTATGAGTTAGCTAAATTAACTAAAAATCTTATAATAATAAATATATATAATGCTATGAAAACAATTTTCGACTTATTTATAGGAGATATAAGAAAAAAGGCACTAAAAGAAATTAGTTCTGAAGATATTTATAATGATCATAAAAGAGTATATAAAGCCGTAATAAGTAAAAATCCCAAAGAAGCTGTAGATGCTATGACAAGTCATATTGCAGTAATGAAAAAATATTATTATGAATATAAATTCAACTATAATTATGAAGGCAACAAAGTAAGCAATATTGTTCTTAAATATATTGTGACTGAAATTAGAAAAGGAAACTTAAAAGAAGGGGACCAAATACCTTCGGAAAGAGAATTACAAAAAATATTAAAAATAAGCAGAAATTCTATAAGAGAAATATATAAATCTTTAGCAACTATAGGTATACTAGAATATAAATCTAATAAAGGGACTTTTATAAAAAAAGATATTAGTGAATGGGTTAGTGAGCCTATTTTAATAACATTTAAACTATCAAATATAAGTGAAATTGATATTTTTGAATATAGGAAAATGATAGAAACGGAAGTAGCATCATTAGCAGCTGAAAGAATTACAGATGAAGAAATATTAGAATTAAAAAAATATTATATATTAATGACAAATACAAAAAACGAATCTAAAAAAGCAGAATACGACGAAATGCTTCATTCTATAATAAATAAAGCAGCAAAAAATAGCATAATACAATATACTTATAATGCTATTTCTCCTATGATGCATTTGTTTACATATAATATTAGAAGAGTAGTTGAAGAAAATGAACCAGATGGTATTTTAGAAATTATCCATGAAGAAATATATAATTCTATAATAAATAGAGACAAAGAAAGGGCAAAAATTGCGATGAAAACACACATGGATATGATAATAAAATACTTTAAGTAAAACATAAATATATAGAAAAAGAATGTTAATAAATTAACTTATGGTAGAACCATTTACAAAATCGTAACTATATGATATATTATTTTTAAATGAGTTATAAATCAACTTTAATGGTAGAACCAATATAAGCAAGGGTATTTACTAGATATAAGGGAAATATTCCACAGTAATGGTAGAACCAATGAGAGTCAAAGGATAAACTAATGAAAATGTAAAAACCCATATAGTTATGGTAGAACCAATATCAAAAGGAGGAATAAATGGACAAACAAATCACTAAAAAGATGGAAGAAATTGTAGGAAAAGATTGGGTAGTGTCTAAATCAAGAGATGTAGAATCATACATTAAAGATGAAACAGAAGAAGCAATAGCACCCCAAGCTTGTAATGACTGTATCGTAGTAAAACCAAGAACAACTGAAGAAATTTCTAAAATAATGTTTTTTTGTAATGATGAAAACGTTACCATAGTTGTAAGAGGAGGTGGTACTGGTTGTGCTGGTGCAGCAGTCCCAATTAAACCCAGCGTAATATTGTCAACTGAAAGAATGAATAAAATATTAGAAATAGATGACGACAATATGATGGTAGAATGTGAAGCAGGAGTTACATTATTTGATCTTGAAGAAGAATTCAAGAAACATGATAGTTTGTTTTTTCCTGTTCATCCTGGAGATGAAGGAGCACAAGTGGGAGGAATGATAGTACAAAATGCAGGAGGAGTAAGAGCAGTAAGACATGGAGTTATGAGAAATCATGTTAAAGGAATGGAAATTGTACTACCAACAGGAGAAATAATAAAAACCGGGGGAAAACTCATAAAGGATAATACTGGATATGATCTTACTCATCTTATGATAGGTAGTGAAGGAACCTTAGGGATAGTAACTAAAGCTTATTTAAAACTATATCCAAAGTCTTCAAACTCCGGCAGTTTACTTATATCATTTGATGATAAAAAATCAGCTATAGAAGTAGTACCTAAGATTCTAAAAAAAGGAATTACTCCATTAGCAATAGAATACTTAGAAAGACAGTTTATGGAAAAATCAGCAGATGATTTAGGCTTAGAATGGCCAGCAAAAAAAGGTAAGTTGGACCTATATTTCATACTTGACGAAAAGAAACAAGAGGATTTATATGAGGTAAGTGAGAAAATAGTTGAAGAATGCGAAAATAACGGTGCAGTTGATAGTCTAATTGCAGAAACATACAAAGAACAAAGAGCAATACTAGAGATAAGAAGTCACGGATATCCTAGTGTTCAGGATCAAGTAGTTGATATTTTAGATGTATGTGTACCGATGGGAAGTATAAATGATTATATGGATGGAATAGAAAAACTATCCCTAAAATATGATGCATATATACCATCCTTTGGACATGTCGGTGATGGTAATATTCACAACTTTATTATAACAGAAGATGGAAGTAAACCAGAAAATTACGATGACTTATCACAAAACATATTTGAGCTTGCAGTTGGACTAGGAGGAACGATAACAGCAGAACACGGAGTAGGAAAAATAAGAAACAACAGGCTTAACTTACAGTACTCTGATAAACACTTAGATATTTTAAGAGGAATAAAGAAGGTATTCGATCCAAATAATATTCTAAATCCAGGTACCGGAATAACAAGCTTATAAAGGAGGATGAAATGAACATAGTAGTATTAATAAAACAAGTTCCAGATATGGAAAAAGTAAAGTTTGATAGAGAAAAAGGAGTAATAGATAGAAAATCAGCAGGTACAGAAATCAACCCATTTGACTTAAATGCTTTAGAAGCAGCAGTTCAACTAAAAAGAAAAGAAGAAGATGTTCATATAACAGCATTAAGTATGGGACCACCTTCAGCAGAAAACGCTTTAAAGGAAGCTATTGCAAGAGGAGCAGATGAAGGAATATTATTAAGCGATAGAGCTTTTGGTGGGTCAGATACCTGGGCTACTTCTTTAACATTGGCAGCCGGAATCAAAAAAATACAAAACTATGATTTAGTTATAGCAGGAATGCAAACCGTAGATGGAGACACTGGACAAGTAGGATCTGAAATAGCAGAAATTTTAGACATACCTCATCTTGCATATGTTTCAGAAATTAATGAAGTATCAGATTTTTTAAGGGCAAAAGTAGATATTTGGGAAGGAACCTACCTTAAAGAAATGTTACTACCTGGATTGCTTACCGTTACTAAAGATATTAACAGTCCTAGTTTACCAAAATTCAAAGATAAAATGAGATCAAGAAAAGCTGAAATTACTGTATGGGGATATCAAGAACTAGAAGAACACTTAAATGGTGAAAAAGTAGGTATAAAAGGTTCACCTACAGTAGTTAAAAGAATTGAAGTTCCAAAAGAAACTAAAAGAGAAGGAAAATTGTGGAGAGATAATATAGAAGAAGGAATAGATGAATTAATGGATATTTTCAAAGAAATAAAGGTAGTGGAGGGTTAGTATGAATAAAGAATATAAGGGAGTATTTGTATTTGCAGAACAAAAATTTGGAAAAATACATAGAGTTAGTTATGAACTAATAGCAAAAGGAAGACAACTAGCAGATAAAATAGATGAGCCTGTCATTTGTGCAGTGCTAGGTCCAAAGGATATGGATGTTCAGGAACTTATACTCAAAGGTGCAGATATAGTATACTACATAGAAGATGAAATATTTAATAATCCGGAAGAAATAATTTATTCTAAGAATATTATTCATCTATTAGAAAAAATAAATCCTGAAATATGTTTGTTTGGAGCAACTTCATTTGGAAGATCCTTAGCCCCAAGAGTAGCTGCAGCTTTGAAAACAGGACTAACAGCAGACTGTACAGGACTGGAAATTGACGAAGAAGACAATAAATTAATCCAGATTAGACCAGCTTTTAGTGAAAATATATTAGCCCATATAAAATCATCTAATATGCCACAAATGTCTACTGTAAGATATAAAGAGTTTGACGAAGATCCAGTAGATAGCAGTCGCAAAGGAAAAGTAATTAGAGAAAAGCCTTATATTACCGAGTACAATTTAGTTAAAGTACTGGAAGAACTTGAGCATCAAGATGTTAATATATCAGAAGCAAAAGTAGTAGTTTCAGCAGGACAAGGTCTAAAATCTAAAGAAGACTTTAAACTTATCAAAGAATTAGCAGATGCTCTGGGGGGAGTTGTTGGTTCTTCGAGACCTTTAGTAGATGAAGGATATATTCAAAAATCTCACCAAGTTGGATACAGTGGTAATAGAGTTAAGCCTAAGCTGTATATAGCATGTGGTATATCAGGAGCACCGCAGCATTTAGCAGGTATGAAAGATTCGGAAAGAATACTAGCAATAAATACGGATCCATCAGCACCTATATTTAATGTTGCTGATTACGGTATAGTTGGTGATATTTATGAAATAGTACCTAAATTAATTAATAAAATAAAAAATAAATAAAGGAGGGTAGTTTTACAAAAAAAATTATTTATATATTTTAAGGAGGATAAAAATGAAAGAAGCAAAACTTAACGTAAAACAAGATGCTGTAAAAGAAATGATGCCTGCATATTTTGCCGTTGCATTTGTTTGGTTCACAACTCACTTTGGCGGAGGATTCGCATCAGGAGCACAAGTAGTTCAGTACTATACTAAGTTTGGTTGGTATGGGGTATTTACACCTATTTTATCACAAGGAATACAAGCGGTAATATTTTACTATGCCTGGAAATATGCTTTAGAGCATAAATTATTTGACTATAGAAGTTGGGCTGTTAGTTTTTATAGACCTGTAGAAAAAGTAATGGCTAATGTATTTGAAATAATATTCAACTTAATTCTATTAACAGCGACAGCAGTTGCCTTTGCTACTGGAGGGGCGACGCTATCTACAGTTTTCGGAACAAATTATTTATTAAATACTTTAATTATAGCAGGAGCGATATTTGTCTTGACTATTTTCGGAGCATCTGTAGTTAGAAAAGCAGCATCATACATTGCAATATTTTTAATATTGGGAATATTTATTGTTTATATTCCAAATGTTATAGCTAGATGGTCTATAATTACAGAAAATATTGCAGGCCTTCGAAGTGGCGCACTACCGAGTGATGCAAGTTTGTGGGATGCTGTTTGGCGATCAATTGTTTATGCTGGATTCCAATCTTGCTGTTTAGGAGCTTATCTAGCCCACAGTCATGTATTAAAGGATGTCAAAACTGCTAAAAAAGCAGCTTCTTGGGGATTCATAATTAATGCTGGAATCTTGATGATAGCTACTCTAGGAGTAATGTCATTTTATCAAGATGGAATATTAACTGAAAGTGTGCCATCATTATTCATTGTTATGAATGGTGTTGGTTCAAGTTGGATGGTACCATTAATTTCTATATTAATACTTATTGGAGCTGTATCTACTGGAGTTAACCTTATATTTGGAAATACTCAAAGAATAGTTACCTGGTGGGGTAGAAATGAAAGTCCTGAAAAGTCAAAAGAAATGGAAACAAAAAGAAGTGTTGTTGCATCAATTATATATGTTGTTATTACTTGGAGTATAGCTCAATTTGGTTTACTTCCATTAATAGCTAAAGGATACGGTACTTTAGGATACATTGCGATTTTCGTTATAATAATACCATTATTAATAAAAGGAATTAAAGGATGGAAAGTAGAAGCATAATAAATATCAGAGCGGAGGAAAAGAAATGAAAAAAGAAATAATTGATAGAATGGTTGAAATAGTCGGACAAGACTATGTAGTAGACGATTTAAGTCAGATGAAAAGTTATCTATACGACGAAACAGAATTTAAGATCAGACCTACTGCAGATGAGGATTGTATAGTTGTAAAACCAGAAAAAGCTGAACAGATTTCTGAAATAGTGAAATATGCTAATGAAATCAAAGTTGCAATTGTTGCAAGAGGAGGAGGAACAGGACTTTGTGGTGCTGCAATACCGACTCAACCAAGCATTATAGTATCATTAGAAAGATTAAACAAAACCGTAGAATTTGATGATAAAAACCTTATGATTACTGTAGAATCTGGCATGACACTAGAAGGTTTATTAGAAGCTTTATCACCTTATGACAAACTATTTTTTCCTGTTCACCCAGGTGATGAAGGAGCTCAAATTGGAGGTATGGTTGTCGAAAATGCCGGTGGTGTAAGAGCAGTAAAACACGGTATTATGAGAAATCATGTAAAAGGAGTAGAAATAGTTCTTCCTACTGGAGAATTAGTAAATTTTGGAGGAAAACTGATAAAGAATAACATGGGATACGACTTACTACATATGATAATTGGTAGTGAAGGAACCTTAGGAATAGTAACTAAAGCAACATTAAAACTATATCCAAAGAATCAACACATTGGTACACTTGTGGTATCTTTTGATTCTAAAGAAGAAGCAGCTGACGTAGTTCCCAAAATACTTCAAGAAGGCATAACTCCATTAGCTATCGAATATATGGAAAAAGAAACAGCACTAGAATCAGCTAAACATCTTGGTTTAACTTATCCAGCAAAACAAGGAACAGTAGACCTTATGTTTATACTAGATGAAACCTGTGAAGATGATTTATATGAAAAAAGTGGAAGAATAGTAGAAATGTGTGAAGAAAATGGTGCAGTAGATAGTCTAATTGCTGAAACAACAAGTGAACAAAAAACACTTCTAAACATAAGGAGTAATGTATACACAGCATATAAAGAAAATATTGCAGATGCATTAGATATAGCAGTACCTCCTTCAAAAGTACCAGAAATGATTAATGAACTAAACAGAATAGCTAAAAAATATAATACCACAGCACCTTCTGTTGGTCATATAGCTGATGGTAATGTACACAATTTTGTAATGCTTGAAAATGGAAAACTTCCGGAATATTTAGAAGATATAAGAAATGAAATGTATGATGCTGCTATAAAACTTGGTGGTACTGTAACAGCAGAACACGGTACAGGAAAAACAAGGAAGAAGCATATGTCTATGCAGTATACAGAAAGAGAAATGCAAATAATGGAAAACATTAAAAAATCATTCGATCCAAATAATATACTTAACCCACATACAATTGTAGATTAGAAACTCAAAGGAGGGAAAAAATGATAGCAGCTAATGAAAAAGATATTAAAGTTATTAATTTAAAAAGTGATAAATATCAAAACGTTAAAGCAAAAGTATTAATTTCACCGGAAACCGGTTCAGAAGAAAATGTACTTCGACTATTTGAAGTAGGAGAAGGTGGATATTCTGCAGATCATAAACACGATTTTCCACACTATGTGTATGTTTTAGAAGGAGAAGGAACTCTTCATTTAGACGGTAAAGACCACGAAATATGTGAAGGATCTTTCAGCTTCATACCTCCTAATATTCAACATCAACTTGTAAATACTACTAAAGAAGGTAAAAGACTTAGATTCTTATGTATGGTACCTGTTGAAGGACATATTGGATTTTAGTAAAATAAGAAAAGCTAAAAAAAGATCTTTGATTAATATCAGAGGTCTTTTTTATTTGAAAAAAACTCCTATATAAAATACAATTGAACCAGTAAAATTTAAAATCACAGTGATAAGTCTTAAACAGTGGTATAATATAAATAATCAATAAGACGGGAGGAAATTATGAGAATAATGCATACAGGGGACTGGCATCTAGGAAGAACTTTGCACAAGATGACCTTAATAGATGATCAGAGATATATTTTAAATAAATTAGTAGATGAAATAAAAGAAAAAGAGGTAGATATACTTATAGTGGCCGGTGATATTTACGACAAATCAAGACCCTCTACAGAATCTGTAGCTCTTTTAAACGAAATTTTTACAAGGATAATTAAAGAAACTAATGCAAAGATAATTTCCATAGCGGGCAATCACGACAGTCCGGAAAGAATTCATTACGGCAGTGAAATATTAATGGCAGGGGGACTCTATACCTACGGGACTGTAGATAAAAAACCCTATAAAATCACTTTGCAAGATGAATACGGTAAGGTGAATTTTTATCCTATACCATATTTAGATCCATTTCACTGCAGAAAATCATACGAAGATAAGGATATAAAAACTCAGGATGATGCATACAGAAAAACCTTAGAAATAATCAGAAAAGATTTAAATTCCAAGGAAAGAAATATATGCATAGCTCATGGTTACATAACCGGGACAGAAAAAATAGAAACCAGCGAATCAGAGCGACCCTTATCTATAGGGACTGCAGAATACGCCGATGTCAAATATTTCGATGATTTTGATTATGTGGCCCTTGGTCATATTCACAGTTCTCAGAGGGTAAAAGGTGAAAATATAAGATACTCTGGTTCTCTACTAAAATACTCTTTTTCAGAAGCGGACCATAAAAAGACGATTCCAGTAATAGACGTAAAAGAGAAGGGAAATATAGAAAAAGAATTTTTAAAATTAGAACCTGTACGGGATTTAAGAGTCATAAAGGGAAAAGTCAGCCAATTAATAAAAGAAGAAGTAAGCAGTTTAGCAAATACCGACGACTACATTATGGCTATACTAGAAGATAAAGGGCAACTAATAGAACCCATAAAAACTCTTAGAAGTGTATATCCTAACACCTTAAAAATAAAGAAGGAAAACATAGAGACCGCAAGCGATTACGAAAGTATAGATAGAGAAAAGTTTACAAAAATGGATCCTATAGAAATCATCAATAAGTTCTATAAGGGGATGACCAGTGAAGATATTTCTGAAGAATACGTAAAAATATTTGAAGAAATCACAGAAGAAGAACTTAGAAATAGGAGGGCTAAATAATGAAACCTATAAAACTTACTATGGAAGGTTT
>Ga0209925_1002013_pt1 | contig 10077 bp, 10 predicted proteins | sample SalPonR2_A_D1_MG_FD_185702 | JGI IMG/M metagenome (GOLD analysis project Ga0209925, IMG submission 185702) | Salt pond soil microbial communities from South San Francisco under conditions of wetland restoration - Salt Pond MetaG R2_A_D1_MG... ...
GATGTCTTTTGTTCTTTGATAATAATGTGACTTTTGTTTTTCACATGTTTAACCTTTAATTTTAATAAATCTCCAATTCTTAAACCTGTGTTTATACCTAAAACAAACAACATATAATTTCTTTTACTCTTTTTCTTTAAGATATTTTTAATTTCTTTGATCTTCTCTTTATCTCTAATTGGTTCAACCTTATTCATTTTAATCTCCTTTGTGGAATAATAGTGAATTGATAATTTTAATTAGTTGATATTTATTATATCACTATCCAAAGGAAACAAAAAGCATTTTTACCATATATTCCCTGTTATTACTATTTTCAATGAATAAGGCCAACTATTCAGTTTTGTTGAGTTCAATCTTTTTATATTAAAATCCTATTAATTATCAATTAATGTAATAAATTTGATTTTTTTAAGTAATGTGGTTTTGGAAAGATCTATTGTATATTAGCGTTGGAAAGTTCATTGAATTTTCCTTGCTTGCAGTATTGTTTGAAATGATCTTTTTACTTAAATTCTATATTGTAATTTGCATTAGTAATTAGTTAAAACAAATCATATTTTTGTTCAAATATGACCTCTCTTAACTAAACCAAACTTTTGTTGCACTAAAAATTATTTATAAATTTATATATTAATTCTATCTGAACTTAAATAATATTAACATATCTTAAAGACTTTAAAAAGGCTATTTAGAAAATAATTAATGAAATTGCCTTTACTTTCTTTTTTTATATGACCTTTAGCTATCAATATATCCATAAATCTATTCATTGATCCAGTATTTAAACCATAACGTCTTCTCAAATCAGCAGAATTAAAAACCGGATTTTCAAACATAGCAGTTAAATATTTTTTTGATTTGTAAGAGTTGATTTCCTGGTTGATGGATTCAATTAATCTATGAAATTCACTTATGACAAGATCAGTAATATTCTGAAGTCTTATTGTTTGTTTTTTTAACATCTTCAAGAAATATTCTACCCATAGTTCCCAATTATTATTTTTAAATAATTCCGTTAGTACTTTATAAAATTCATCTCTATCTTTTCTAAAGATACTATTTAGATAAATAATATTATTATCAGTTATACCCAAGTTATTAAAAACATATGGTATCATCAATGAACAAGTTCTAAAATTTGCATATCTAAAAGGATGTATCATTAAGAGCTGTCCGTATATAACAGCAATTTTTATTATTGATTTCAAATTTTCTCTTAAAGAAAAATCTTTTAAATCCTTCATTAAATTATTAATTATTTTTTGCTCTGGTTGATAATATAATTTTTTATCAAAATCTTTAGTATTTTCAATTAACCAAGGATGTCTTTCAGAGATTAATTTACTTTGTTTTATACTTTTCTTTAATTTGTTATCAAACAATTCTTTATTTATTTTACTTAAAAAATCTAATGAGAAAGGCTTTTTAGCTTCTCTTTTAATAAGATTATCAAATTTATTGATAATATATCTGATTTCAACAAAATCATCGACAGGTAAACTATTTGCAAATAATTTATTTAGATATTCTTCAAAAGTGTATTTTCTTTGATTTAAATAGGCAGATGATAAGATATCATCAGTTTTAATAAAAGCCCTTATTATTTTTTCATAATCATTATATTCTAGTAAACCATCAATATTACCTATTTCAAGATTTATATCAGATATTAAATCAAAATATTTTTCTTCATTAATTTCAATATTTCCTATAGGATTTGGATAATATGCATTACTACTCATTTCTATTTGATTACATCCTTTATATATGTATTTCAACTATTTGGTTGATATACATATTATACTATAATTTACATTTTTTAGCAATAGATAAATTATTCCAAAGGATGTTTTTATTCTATTTATCTTTATTATTTAAATAAATGTAGCTATCTAACTAAAAAATATGTTTAAACTTAAGAAATATATTCTTTATACCATTTGAATATTGTCTTCAAATCAGAAATATTTTCATTAATAATTTTCAACATAATTTCAGGATCTATACCTGCATAATCATGTACAATAATATTTCTGAATTGGGCCATTTTAATATAATTATCAAGATTTTCTTTAATTATATTATTTTCAGCCAAGATTTTTATGGTTTCTTTATTAGATACAGGATTGCCTAGACGTTCATCACTTATAATATGATATCCAATATTAAGTATTGCATCTACTGCTAGATGTAACGTTCTTTCTAAATAGCGAAATAATATCTTGTCAGAAATTAATTTTTCAATTTTTAAATCCCTATATTCAGCTAGATCATTAATATACTCTTCTAGATGTATTATTTTATCTCTCACTATTTCTTTATCTACCAAAGTTAAAACTTCTTCCCTAAATTTTTTTCATAAATATCATAAAATCTTTTCATATCTATATAATTTGAAATAGCTTCCGATTCTAGTTTAACTCTTTCCTTTTGATCAATACAGTAAATTAATTTGCCGTTTAATATCTGATGTTTAAATTTTAGATCTACTCTCGAAAAGTCTACAATATCAACATTTCTTCTCATGAATTCTTCCAATTCAGTCATAAATTTTAATTTTAAATTGAATTTTTTAAATTTATCAGCATCTTTTGAATATATAAGGGCCAAATCAAGATCACTTTTTTCATTAAATCTTTTATTATTAAATGAACCAAAAACATATACAGCTAAAACTTTTTCTTGATCAGAAAAATATTTGATTAACCTATTTTCAATTTTTTTCCTGTTTAAAATCTTTCCCTCAGATTTCATTTATCTCATCCTTTTCAATTTTAACTCCCTTATATATAATTAATTTTATCTAGTTATACATCATATTTTACTTTTAAAATAATAATAGACTATCATAAATAAATATTCAATATGATCAACAACTATAGATGGAATAATTGTCTATTTTACCAAATCCAATTTCAAAAGCCTCACTTATACTTTAATAAGATTGATATGAGACTCAAATCTTTGTTATCACAAATTATATTAATTACCCTAAAGGATGTTTTTCCATACTATTTATTAATTCTTCATTAGTTAAATGTGTATAAATTTCAGTTGTTGATATATTTTCATGTCCAGCAAGATCTTTTATTACTCTAATATCAACACCTTTTTTATACAAAAGTGTAAAACAGGTATGTCTTAAACTATGTACTGCCAGTCCTTCTCTATAGATACCAGCAGCTTTATAGTACTTTTTTAAATTATTTCTAATACTATCATTACTAATTGGCTTTCCAAACGTATTTAAAAATACGATATCTGTTTCTACGGTAGGTCTTCTTACTTTTATATATTCCATTAATAAATTGTTTGTAGTCTCTGTTATAGGGATTATTCTTTCCTTACTACCTTTACCCTTTATTTTAATGTAATTCTCATTAAAACTTAAATTTGAGAGTTTTAAGGTGGATACCTCTGAAACTCTACACCCAGTTTGTAAAAAAAGTTGATATAAGGCAAGATCTCTTTCAGGATGATTACTTACCTTTGGTATTATCTTTAAAAGTTTTTTACTTTCATCTAAAGATAAATATTCGGGTAACTTATTTTCTGTTTTTAATTTTTTAAAATCCTTACTAGGATCTTTTTTTATATTATAATCTCCAGTTCTAATTAAAAACTTAAAAAAAGTATGTAAAGCAACTATCTTTCTATTCATAGCTTCAGGGCTATTTTTTCTTTCTTTTTTTAGATAGGCCAGAAAAGCCCTTATATGTCTTGCTCTTATATTATTGACCTGCCAATTTTTATTGTCATTAAATATTCTATCATCAAGAAAATTTGCAAATAATTTTAGATCTATTTTATACCCTTCTATTGTTAATTCTGATAAACCTCTTTCAATATCAAGGTGAATAATATAATCATCTAATGCTATCTTGAATTCTTTACTCATGAAATCATCCTTTGCAATATTAGTAGTAATTCTCAATTATATATATTACCATTAATTACCATATATTGCAAAATGATGATTATGTTAAAAATTATAAAGTAAGAACATTTGCGAATTCTACGTTTTCATTGTATCTTTTTGTTCTTTTTATATCTTCAACATATTCAGGATTCCAGTATAAAACAATAAACTTTTCATTGGAAGTAAATGATGCTTTGTCAATATCATGAATACTCACATAGTCAACATTTAAATCTTTTAAAGTTGAGACAATAATTTCATAAATTTCATCTTGTTCACCGTAAATGAAAAATTCTTTTCCTTCATATTTTTTCTTAAGACATAATTTTTTTAATTTAGCTACTAATACATTTAAAGCATTGTATGATCTCTTTATATATGAAAGAGTTTTTCTTGTTAAATGAGATATGCCTTTAGGAGTTAATATATACTTTAATTTTTTTGAATTCAAATTTTCAACTTTTATAAACCCTTTTTTAGTAAATTTTTTTAATAATAAATTTACTTTACCTAATGAAAAACCAGAAAGTCTAGCAATTTCTCTTTGGCTTAAGTCTTTATTATTATCTAAAATTTCAAGAATATCAATCTCAGAAGAATCCAAAGTAATACTCCTCACTGTTCATGTGATGAACATTATGATTAAAAAATAAATTGCAAAAAGAAAATATTCTATTATTTAGGCGTTATAATACCTATTAAGGAAAAATAATAATATTCCTGCCTAAATTTTAAAAATTAATTGGTTTTTCGACAAAATATATCATTAATATTATTTTAATAGTTATAACTACATATTAAAAAAACAGGTGATTTAGTATTTTTTTTAATCCTAAACCACCTGTTAATTATTATTTTTCATCATCTTCTATTCCATAACCACTTTTATGGTCTACTTCATCTATATCTGGAATTGTACCAATCACTGATAGACCTGTAGCTTTCTCAACATCTTCTTCTAATTTTATTGTTCTATCCATAAATTCAATTAAGAAGATAATAAATACAGCTATAAATACGGCTAAAACAAAAGCTATTGCCATATTAAGTTTTAAATTTGGTTTAATTGGATTTTCATTAACAGTAGCTGTATCGACTACAACTATATCTGAAGTTTTCATCGCTGTTTGGATGTTAATTTCTTCCTGTCTTTCTTTGAGCATTAAATATATATTTTCTGTTACCTTTGCTTCTCTTTGTAATCTTGATAGTTCTAGATTCTTTTCGGGAATTTCATTTAAACTTTCATTTAAATTATTAATTCTATTTTCATATGTATCTATTTGAATCTTTGATGATAATATTTGTAATTCCAAATTTATTTTCTGGTTAAGTAAATCTTTATATAAAGGATTTGAGGTTTGGACTTTGGAACTAACTACTTCTTCTACTTCTTTTTGCATCATACTTTCGATTTTTGCTATTTTTGTTTTTACTTCTTTAACATTAGGATGTTTTTCAGTATATTTTTCTTTTAAACCTGCCAGTTCAACTTTTAGAGCAGATAGATCTTTTCGGGCGTTCATTATGACAGGATTATTACTAATAGTTTTACTTGAAATGATCTCTTCATTTTCATTTTCCAAATAATTATTAACTTCTTTTAAACTTGCTCTGGCTTGTTCTAATTTTAATTGGCTTTCAATCTTTCCTGTTTCAAGTTCTGAGAGCTGTTTTAATTGATTTTTGCTTTGCTCTTCCGGTTGGATAATCTCGTTTTCTGTTTTATATTGGAGTATCTCTTGTTCGATTTTTTCTAGATTATTTTTAACATTGGCAAGTTGTTCGTTAACAAAACTAGAAGCACTCCTCAAATTAGTTCTATTTATATCTTTTAATTCATTTTTAAATTCACTTACTATATCATTAGCAATGGTTTTAGCCTTTTGCGGATCTGAGTAGTTGATTGAAATTTCAATTAAATCAGTATCTCCTCTTCTACTTACGGTCATTTTATCTTCAAGGGATTTAGGAGATATTAATTCTCCCTCTGAATTTTTTAAATTAAGATTATTAATTACTTTGTTCAGGATTCTTCGACTTCTTAAAATATAGGTGTAACTTTCTGTATTATCTTGACCTGAAAGGTTCAAAGACATTTGTTCTTCAAGAATATTACCTGAGTTACTATCTTTATTTATCATAATTAATGTGGAAGTACTATAAATTTTTGTCATCTGCTTGCTTAAAAAATAGCTAGCCCCTAAAGCAAGAATAACTAAAACTATAATAATCCACTTTTTTTTCCATAATAAATACAAGTATTCTCTTAAGTCTATTTCGATCATTTCTTCTTCAAAATTGGGTTCTCTATTATTTGACTGATCCATTATCTCACTCCTTGTTACCAGCTTATTTCAAGTAGGGTTTTAATTGCATTAAATCCACTTACAAAACTAAATATTTCTGCCCAATTGGGTGAGTCTACTTCATTAATAACTACAACGTCCCCTGCTTTTAGTTGAGGATTTAAAGCTTCTTCTTTTTTATCTAAATATTTTTTAAAATCTATTGTATCATATTTGCCGTTATTGTGAATTATTTTTACATCTTCTGCATTACCTCTTTCCTGCAAACTGCCTGCTCTAGCAAGCAATTCAGCCAATCTCATGTTCTCATGCCACTCATAAGTACCAGGATTTTTAATTTCACCTAAAATGGTAACAGTAGTTGCCTTATTACTTTCAGGCACCATAACTATATCACCAGTTTTTAAGGTGGGATTTTCTTCTCTCATATTTTCTTCATAGAATTTCTCGATATTAACAAAGTCTACACTTCCATCTTGATGAGTGATTCGTAATTTTGTTTGATCAGCCTTTTTAGTTAAATTGCCGGAAAGGGCAATTAATTCAGCTAAACGCATATTTTGATTCCATTTATAGGAACCTGGTTTATTAACTTCACCCAATATCGATACAGAATATGTAGTTTCTGGTACATATACAGAATCCCCTTCTTTTAAAGTAGGATTCTTTTTAGTATCATTAGAAAAAAGTTGTATTAAATCAATAGTCTCCGACTTACCATCAGAACTATATCTTACTTTTTTGGCTGCTTTGTCGGTAATACTGCCTGCTCTAGCCAAAAGATCACTTAATTTTAAACCTTTTGCCATCTTATATCTACCTGGGTTATTAACTTCTCCAAGTATACTAACTTCAATTATATTTTCAGGTATATATAAAATATCTCCATCTTTAAGATCAACTTGACCGCCGACATCTTCTTTATCTCCTCTTAAGATACCTTCCAGATTAACAGAAACTTCATTTCCTTTTCTAATTAGATTAGCAGACTTTAAATCACCTTTTTCTGTGACACCACCTGCTACTGAAATTAAGTCAATTATCTTAGCATCAGGTCTTAAATTATAACTACCAGGTTTATAAACTTCTCCCATAATAACAACCTGAATAGTAGCTTTTTCTTTTAATAAAATATTAATCTGGGGATCTTTAATATAATTTTTATATTTCTCAGTAATTATTTCCTTTAAATTATTTAAACTTTTATCCGCTGCTTTTACTTCTCCAATTAAGGGAAGATTAATTAATCCCTCATTATTTATAATGACTTCACTTTTCAAATCAGGGTGTCCCCAAATAGAAACTGCGACTGTATCCCCAATTTGTAATATATTATCATCTATTGCATGTGTTTCATTAAAAACAGGTATAAATAATATAGATAATAGCATGATAGTTATTAAAATCCGCTTTTTCATTAATTAGACCTCCAGAAGTTATGATTATTTTTAGCTTATTATAAATAATACAATAAGAATATGAAAATACCTTTTTATTTACAATTTATTAAAAATATAAATGAATTTTTTCATAAAATTTTAACCATCATTTATTATTTTACAGATACTTCCTCTAAGATTCAAGTGATTTTATATTTAATTAAAAAATTTTTTCTAGATGAACATTTTTTAATCCAAAAATGTAAGTAAAAAAAGAGCCTAACTTAAAGGCTCCAATTACTATAGTGAATATATTAAAAAAATTACTAAAATTTATATTTTGTTTTCAGATAAAATTTATAGTTTTGTGTTTCTTCGTTTAAGTTTTCAATATATTCCAATTTAATTTCATAATATTTTTCATCTTTATCTAATTGATATTTTAAACTATATTCATTTATCTCTGATTCTATGGATTTTAAGAGTATTCCTCCATCCCCTACATTAGGGGCCGCATTAATATTATTTGGACCATTTTTTATATTAGCAAAATTAAAAATATATTTTTTATTTTTTCTATTTATACCAAACTTTATTTGGTATTGAACTGTGTCAGGACCATATTGATGACCAATATATTTACCAAGGTATTCATATCTATTTTTTTCTAATCTATGTTCATATACACCGGCATAAACATTACTATATTCTAAACCAACCCAGTATCTATCTTTTATTGGCACCTTAATACCCACTAAATGGGCCCTTTTATCCGGATTTGTAGCAAAGTCCTGATAAGGGTATTCATCAACTAATAACTCACCGTAAACAGTAAAATCATCATTATTATACTTTAGATCAATTCCTATATAACTATCTTCATAATAATTATATTCATTTTTTAAACCAAATAACTTTTTAATGGCATAATATGGTACATAATATTGTGGAATATAATAAAGAGGATTAATCTTATTATGAGCAATCGCTGATTCTGAAATTCCTATTTGTAGGTTTGGTATTAAACTATTATTTGTAAGTCTATGGATAAACATATATCGGCTGTTATTTTCTCCTAAAAATATAAGACCAGCTTCTCCCGTAAAATATTTGTGTTCTTTATTATAATAAAACATAGGAGTAGAGGGGCCGTTTTTATTTGCCAATAATTTTATCTGAGAACCATTTACTAACTCAATATGTTTTTGGCCTAAATAAATATAATAATCGTTTTTAAATATTTTTGTATATAATTCTTCTAATGATAATCCTTCTTTTGTTTCATATTTTAGGGTAACATAACTTTCTGCTCTAGTCCTCACATTTATGCTTAATAAAATAAAAAATAATAATAAAAATAATATTAAAGCCTTTTTATTAATAGTAATAGGACTTCTGATAGTAATACCTCCCAGATTTTACAGGATATTTATTTAATACAGTACCAAGTATATTAGCATTCACATTATCAAGCATACTTTTAGACTTAACCAATAAATCAGTTTGAGTTTGATTAGAAGCTACTACCAAAATTAATCCATCTAATTTTGGAGCTAATGTTACTGTATCACTAACTGGAATTAATGGAGCAGTATCAATAATGATTTTATCATAATCCTTTTTTAATTGATCTAATAAATCCCCCATTTTATTAGAGTTTAATAATTCCACAGGGTTTGGAGGTACATTTCCTGTTGTAATTATATCTAAATTCTTTTCATTAGTTTTCTTTATTATTTCAGAATATTTTATATCTGCTGACAAATAGTCGCTTAAACCTCCGGCATTAGCAATACCAAAAAACCGATTAAGCTTGGGTTTCCTTAAATCTGCATCTACAACAATTACTTTCTCAAACTCTAAAGAAAGAGCATAACCTAGATTTGCAGTAACTGTTGATTTGCCTTCTTGTTCAGAAGTACTTGTAATTCCAATTGTTTTAGTATCTTCATCCGGATTCATATATTTTAAATTAGTACGGATAAACCTAAAGGATTCTGAAACGGGTGATTTAGGATGATGTTTTATATAAAGTTCATCTTTTCTTTGATCTTTCATTTATATTTCCTCCTATTTTATAAACATAGCTTGCTTTTCTAATCTATTTTAACATTTTTAAAAACATTTTCAAAACTAATTCAAGAATTAATTGATATTTAAATTACTTTTTAGATTACTTTTAATTAGAAGGTTTAATGAATATTTTTTATGGTCTTAAACTTTTAAAAAGCTAAGTTATCCAAGATAACCAAATAAAAGTTTACTATCAATTTTTATCTGAAATGTCTCAAGAAAACTCCATCCTAATCTTGTTTTTGATTAGGTTGGAGATGAATTGAGATGGTTTTAACTTACAAAGCATAAGCCCTTTCTATATTTCAATAATTCTACATCTTTAACATTTGAATTAATCGTATTACCTTCATTATCTTTCATTCTAACCCACTTTCCGTAGTTGAACATACCT
>Ga0209925_1002014_pt1 | contig 10073 bp, 8 predicted proteins | sample SalPonR2_A_D1_MG_FD_185702 | JGI IMG/M metagenome (GOLD analysis project Ga0209925, IMG submission 185702) | Salt pond soil microbial communities from South San Francisco under conditions of wetland restoration - Salt Pond MetaG R2_A_D1_MG... ...
GCTGCAGCGCCTGGGTTTTCCGCCCGGTTTTCGACAAACAAAATATGAGGGGGCGCAGATATTCCTCTTTTTCGGGCTCCTGCTGCAAGAGCCTCCGATATATCACGGCCGCCTGGTTGTAATCCTTAATCTTTCGGTAACAAATTGCCCGGATACGGTTTAGATACCGCGAATCCTGTACATAGGGGAGGACCTCTTCTATCTGCTTTAAGGCAGACTGATATTTTTCATTGGCATATAAGTGTTGAATATATACGGTTCTGATTTCAATGTCGTGGGGTTCAAGTTTGAGATAACTTTTACAGAGTCGGCCGAGGTCGGGCAGCTCAACCTCATCGCGCAGTTCAATAATTCCTCGGTATGCTTCTGTATTCTCAGACGAAAGGCGTAGGCCCTTCCGGTACCACTTGACGGCCTGGTCCGGTTGGTCATCGTCAGCATACGTGTCGGCTACAGCTTGAATCAGCAGTAGATCGGGACCAAACTCTTTTATCGCCCCATACAGTTCATCTAATATTGTCTGAATGTCGAGGGGTAAACGACTTCTGCACACTACCCGGTAATAACGGGCGGACTTATTGTCGGGATGATAATAAAGGATACTATCTATCTGCTGCAGCATTTTAGGGTATTCACCCATATCCCACCAGATCATACTCAATCCAAAATGTGCATGCAAATTTGAACGATCCCTCTCAACTGCCCGGGTAAAGTGGTTTATAGCCCATTCGGTGTATCCTATCCCCCGATAGGACTCCGCTACCAGTAGTCGTATTGGAATATCACGGCTGTTTTGCTTAAGTATATATAGGCCATGATCAAGGGCTTTTTGATAGTCCCCCCGCTGAAGATATTGAAAGGCCAGAGCATGGTCAGCCTCGCTGCTCTGTACAAGTGGAGAGTTGGGATGGGTACGCGCCAACAGACTGAGTAATTCACGCCCGCGCTGCTCATTACCGGACTGGATGTTGAGAATTGCGGTTCGATACAGTATTAGCTCATCTTCGGGTGATTCAGCAAAAGCGGACTCATAAGCCTCAACGGCCGCCTCATACTCACCGGTCTGACGGTACAACATACCAAGATACAAATTGGTAAGAATATTTTCTTTACCCTTTTGTTTTAGAAACTCAAAGGCTTCTCCGGCATACTTGGTATCTCCAGCCCTGAAATGCTGTATTCCACTAACTAACAGCGCATTCAAATAGCCGGAGTAGAGGTTTTTGTCCGTTGGATATTCCTCTACTAGACTTCCTAATATATCAGAAGCCTCGTCCGGCTTATGCAGTTTTAGAAGGGTATAGGCCAATAACATAGAAGCCTGAAAAAATCCTGGTTTGAGAGAAAGGGATTTTCTAAAATGCACAGCTGCGGAGGGATAAATTTTCATTGATAAAAATGATCTGCCCAAGAAAAAATGTCCCGCCGCTGAATCTGACCGACGGTTGACAAAAGTGCGCAGTGCGTCTATTGCCCGAGAGTATTCGCCTATTCCATGAAAACTCCGTCCAAGGTAGAGAAAGGCTTTATCCATACTGTCGTCTGCACTGATAAGATAGAGAAGCTTATCCGCCGCTTTACGGTACTCTCGTTTTCGTCCCAACTCTATAGCCTCTTGGAACAGTTGGCTGGTTTCAGAGGTGTTCATACCTGTATGCTACTGTGTGAGGCACTATTTTTCCACCTTTTTTAAAGGTCAAATTGACAAATATTGATCTTTCTGTAAACATAGACGAATCTGGAGGCAAAAAATGAAGGTAGTAGTAATAGGGGCCCAATGGGGCGATGAAGGAAAGGGTAAGATAGTTGATTTTCTGGCGGAACAATCAGATTTGGTGGTTCGTTTCTCCGGTGGCGCGAACGCCGGCCACACAGTAGTACTCCGTGATAAAACCTACAAACTGCATTTAGTTCCCTCCGGTGTAGTCTACAAGGATAAGCAGGTTGTAATGGGTTCAGGTATGGTCATTGATCCGGAAAGTCTGTTCAATGAACTATCTACCCTCGAGGAGCAGGGCATCAACTGGCAGGGAAGGGTGTTTATATCCGACCGAGCCCACGTGGTTCTACCAGAATATAAAGAGACCGATAAGCAGATGGATAGTAAGCGCAGAAATCCGATTGGTACTACCGGCCGTGGAATCGGAGTTGCCTACGCACAGAAAGCGAACCGTGACGGCATTCGCATTGGAGATTTGAACGATAACGAATTTCTCACAAGCCTCCGTCCGAATGAAAGGGAATTCCTAAATCCGTTTATTGACCGCCTTCGCACAATGAGCATCAACCTTGCGGAATTCATGCAGAACTACAGTAATGAAAAAGTACTTTATGAAGGAGCTCAAGGGATACTTTTAGATATTGACGTGGGCAGTTATCCCTATGTGTCTTCCGGCTGTTCGGCTGCTGCTGGTGCATGTCTCGGTGGTGCTATTGGACCACGCAGTATTGACCAGGTTCTGGGAGTGTTTAAAGCATACAGTACAAGAGTGGGGAATGGACCATTTCCCTCAGAATTTACCCCTGAGCGAGACGGCGACTTAGGCGACACTATTCGTGAAATTGGAAATGAATACGGTGTTACAACCGGAAGACCTCGCAGATGCGGTTATCTGGACCTAGTTGCAATGCGTTATGCTTGCCAAACAAATTCAATTGATTCACTAGTACTTACTCATCCGGACGTATACGATACCTTCGATGAAGTTTCCGTGTGTGTTGCTTACAAAATCGATGAACAGGAAACTACCTCTTTCCCCTCCTCAGCCAGAAAGCTCGAAAGAGCCGAGCCGGTACTGAAGAAGTTTCCGGGATGGAAAAAGTCTATCACTGCATCCACTTCCTTCGATGAGCTTCCGGAAAACTGCCGAAGCTACATCAACTTTATCGAAGAATACACAGGCACATCAGTCGGAATAGTATCGGTGGGTCCCGACAGAACTCAGACTTTCATTCGAAAAAAGGTGTGGTAGTTTCAAATTAGAAACGCCATCCAACCGAGGCCACCCTGTAATATTGCATAGGGTGGCCTGTTTATTGGGTGTCCCGTATCGGCTATAGGCAACTCCTATACCGGAACAAATTCAACTTTAAAATCGGAAAATTGCCTGTTCAGTTCCTCTTTTATTAGTCGATAGAGGGTGTTCTCAATTGCCATTGAAATCCCCACGCAGGTCATACAAGCAGGCCGATGAGAGTTAAATTTAGTAAACACATAAATGGTAGACCCCTCCTCGCTGTACCTGAATTTTTCAATGACCCCTAGGTCACCAATCGGAAGATTACTTTCCGGGTCTTTTACATTTTCTAACACCGCATCAAGCTTGTTTTTAACTTTCTGATCCATAACTACTTCTGTGTTGATTCTGACTTCGTGTTGAGACCTATAATTTTATACAAGCCGCAGAAACTCATTGCACCCGTTGCCAGCAACACCACCGCCGCGATTCCTAAAATGACCGCCAGACTACCTTCAACAGTACCAGTTAAAATCAAAGCTAAAAACACAATTGAAATTACATACCTTACAATTTTGTCAACCTTACCTACATTCTTAGTCATTCTGAACTCCTTATCTATTTATTACTATATAGATAATATATGAACAGAATACCAAAAATACAAGAAGTTCTTTCAAAAGTAGGGTTTTGAGAAGGCCTAAAAGAGCTCCTTATGCCGCCGGGCGGGTAGACGAGTCTTTCATCACAGAGTTTATACCAGTTTCAAGAAACAGTCGTTCATACTGCTGTTTTGCCAGAATCAAGTATGCCCATGTTACAGCAAATGCAGAAATAATAATTCCCGCTAAAAGTACATGTATATTCAATTGTAATTGACCTGCAATACCACTAAGAACGATTCCACTAAATAATAGAGTTAATGCATATTTCATAAGGTCCTCCTAAATAATATCTTTATATCGATAATAATTTAACGTTATTACTCAATAGTGTCAAGCCCTTTTATATAAATTTTTAGAACGGGAAAACACTGCTACTTTTTTTTAGTAGACGCCTGTATAAAAGCCTCAACTTCACCAGCGTTAGTCATTCCGGAACGTGCTCCCATAACTATTGTGTTAAGCGCACCGCAGGCATTGGCAAATTGAGCGGTTCTACGCAGAGACCACTGCTTTATCAAGCCATATAGCATGCCGGCGTGAAAGGCATCACCAGATCCGGTTCCGTCTACAGGGGTAATCGCAAAAGCCGGACTCTGGAAATTCTCTTCGGCGGAGGCTACAAAACAGCCCTCACTGCCGTGGGATAGGGCGACAACTTCATTACCGTATCGCTGCTGCAGGGTTTTGGCCATTTTTAGAGGTTCAGTAGTATTTGCCAGCTGTTCTGCAGCGCCAATACAGGGGATAAAGTAATCGCACAGTCGAATCAGCTCATCGAGCTCTTCGGCACTGCAGAGGCCCAGTTCATTAATCAAATCGTGTGAGGGTATATCTAAATCGAAGCTGACCTTTACTCCATTTCTCTTGGCAATAAGCGCCGCTTCGATGGAGGGAGCCAATTTCATCTCTGAGCCTTCCAAATGCAGTACACGCGCAGCGGATATGTAATTCCGACGGCTGCGTATATATTCGACGGTAATCGTATCAAGCACGTTAGGAAAAAGGGTGATTGTCCGTTCCCCCTCTTTATCAACCACAATCCAGGTCCATGGAGAGTGCGTACCTGCCTCTACTGCGCAGGTCGACATATCAATTCCATCTTCCCGGCTATATTGTTGCAGCAAAGAACCGAAGCTATCATCTCCGAGTTTACCAACAAAACCGGTTTTTAGTCCTAACCGCGCCAACCCGGTTAGTGTATTGCCCATAACACCACCGGGAAAAAGCTCATACTTTTGGGGTGGACATACAACCTTGGCATCGGCAGTGGGTATCCGATACAGTTGTATAACTTGATCAATTGCATTTACTCCGAAACCTACTATATCTAACATAAAACAAAGTATAGCTTGCACCCCGAAAATCGGCAAACCATTTTTATTTTCCAGCTCAAGCACTTCTAAACTGTACAAACACCGGAAGCCTTCCTGGAAATCTTCCCAAAAACCATCAGCCGGGAAAGCGCAGCAGCCAAGTACGGTGAATTTTTTTATTCCTTGAAAAATCCTGGGGGAGGGTATCCTGGCTGATTTCCTTGATGTCAAATAAATCATACAGGGCTGGGTCCAGCTGAAAGCGACGATAATTATTTGAAAAAATTATTTCCCCCGAAGGTTTTAAATGTTCCGCTGCGAGAGTAAGCACACGCACATGGTCTCTCTGCACGTCGAATACATTCTCATCACTTTTACGGTTTGAAAAGGTGGGAGGGTCTACAAAAATAAGGTCGTATGTCTCGAAATCGGATGAGAGAAACTCGAAGACATCCCGTCGAACAAACAAATGCGAATCCGAAGTATAGCGGTTCAAGGCGAAGTTCTTTTTTCCCCACTCAAGATAAGTAGTGCTTGTATCAACTGAGACGGTTTTTACTGCCCCCCCATCCGCAGCGTATACACTGGCAGTGCAAGTATAGGCAAACAGATTCAAAAATTTAGCTTGCTCTGATTTTTCCCGAATAATTGATCTAGTAATGCGATGGTCAAGAAACAGGCCTGTATCCAGATAATCAGTAAAATTGACATAAAACTTGAGCCCCCCTTCTTTAACAATAAAGAACTCGTGCTCAGCGCCCATTTTTGAATATTGGGAAGAGCCCTTTTGACGTTTTCGCTGCTTCAGAAAAATATTGTTTTTATCAATTTCAAAGCATTGAGGAATGGCCGCAAGAAGCTCCTGTAAACGCTGTTCGGCGGCCTCAGGTTCAATCTCTTTGGGAGGAGCGTATTCTTGAACTACCACATAGCGATCTTCATATACATCCACAGCGGCTGCGTATTGAGGTATATCCGCATCGTATATGCGGTAACAGCTCACACCGTTCTTCTTTAGATACTTTTTTAAGAGGCGCTTATTCTTTAATATGCGATTGACCAGCATATTTACACCGGAGGTCTGATCGGTGTCTTGAACGGGGATATTTCCTTGGATGGAAGTTGAGCCACCTACAGGGTTCTCGGGAGGAACAAAAGAATTCGCATCGTCAAGGGTGATTCTTACCAGTACAATTTTCAGGTTTCCATTATAAATAGTATTAATTCTATCGGCGCGCAGGCCTAACTGCTTGGCTGCAGCTTTATCGGGAGCCAAAATCGCGGCAATATAATTGGGAAAATGAGCCTTTATCCATTTACCGAACTGCGAATAAAGTAGATCTACCTCCTCCCGTTTCTGCATGCGTACCCCATAGGGAGGATTGGTAACTATCAGCCCCGGTGTGGCAGCTTGCAGGGGAACTTCCAGATGCTCGAAGGGCTGAGTTTTTAACTGAATTTTATCGGAGAGTCCGGCCCGTTTTATGTTTTCAGCAGCTGCATCCATGGCCTTCCTACTTTTGTCGGAGCCGTAAATAGGAGGTATCTGTAAAAGACCCGTCTCCCGCGCTGCTTCAGCCTCAGCGCGTACAGCATTCCAGGTTTCAACTTCATGATCTTTCCAAAACTCAAAACCAAAGCGGTTTCGCAGCAATCCGGGAGCAATATTACCGGCTATCAGGGCAGCTTCAATCGGCAGGGTTCCGGATCCGCACATAGGATCAATCAGCGCCCCTCCCTTGGCTGCAATTTCCGGCCAGCCGGCTTTGAGAAGCATTCCCGCCGCACTTGTCTCTCTTAGAGGTGCCTGGGTTCCGCTTAAGCGATAGCCGCGTCTATGAAGGCTCTCACCGGACAAATCTAAGTATAAAACGGCACTCTGTTTTTCCGTATGTAGGTGAAAACGGATGTCCGGATTTTCGGTACTCACATTAGGCCGCTCTCCACAGCTCTTTCTAAAGGAGTCTACAACTGCATCTTTTACCTTGAGTGCTGCATAATTGGCATTTTTCACTCTCGATTTAGATACATTCGCATCGATGGCAAAGGTTGATGAAAGCGGAAAGATTTCATCCCAGGGTACTTCAGCTGCACCGGTATAAATATCTTCTTCGTGGGTAAACTCAAACTCATGCAATTTAAGCAGCACCCGCGAACCAACTCGGGACCACATACATAATCGATAGGCAGTACCCACATTACCCGAAGCATGGCAGCCGGCAACTGTTTGTTTTATATCGGATGCACCCAACACTTCCAACTCATCCTTCAAAAGTGGCTCGAGATAGCGAGTGCAGGTAACAAAGAGCCTATACATATTTCTTACCTACTCATTTACCAGCTGGACATCCGGAGGCAGATTGTAAATTACATCCTTCCGTTCTATAACAATCCGACTTTTCTTCAGAAGCTCTTTGTCGGCTTTAATACTGTCTAAAAGCTCATGGGTAGGGTTTATAGCTATCGGCCGCCCAACTCTCCGCAGCATCGATAAATCTCCATTTGTATCCCCATACGCATAACTTTCAGTCAAATCGATATTGTAATCCTGCTCCAGCTGATGTATAGCTTTATTTTTGCTCTCGGAATCCCACATGGGAACTACCTCGCCTGTAAAGCGGCCCTGCTGGTCCAACAGGTATTCAGCACCCCGATATGCATCTATTCCAAACTTTTCCGCCATTTTTGATACTAAAAAGGTCGGGCTCCCTGAAATAAAAAATACCTTATGCAGATTATCCTGGTGCCATTTAATGCGGTCACGGGTAAACTTATACACAATGTCACCATTTAATCGAATTACCTGGTTGCCGATAAACTCAAGATCACTTTTTTTACGTCCTTTTAACGCCTCAATATAAATGTCTATCAACTCCAGCATATAATCTTCGTAGTGTCTTACTCGTTTGCGCCACTCTTTATAGGTGTATTTAACATTCGAATGCCATAAGCGCGGATCGATAACTTCGTATTTAACCAGTTTCTTAAAATGCTCTATCATTAACGAATTACGGTGAAGCGTACCGTCAATGTCAAAAAACGCACCAATGTTCAATTTACTTCCTCGCAGTTTGAATTGATCTTGAGTATTTCACAGTTTGTTTTGATTTTCAACTCTACGGTGGATATACACAAACTCACTTAGCAGCATTGCCGTGGCTCCCCAGATGCGCCCTTTAGAACTCCTGTAATAGGGGGCGGTTATCTTTCCACTACTGGAATCAAATATCCCCTCTTCAGGATTTTGCAAAATCTCATTAAGAGGCAGGGGAAGTATCTCCTGCACCTCACTCGGCTGCGGCCGCATTTCCGCTTTACCATGGGTACAGGCAACTACTGGAGTTACCGAATAGTTGCTTACGGCAATAAACAGCGGCGTCAGAACCCCTAAAACTTCCACTTCCTTCGGAGCAATATCTATCTCCTCATGGGCTTCGCGCAGGGCTGTTTCGATTGGAAATTTTTCAGATCCCTCATGAGCTCCGCCGGGCAGCGCAATTTGTCCTCCATGGGTACCATTCTCGGTACGTCGAATAAGGGGTAAGTAAATTTCAGATTCATATGTATACAGTAGAATAAGCACCGCCGCCGGCCGGGAATTACGTGGATTATCCATATACTGAGCATCAATACGGCCTTTTGGGGAAAGCTGCATATGAACCGGCAGGCCAGGCAGAGATTCGGAATTTAGATACCTATGCAAGGTCTCACAATATTTCTTAAATCGCATTATCGTTATTATTATAATTGATTTCGGCTAATGCAACTACCTTGAAGATGAATTTCGATATACTTGCAGATATACATGGAGGCCAAAAAATTGGGCCCGTCAAAAGAACGGACCCAACTTATTAAGTCAGCCAGAGTACATGTTATTCCTCTTCAGGCCAGGCCTGGTCGATACTCTTTAGGGCATTTTCCAATTCGTCGCCGCTGACCCAGTTGGTCATTTGTTTCCAGAAGGCTCCGGCACCTACTTGTCCGGGCATCATATCTGAGCCGTCAAAGCGGAAGGTATCGGCATTATGAAGAATCTCGGCATATTTTCGGTTCGCTTCCGTGGGGTACCAGTCGAGTTTTGCATCCTTATGCGGAGCAACTACGCCGCCGGATTGAACCCATTCCTTAATAGATTCGCCGGTCGATAGAAAACGCATAACCGCCCGTACTTCCGGACGATCGGTGAATGCTCCCATAATGTCGCCGGCACCCAGTACCGGGCGTCCTTCTTCCTCATCTATAGGCGGCAGATAGAAAAAATCGATATCCTCTCCGACAGTAGTCCCCTCCGGGAAAAAGTCGGTAATGAAACTTGCCTGTCGATGCAGCATAGCCCGGGGAGGGTCGGTAAAAAGTGGTTCTACAGCATCACCAAAGGGTACAGTCAATATACTATTCCTTCCCCCCACAACTAAATCTTCGTTGAACCAGATGTCCGCCATAATATTACAGGCCCGTCTCACTTCCTCCGAATTAAATGGAAGTTCTCCACGTACCCAGGCATCGTATTTTTCCGGAGTTACGGTCCGCAGCATGATATCTTCCAACCAATCCGTCGCAACCCATCCGGTTGCACCGGAGCTCTCTATGCCTATCGTCCATGGGGTATAGCCATCGTCAACCATTTGCTGTGAAAGTGCCATCATTTCATCCCACGTTTCCGGTATTTCATAACCGGCCTCATTAAACTCCGATTTCGGATACCATACCAGACTTTTCACATTTGCCCGGTACCACACCCCAGCCATGGTGTTATTGATGGTGGCGATATCTATCCAGCTTTGGTCATAATGTTCTTGCAGATACCCCTCTTCAAACCAACCGTTAATGTCCTGAACCTTACCCCGCGATACAAAGTCTTGCAGTAGTCCGGGCTGGGGAAAAGCTGCGATATCGGGGGGATCTCCACCTTCGACTCTCACAGTAATGAGTGATTCAAAATCACTCGAACCTTCGTAACGCACGTCAATACCGGTGGCATCCTCAAACTTTACCAAGCTTTCTTCGAATAGATTGGAACCAGGTTCTACAAACGCCCCAAAAATGTTAACTTTGGTACCGGACAGGTCTTTGCCATTTGTCCAGGGGTTGTCGGTTAGGTTAGAACCGGCGGCCCCGCTTTCTTCTTGGCCTTTCTC
>Ga0209925_1002016_pt1 | contig 10069 bp, 10 predicted proteins | sample SalPonR2_A_D1_MG_FD_185702 | JGI IMG/M metagenome (GOLD analysis project Ga0209925, IMG submission 185702) | Salt pond soil microbial communities from South San Francisco under conditions of wetland restoration - Salt Pond MetaG R2_A_D1_MG... ...
AGGCTCTAGAGCCGGAATTCTATAAACAGGAACATTATCGGGAACATCTTCAAACAAAGAAGGATCAGTAGCAGGAAAATCGCCATTTTTAACAGTGATCACTACTGGATTCCAGCCAAATTCTGGTAAGTATTTGATAAATTTTAGCACTCGCTGAACGCCAGGCCCGCCAGCAGGCGGAAAATAGTAAGTAATGATTAATATATTTCGTGAAATTTTTGTCATAGACAATTTTATATCATACTAATTTATTTTCCTATAAAGTTTTACCAAAGTATTTTTCATTCTTTGCCAGCTATATTTTTGGCGTTCTCTGGAAATATTTTTTGCTATTTTGTGTTTATCACAGGAGGTGAAATACTCAATAACTGCCTTAGAGATTGCTTTCGAATCTTTAGGCTCGACAACAAAACCGGTTTTGCGATCATGAACAACTTCTGGTAGTCCACCTACATTGGTGACAACGCAAGGCAAATTATAGGCCAGGGCAATCTGGGTAATTCCACTTTGAGTAGCGCTAATATAAGGAAGTACTAGAATATCAGCGGCAGAAAAATAGAGATTGACCTGATCATCGGGCACGTATTGATCCTGGACTACTATATCTTCTGCTACTCCACTTTCCTGAATAAGGTCGAGATAATTTTGTTTATTATGATAAAATTCGCCGATAATCAATAGTTTCCCGCCAATCTTAGAATGGATTTGGGGATAGGCCTGGATCAAATATTCCAGACCTTTGTAATTCCTGATGTAGCCAAAATATAACACCAAAGGTTCATCAGTTTTTATATCAAGTTTTCTGCGGGCGCGACTCGATTCTAGAGCTTTACCAAAAACATTGTATAAAGGATGGGGATTGTATTCATACGGGGCTCGAGGAACAATTTTCAAAAGATCGGAAGTCACTGAACGCGATTGAATAAGGAAACCATCAGCAGCATTAAAAAAGAATTTTGTAAGCACTCTATCCAGAGGAGAGCCTTCATGTGGGGCAACATTATGACAAAGGCTGATTATCTTTATGTTATTATCTCTGTATTTTATCATTCTGGTAATTGTGCTAAGAAGTAGGGAAAAGAAAGGTTGCCAGAATTGGATTATTACCAGATCATAATTTTTGGAGATAATGTATTGAGCAGTTTTAGTCCAGCTGCGGGGGTCAAGAAAATCGAGCATTCTCAGTGAGGGGATATGGCTAAATTTTTTACTCTGTTCGTATTGGGTCTTGCCGGGAAATATTAATTTTGGATAAAGCCGCTTGTAATTGATTATATCAACATTATGGCCTTTGGAAAAATTTTCATATAGCAGATTGGTGTGTAGTGCAATTCCACCTCGATAGGGATAAGCCGGTCCTATAATTGCAATTTTCATTTCCGGGTATCATTTTTTCTTTTATTAAAATAGGTTATCAGTTCTCCGATCAAACCGATCGAAAAGGATTGAATTCCAAAAATTAATAATAAAGCGCCAAATAATAACATGGCAAAATGCTTATTAAAGGGTTCATTATAAACGTATTTCAGGATTAGAACATAAAATTCTGAAATCAATCCGAAAAACAGAAAAATAATTCCACTGATTCCAAAAAAGTGCATAGGTCTTTTCATATATTTGGTGATAAAAGTGACGGTGATTAGATCAAAAAAGCCCCGCCAGAAACGGTTAATACCATATTTGGTCTCACCATATTTTCGAGGAAAGTGACGCACCTTGCGCTCTCCGCTGGTAAAACCCTGCTGGCCGGCAATTACAGGTACATAACGGTGCATCTCCCCATACAATGTAATATTTTTAACCACCTCGCGTCGATAAACTTTGAGGCCATTATTGAAATCATGAAGCTTAATGCCACTTAACAATCGGGTAAAATAGTTGAATATTTTGCTGGTGTGTTTCTTGACAAAAGGATCTTTACGATCTTTTTTCCAGCCACTGACCAGGTCAACATCTGTTTCTACTAATTGGTCAGCCATTTTAGGAATAGCATAGGGGTCATCTTGTAGATCAGCATCAATTGTGGCTATATATTTACCTCTCGCTGCTGCAAATCCCGCATTTAGGGCTTCGGCTTTTCCTTTATTTGTCAGAAAGTCAACCTGAGTAATATTGCTATAAGAATCGGCCAGCTCTTTCTCAATAGTTTTGGAGCCATCTTTACTACCGTCATCAACAAAGATGATCTCCAGATCGTAAGAACTTTTCTCAAAAGCATCCTGCAGTTTTTTGTTTAATTCTTCTAGAGAATCCCGTTCATTATAGACGGGAACGACGACACTGATCAAATCTTTATCTTGTGACAACTGAAACCTCTCGTTTTAATTTTGCCAGAGTTTCAAAGTTAAAATCAGATAAATTTATCTCAATGCGAACAGGATTGGTAATATTTTCCAGTATTAATTTGGAAGGAAGAAGGATATTGCCATTTAATTTATATTCTTTATAAAGTACTCGCGCTACTTTTTTGTTGCTGTCATAGAAAGTAATTTTTTCTACGTAATTTTCTTTCTCATCTACCTTATAACGGGCAGTAAGTTTTCGGGCAGATTTATAGGTGATAATATTATTGACGCTGTCTTCCAAACTTTGATGATAGGAGTCGGAAATTGGAATACCAAGCAGAATCTTGCGGAATTCAGAGACTGATAATTTATTATCAATAGTTAGATAGGAATAATTGCCGGGCAGTTTTTTGCCTTCCATATGCTCATTTTTTCTTTGTAGCCAGAGATGAAAGTGATCATTATTCATTGTGAGATGGGCTAATTTTCTTCCAATCAGGTCTTTAAATTGGATTTGCAGGGAATCAATAGTATTATATTCCAATTTTGCAAATAAATTTCCATTTTTATGGGTCTGACTAATATTGATGTGACCATCCATCTTTATATTGACGAGTTTGGAAAGTTGTTTGTAGCGATCATTGATTTTGCATTCTCTGCTGACAATCGGTTCTGGAACAATCTTGGCAGGTTTAACTGAGCAGGATGATAGATATATCAATACCAATATTACGAAAATATTTAGGTATTTAAGCGGTTGTTTTTTAGCAATTATCGTGTCAATTGTTAGATTCAAGTTCTTTAGCCTCCTGATAATAATTTTGCGCTTCTTTTTCTTTGCCCATTTTTTTGTAAATATCACCTAAATGTTGATAGATTTCAGCATTTCCATTCTCAATTTGGTCCAGAGCCTTTTTGATCCAGCTGGCTGCTTTGCGCGGCTTATCCATTTTGAAATAGATCCAGCCCTTTGTGTCTAAATAGGATGGATTATTCGGCCTGAGTTCCAGGGCTTTGTCAACATATTTAAGCGCTGAATCCAATTTGTATCCGCGTGTCGCCCAGCTGTAGGCCAGATTATTGAGAGCAATGGCATCTTTGGGATCATTTTTGATCAATGCCTGATAAAGACTGTCGGATTTATGGTATTGCTTTTTCTGATCCCAGCTATTGGCCAGCATATGAGCAGCTTCAGTGTGGTTCCTGTTTATTTTTATAGATTTTTTCAAATGCTCGATTGATTTAGAAATGTTTCCCCGTGAATAATAGATTGAACCTTTTAAGTAGGGAATATCAGCATTCTCTGTAAATTTTAAAGCAGCTGAATCCAGAATATTCAAGGCGGAACTGTCCTGATCATAGTTACTATAAAGAGAGGCTAAGTTAAGATAATGAATAGTTTCGTCAGGAAATTGCTCTATCAATTGTTGCAAACTTTTTTTGTTCTGCTGAAAATTTTTGCCACTTACTAATAGACTGCTAAGAGTTCTCTGATACTGTTTTTCACCGGGATTGATTTCGACCAATTTCTCATAGATATAAGTTGCCGTTTCAAGGTTCTTATTACCTAGTGCTATTCGAGCACGAATGCGTAAATATTTTTCGTTTTCAGGCTCAAGTTTGACAAGTCTATCAAAGAGAGCACTGGCTGAATCTACATTTCCTCTTTCCAGATGTATTTTTGCTAATTCTTCCAGAGCCGGGACCTGATCAGGATCCTGATCAATTATGTTATTCAGAATTTTTCGAACTGTATCTATACGATTTGTTTCTTTGAGAAGAAGACCAGCATATTTGTAGCTGAAATCCAGATTATCGGGATTTTTGCTGTGCAAGTACTGATATTCTCCAAGACTTTTTTTGGTTTGGTTGGAAACCAGGTAAAGATGAGCTAAAAGTTGCCTAACTTCAAGTTTTTCCGGGCTAAGTCTTTTAGCTGTCTGAAGAGCTTCCAGAGCCGGTTCAATTTTGCCCATATTCATGTAGGATTTGCCCAGCTGCAAATATATTATTGTAGATGAAGAATCATGTCGAATTGCGTCCTGATATTCCAGAATGGCCTGGGGATATTGATTATTCAAGTAGTACAGCTCTCCATTTAGAAAATGCTCTACTGCAACAGGGTCATAGCTATCAACACGGGTTTTTTTAATCTGTTTATCACGAACTGGTGTCTTTTGAATTAACGAACAGGAGGAAAAAAACAGCAAGGTCGCTATTAGAACAAATATTGATTTAATAATATTTTTTTTCACAGATTTTCTCAAATTTAATTAACTGTTGAATCTAAATAATTATTCATAATCGGTTCTAAAATCTTTAGCAGCAATATTAATGCCCCGGATTGATAGTGGTCATGAATAATTTAATATGCCCTGCGTTGATAGGAAACAGGGCATATTTTTAGAATTGTCTTTATTTGTAGACTTCCTTTTTATTGCAATCACATACTTTTACTATTCTGGTCTTAAACTTGAGCGATTTTCCATTATCTACTGAATCAATATGTTTGACCAGTTTGATTTCAGCTCCGCACTCGGGGCACTCCTCTCCATGGGCTTTTTGAGCTGTTTTCTTTGTTTTCTCTGCAAATGTTGGTGACATTATATTCTCCTTTTATATTTTTAAGATTGATACATTGTTACTTGATTTTTTCCAGCCTGTTTGGCTTCATACATGGCTTTATCAGCATTGGCAAAAATATCTTTGTAATTTTCTCCATCCCGGGGAAAGGAGGCAAATCCAATACTGACTGTTATATCATGTTCCCCATCGCTATTTTTAAATCTAAAATTTTCTATATTACTGCGAATTCTTTCAGCAGTGTCGTTGCAGTCGTTTTTGTCAGCGTTGACCAGAATTATTGTAAATTCTTCTCCACCATATCGGGCGACTGTATCAATAGAACGCACACTGCCAAGGAGTACACGGGCAATTTTTTTGAGGACAAAATCACCAAAAGGGTGACCGTGAATATCATTGACATCTTTAAAATCATCAATATCGAGGACGAGCAATGTCAGAGTGTTATCATAACGTCTTGCACGTTCTATTTCCCGTTTAAGCGTGTCAATAAAAGCCCGACGATTATATAACTGGGTTAGGCTGTCAACGGTTCCTAGAGTTTTTGCTTTCTGATATTTTGAGAGGGCCTGGCTGGCTCTGTTAAATGAGTTGCAGAAGAATGTCAATAGAGTTAGATCCTGTTTGGTATAATTGTTAGCATTTTTGCTTTCGAGAATGATACCGCCTGGTGTATTATTGCTGAAAGCGATTTTTTTTCCAATAGCAGAACGATAGTGAAGGCTTTCCATATCATCGGGAAGAAAGCGGAATTCCAGATGACTTTTATCATAATCCGGAATGAATATTTGGCCTGCATCGGTTATTACTTTTGGCAGTCCATTACGATTATTTATATGGGTGCCCATAGGTGTTTCAGTATCTTCACCATCAATATATTCGATACTTGTCTCATAAGTCGAATCACTGGTATTTTTTGAAAAGACTGTCAATTTATCGTAAGAAAAATATTTATTGAGTATCCTACATGATTTTTTGAGAAAATCCAGACGGGAAAGATCAAGCGATATATTTTGGTGAAAATCGGCAATATCCTGCAAAAATTTGATTTGATTCGATTGCAATTCCAGAGCATCAACCTGCCAGATGAATTGTGAGAAAAGGTGAGCAAAATTTTGAGCTAAAGCGGCCGAACCATTATCCCAAATGTTCTTTTGGTTACTATCAAGTCCAATTATACCTACAAATCCTCCTACAATCACAGGAATCAGCATAAGAGAATTGATCTCTTGAGAATCGTTGTAATATATAAGGTAGGTGCTGTCAAATTGGGAACGGTCATAGATTTTAGGCTTTTCCCGTCTTGTTATGTCACTATAGATTGACCCACCTATTTTAAATTCTTTGGAAAGGGATACACTATTTTTCGAAGTATAATTTTGCAAAATATACTGTTGATCCTGCTTATTATAAAGGTAAAGAAAAGTAGTATGAGCATTGAAGGATTTGCGGATTAGTTGTAGAAGTTTACCAGTCAATTCTTTGTAATTCTTCTGAGCATCAATGGAGGTATCCATGGGTACATTGTCAACTTTTTCAGTTTTTCTTTCTTGAGGTCGGGAATTTTGACTGGAAAATTTATAAACGGTACGAATTTCCACAAGCAAGTAGATGAAATAGGCCAATACTCCGGTGAAAACAAATGCATTTAGGACGTAGTGAAAAAAGTTCGGTATATTGTTGAGGAGCCTTGCCCCGGGATATACCAGAAAAAGAAACAAAAAGAAAAGTAGAACAAATCCAATTAATATTATATATAAAAAATTCTTCATAATTCACTACTATTTTAAGCACCCAAAGATACTATTTAATTGTTTAAAAATCAACGGAATTATTCCACCGTGACCGCCTAAATGACAGGTGAAATTGAATTCTGCTGTAAAATTTATAGTATTAGGGATTACAGCAACGGTTTTTAATGTTGCTGTATTGGAATGAAAATGGGTAATAAAATTTCCAGCCGAGTTATTGACCTTTAACAGGAGTGATCTTCTTTTTTAGATTTTCAAGTCTGTCCTGATCTACTGAGTCGGAGTGACCATTTCCAATCGAATCCTGATGATAAGGAAGACCTTCCTGGGTCACAAATTGTTGCTGTGGAGAATCCATTTGTTTTTGATTCAATTTATCTTTAACAATTTTGGGAGTTGTAGTGCTGGAAGCAGGCGCCATATTTTGATACTGGTGAATAGAAAAGGCCGTTATTAGAATAACTAATGCTGCGGCAAAACCATAGGAAAGAGCGGGAATTTTGTTGAAAAAATCAAAAAAGCCGGATGGTTGACTTTGGTTTTCTCTGATCTGGAGTATTTTGTTGCGCAGATTGGTATGGAATTCCGGGCTGAGTTCAGGTACAGGAATATTCTGAAGCTGTTTTTTAGTAGATTTAATGCTATTGAAAAGCTGGCTGCATTGAGGGCATTCTTCTAAGTGCTTTTCGAAAAAATCTTTGTCGTTGTAATTAATCTCTCCGTCCAGGTAGTTGGAAATCAATTGTTTAAAATAGTAACAGTTTTGCATATTTGCTTATCACCTCTCTATTTAGTTTAAAATTTTATTAATTTCTTCCTGTAACTTAATCCTAGCTCGATTTATTCTGGATTTTACAGTTCCAAGAGCGACACCGGTAATTTTACTAATTTCATCGTAAGAAAGTTCCTGAATATCTCGTAAAATTATAACTTTTTTTGAGTGGTCGGGGAGATTGGTCAGAGCTCGCTGGATAACTTTGGGGTCAGCAGCGGCAGTTGGCCGTTCAATATTTTCGGTTTCATCTTCATCTTCCAGAGTATTTTCCCAATCTCTTTCGCCGAAATTAGAAAATGAGTAGGTTTGTCGGGTTTTCCACTTGCGTAGTTTGGTTTTGGCAAGATTCCCGGTAATGGTAAAAATCCAGGTGGAAAATTTGGCGATAGGGCGATAGGAATGTTTATTTTGATAAACTTTCAGGAAAGTGTCTTGAACAATATCTTCTGCCACGCTTCGATCATTGACATAGCGATAGGCAAAATACATTAGCCTTTTTGAAAAGCGGTTGACTAATTCTTCAAAGGCTGACTCATCGCCCTCCTGAAATCTTTTCATCAATTCTTCGTCTGTAATTCTATTATCATTCTTATTTTTATTCATTAATCCTCATTTATTATTTAGTGGAGCTTGAATCTATTATTCTGATAATTAAAGGTATAATAACTTCCTTCGGCTTAAGAGAACTTGATTTACCCATCAAATCAGCTTTTCTGATTTGGGTGAAAATGTATTCAAAATCAGCCTTTTTATAAAGGTTGTAAGATTTTTGCAATTTATCCAGCTGCTTTTGTCTAAAATAAGATTTTTTGTCCTTGCCAGGGTGATGGATTTGATAGTAGGCCCAAATATCTAAAAATCTATTATACAACATTATAATTAGGTAAGGAATTTTAGCTCCATTTTTAATCAAAATCATGCAAATATTAATTGCTTGATAATAATTTTTGTTCCCAATAGCGTCCAGAAAATCGTATATCTGATATTGTTTTTCGCCGCCTACGATCTCTTTAATATCATCGACTGTGATTGTTGCACCTTTATCTAAACCTACTGTCACTTTTTCTAATTCTGCAAATGTATGGGATAAAGAATCATCGGTTTCAGCGATTAAAAGTTCGCGAGCGTCAGGTTTGATTTGATAGCCCTGTCTCTTTACAAATTTGTTGACATATTCAGGATAATATTTTGGGAAGGGAGTATAAACTTTGATTTGATGGGCTTTTTTGCCTAGTTTTTTGATAAGAGCATTCTTGTTTTCAGTTGTTAAAATAAGCAAAATATTTTTATCAATAGAAGCAAAATATTTTAGAAGTCGATCCTGATATTTCTTTTTTATTTTGTCAATATCTTTATAGATGACTATTTTTGTGCTGGAAAATAGGCCGACGGAATACAATTCTTCCAAAAAATTTCTATCAATTTCATCCTTTTGGGATTTCTGTACTTTTCCGTAGAATATTTCTCTTTCATCACAATCGAAAGATTTATAAAGCGCATTCAAAATTTTTTGACGAAGAAAAAAATCGTCACCAAGCAGGAGATAAACTGGCTTGAGATTGCCTTTTTCGATTTTGTTTAATTCATTAAAAAATGAAGCCAAATATACTCCTCTTTATAGAAATATTAAAACCAGAGCAGCGACAATAAGGCAGTATGGGGCAAACAAACTGAATTTGCCACTTTCCAGAATTTTGAGTAAAAATTTAATAGCTAAATAGCCAATAACAAAAGCTGTTATCATTCCTACTAATAAAATTCTGATTCTAGGACCATCTATATTGCCGGAAAATAGGTCTGCCAATGTAAATACCATTGATCCAGCAATAGCCGGTATGGCCAGTAAAAAGGAAAATCGAGCTGCCTCTTTGCGGGAAATTCCTGTGAAAAGCCCTGCACTAATGGTCATACCAGAGCGAGAAATACCGGGAAAAATGGCTAGCATTTGGGCCATTCCAATCAAAATTGACTTTCCGGAACTTAAAGATTGAGAATGGATTCGAATATAGCGAGTTGACCACAGAACTACTCCGGTAAATATTAAAGAAAAACCTACTAGATTAACATTGTGAAAGATACTTGTAAAAAAATCTTCAAGGAAAATTCCGGCAAGAGCAGCAGGAATTGTTCCAATTATAACAAATATGCTGAGTTTAAAATAAGGGTCGGACTGAAAATTATACTTTGGTCTGCTAAGTCCTGAGAAAAAACTTTTTATCATTTCAATTATATCGGAGAAATAGATGACAACGACACTTAAAAGTGTACCAAAATGGACAAAAACTTCGAAAGATAGGCTTTCCATTTTGAGACCGAGTAATTTTTGGAAGATGACTAGATGTCCACTACTACTTACTGGCAAGAATTCTGTTAGTCCCTGTAATGTCCCAAGAATAATACTGTCAAGATAATTCATTTAAGTAACTCCTAATCATAGATATGTTGTCTATCAGCTTGTAAATTTATCTCTCAAAAAGTAGTTTCGCAAGGATACTGTCAGTTTTTCCTGCTGATGGAGTGCAGGTAAAATTTTGTTGACAAAAGAAATGCAGAATTATAAATTAGGGTGCTTTTTATCAGCCCCGATGGCTCAATTGGCAGAGCAGCGGCCTCTTAAGCCGACGGTTACAGGTTCGATTCCTGTTCGGGGTACAATCAGTAAAAACAATAACTTA
>Ga0209925_1002017_pt1 | contig 10067 bp, 10 predicted proteins | sample SalPonR2_A_D1_MG_FD_185702 | JGI IMG/M metagenome (GOLD analysis project Ga0209925, IMG submission 185702) | Salt pond soil microbial communities from South San Francisco under conditions of wetland restoration - Salt Pond MetaG R2_A_D1_MG... ...
CAGCAGAATGAGCCCATCCTTTATTTTTAATATATCCTCTTAAATCAGTTTCTTTTTTATAATAATTACAAACAAAACTTGTAGTTTTATTAAATTCCCTTTGGTTAAGGAAGTCTAATTCATTATCTTTATTAATTAAAACTGCAATCTGTAAAACAGAAAATGTTCTGGTAAATACTGAATCATTATTTTTATTTCCTATTTGATAAAACAAATGATCCTCATCTAAACATATATTTAAAATTTCTTTTAATTCATCTCTATCATATACATCATTTGATATCCAGTTTGCCATAACCATATAGATTAGATCATCTCTTAACATTGAATCGGTATCACCGATATTATCTAAAATACTATTTGTAATTTCTTTATAATCAAATTCATTACTTAACTCATAATTATTTTTTGCAATCTTTGTTAAGTTAGTTTTTAATTTTTCTTTATCCATTCTTTATCCCTCATTTTTTTCACTTATTTTTCTATAGAGTAAACCGCTGCTTCATCTTCATTATAATATAATTTAAAGTTGTTGAATCCTACTTCATCAAATATTTCTTTTTCTGTTTTTATTGAAAAAGGAATATCTATATGATAGGTCCCATCTTCTTTAATATTTTTTCTTTCTTTTAATTTTAAATATTCTTGCTTTAGTTTAATTTCTTTACTTTGATTAACTATATAATCCCCTTCAATATAAATACCACCTGGTTTTAAAGCATTATAAATTTTTTTATATAATTTATATTTTGTTTCATATAGCAGATGATGAACAGTCATTACAGAAATAATATAATTATAATTTCCTTTTTTAAATTCATAATCTAAATATGAATCAACTATTAAATTAATTTGATTTTTCTTTCTTTTATATTTTTCTTTTAAAACTTCTAACATTTCTTTTGATAAATCAAGGCAGTCTATTTGAGTATTAGGGCATTTTTTGAAAATATTATTTAATTCAAGACCAGTTCCACATCCTAGGTCTAAAATTATAATTTTTTCATTAGTTGGTTTTATTCCTTTAGATACTTTTTCATAAAAAAGAGTATAATTATTTATATTTTCTTTCATATGATTATCATATGAAACTGCTCTCAAGTTGAAAAAATCCTTCATATCTTCAATCTCTTTATTCATAAAATTCACTCTTTTCTAAGTAAAAAACATCTTTTTTATTTATTTTTAGTTTTAAAAAACTTCTTCTATTACAACGTTTAAATTTCTTAATAAATCCATCTCTTCAATTAGTTCATTTCCTTCTTTGTCTTCAATAACTCTTAATTTAGGTCTAGTAGGGTAATTTGAATTTTGTTCTTTAACTATTGCTTTTTTTCCATTACTTAATTTAACCATAGATCCATTAGGATAGATAGCAAGATTTCTAACAAACTTATTTACATAATAGTTATCAAACTGTTTATCAGAATTACCCATTATATAGTTAATTGCTTCATGTACTGGCCATCTTTTACGATATGCTCTATCACTGGTTAAAGCATCATATACATCTGTAATTGCAACTATTTTTGCAAACTCATGAATGTCTTTATCTTTACTTTGTTTAGGATAACCAGAACCATCAAGCCTTTCATGGTGTGATAAAATTGCAGCTTTAGATACAGGACTTATTTCACCTGCTTCTCTTATATAATCATAACCTAAACGAGGATGTTCTTGTATTATTTTATATTCTTCGTCATTTAATTTATCTTTTTTAAATAGTACTTCTGGTGGAATTAAGATTTTACCTATATCATGAAGAATTGCTCCAATACCTAGTTTGTTTAATTCTCTAACATTAAAATTTAAGGACTTTCCTAATATAATTGAATATACAGCAACATTTACAGAATGTTCAAAAGTATAATCATCAAAGTTTTTTATATCCATCATATTTACTATTACATTTTCTGAGTTATTTAATATATCATCTACAATAGCAGATACAGTGTTTTTTATCTTATCAACGTTTATTTTTTTATTAAATTTAATATTACTCATAAAACCTTTAATTCTTCTTTGACCTTGTTCTCTTAGTTCATCTTTTATTACATAATCAACTTCAATATCCTCTGAATATTTATCTTCTATATATACATAGTTTATTCCAATACCTTTTAATTTTGCCTTATATTTATATAGATCTTTTACCCCAATATTTAAAAGAATATTATTATTATGATATATAGTTCTTGCTAATCTCATATCAGGTTTAATATCCTCTACAGGAACAAGTCTCATCAATGACCACCCTTTTTATTATATCTATTATATATTTTCTGTTTAAAATATATTTAGTTAGTAAATTCATTATTAAAATATTATAAATATTTTTTTAATATCAATATACATTATATAAAAACTGACAAATAATGTAAAGCTAAAGCTGTAATCTATTTTTATATTATTTTAGAGTTTATAAAAAGAAAAGAGCACAACTATAGTTAGTTATGCTCGGTCACACTTTCTTTTAGTATGTCAATTCCATGTGGTATGATATCTTCTACGACTTCTAAACACTCTTTAACAGCTTTTGGACTCCCAGGTAAATTTATTATTAAAGTGTTATTTCTTATTACTGACTTTGCTCTAGATAAAGCAGCTTTTTTAGTTATTTTAATTGTTTCTAATCTCATCAAATCAGCTATCCCTGGAGCATCTTTATCCATTATTTCAACTGTTGCTTCTGGTGTTACGTCCCGGGGGGCAAATCCTGTCCCACCTGTTGTTAAGATTAAATCTATATCTTCTCTATTGGAAAGTTCAATTAATTCTGCTTTGATTTGGTCTTTTTCATCTGGAATTATATTGTAATAATTTTTTTTTGCTTTGACATTCTTTAACATATCAATTATTACTGGTCCACTTTTATCTTCTCTTTTCCCTTGTGAACCCTTATCACTAATTGTAATAACAGCAGTATTTATCATTTAATCAGCTCCTATTATACTTATTTTCCCACTATCTTTTAATTCATATCCCTTTAATGATTTTACAGAGTTTTGGAATTTATTTGATTGTATTATCTCAATTATTTTTTTTATTCTTTTATCTTTTAACATATTTGCTTTAATTATTATATCATACTTTTCCTTTTTTATTGGAATAAAATCTAAGCCTGCTGCTTCAGCTGCTGCTCTGATACCTAAAGCACTATCAGCAGAACCTTCAGCTATCTGTACAGCAGCGCCCATATGAGTTAATTCTTCTGTATTGTAACCTTGAATGACTTTTTTATCTATATTATTTTCATCTAATAGATAATCAAATAATACTCTAGTTCCTGATCCTCTTTGTCTGTTGATAAATTTAATATCTTTTTCTTTTAAATCAATAATCTTTTCTATCTTTTTTGGATTATCTTTTTTAACCATTAAGCCTTGCTCACGATTTACAAGATTCATTACAGCTATTTCTTGATAATTTTTAAAAAAGTCATTAATATGCTTTTTATTATATTGACCAGTCTTTGGATCCAAAAGATGAGCACCTGCTAAGTGACATTCCCCTCTTTTTAATGAGACTAAACCTGATAAACTACCAACAGATTGAATATTAAGTTCAAAACCGAGTTCTTCTTTTTTAATCTGATCAACCAATACATCAATACTTAAATCATGACTTCCTATCATAAGAAGATTATTTTTTATCTTTTCTTTTGATTTAAGTAAATATATTTTAGCTTTTTCATTAGAAAAAATGCCTTCTTTACTTTCTGGTATAGGTAATATTCCATCAGCATTGATTAAAGAATGCATTGAAGCAGATCCTCTTTTTTGTGTTGTTGCTATTAATTGATCATCTATATTAGCAATATTTACTCTTACAAACTCTTTTAATCCTGCTGAAGATGGAATTTTCTTTTTTACAGTTGCTTGTATACTTTCAGGTAGTTTATACGGTTGTTTTAGAAAATGTTTAACTAGAGGTTTAAAAAATAAATTGAAATCTAATAATGCTGAAAGTGGATAGCCCGGCATTCCTAATACAGGTTTATTATCTACTTCAGCTATAATGATCGGTTTACCTGGCATAATATCTACACCATGTACTAAAACTTTTCCAATTTCCTGTAAAATATTTAGTGTATAATCTTCTCTACCTGCTGATGAGCCAGCAATAGTAACAGTTATATCATTGTTTTTAACTGAATCTAAGATATTATTTTTTATTTTTCTATAGTCATCTTCAACTATCTTATTTTGTTTAACTACACAACCCCACTGTTTAGCTAATAGGTTCAACATAGTTGAATTAAAATCAGTAATCTGTCCTTTTTTTCTTTCAGTATTAGGACTTACAAGTTCACTTCCAGTTGGGATTATTCTTGCCTTTGGTTTTTTTAGAACTTTGACCTTAGAAACCTGTGCTTCTAACATTGCACCCACATCATAAGCGTCAATTTTGGAATAAGAAGGAATAATCATCTGTTTTTTTATTACACTTTCTCCTATACTTCTAATATTGTTCCAAACAGGCACACTTTTTATTATTTCAATATTTGATTCATCTAATACTTCTACATCCTCTATTTTGATTACAGCATTAAATTTATCTGGTATAGGATCACCGGTATCTATATAAGAAAACTCCTTTTGTTTTTGTAATATTACCGGATCTCTTTCACTTGCATAGTCTGTTTTTTCTGCTTTTACAGCAACACCATCCATTGCAGAAGCATAGTAATGAGGAGCTGAACTTTTTGCAAACACTGCTTGAGCGGTTATTCTATTATGAGATTCTTCTACATTTATTATTTCTGTCTCAAGAGAATATTTTTTAAATCTATCTAATAATATTTTTTGTGCTTTTGATAGAGAAATTTTATTTAAATATGCTTTTCTTTTCATATAATTCAACCCCTTAATCAAAGTATATTATATCAACTTCATCTTCCTTACTTAATCCTTCTAAACCACTTTCTATTATAATATATCCATCTGAATCTATAAATACTTTCATAAAACTTGATTTTCCTAGTAATGGTTTTGCATATATTTGATTATTTTTATATACCTCTTTTACAGGTATTATTTCTTTTCTACCTTTATCAGAAGAAATATTACGGTCTAAAATTGCACTTCTTTTTATACTATTTTTTCTTATATTATCTTCTATATTATCTAAATCATATTCACCACTTAATATTTTAACCAATGGTTTAACAAAGAGATTTGAAATAATCCAAGAAGAGCCAGGATGTCCTGGAAGCCCCATAATTGGTGTTTTATCAATTTGTCCTAAAATAGTCGGTTTACCGGGTTTAACTTTTAGTCCATGTATTAATACACCTGGTTTTCCTAATTCATTTATTACATCTACAGTCATATCTTTTATACCTGCAGAACTCCCTCCAGATACTAATATTAAATCTGCATATAAATATTGTTTTACTGTTTCTTTTAAATTTTTATAAGTATCTTTTATAATACCTACTTGATTTACAGAAGCACCTGCCTTATTTAATAGGGAACTTATAGTATATGTATTTATATCTCTAATCTGTCCAAATTTAATTTCTTTATCAGGTGGTATTAGTTCATCACCAGTAGATATTATAACAACCTCAGGTTTTTTATTTACTTTTAACTCATTAAATCCCAATCCTGCAAGAACTCCCATATCTCTTGCTTTAATCTTGTGTCCTTTTTTTAAAATTAATTCATCTTTTTTTACTTCTTCACCCTTTTTTATTATGTTTTCACCTACACCAAGCGATTTATAGCATTCAATCATATCGTCAGAAACTTCTTCTGTGTATTCAATCATTATGACACTGTCTGCACCATCAGGTAACATTGCTCCTGTTGGAATATATGCTGCTTGTCCTTCTTTAATCTCTAGATCAGCTTCTTTACCCATCTCAATACTTCCAACTACATCTAGATAAGCCGGTAATGATTCTGATATACCTTTTAAATCACTTGCACAAACTGCATAACCATCTACTGTTGAACGGTTAAAAGCAGGTAAATTTTCACTAGATACTAAATTTTCAGCAATAATACGTCCAACTGAATCTTTAAAATCAATCTTTTCTATTACTGGTCTTTTTATATTAATATTTTCTTTAACTTCTTTCCAAAACTCAGATGATGATTTTAAGTTTAGAAAGTCATACATAATATTGGCCTCCTTTAGATGTCCATTTCTTCATATAGTCCTGTTTTAATAACTTTTCCTTGATCTAATAATGTAATATAGTCGGCATAATGTTCTATTTGATATAAGTCATGTGTTATCATTAAAATCGTTATACCATCTTGTATTAGTTTAGAAAATAGATTATTAAAGTATTTTGCACTTTCATAATCAAGACTATTATTTGGTTCATCTATAAATAGTATTTCCGGGTTAGTGATCAAAGCTCTTGCTATTGATGCTTTTTGTCTTTCTCCTCCAGAAAGTTCATTATGTTTTTTATTTAATAAATTAGTGATTTCTAATTCAGATGATATTTTATCTATCTTTTTATCGATAATTTCTTTTTTAACCTTTCTTAATCTTAAAGGCAAACCAATATTATATCTAACTGTCCCTTTAAATAGATATGGATTTTGCCATATTACTGAAAATTTTCTTCTTAATTTCAAAATATCTATCTTTTCTTTCCCTATTTTTTCACCTTTATAAATAACTTCACCTTTAAAATCAGTATCAACCATACTTAATATATTTAACAAAGTGGTTTTACCACTGCCATTTGAACCAATTAAAAAATTAAATGCACCTTCATAAACTTTTATATTTTCTAAATTTAAAACATATTCTTGATCATAACATTTAATTAAATTATTAGCTTCCATAATTATATTTTTCATTTCGATTCACCCGACTGAAAATAATAAAGAATAAAGTTTATTATAAATGATATTGATAAAAGAATAATACCTAATGCTAAAGCAAAGCTAAATCTACCTTTATTGGTTTCCATTGCAATAGCAGTTGTTATTGTTCTAGTGAATCCCTTGATATTACCACCCAACATCATAGAAACACCTACTTCACCAATCACACGTCCATAACTTGTGATTAATGCACCTATTATTCCATAACGTGCTTCAGAAATGAGCAACCGGAACTTTTGAGAACCCGTTGCCCCTAATGATATTGCAGTTTTATACATCTTTTCATCAACATCATGTATAGCATTTCTAACTAAAGCAACAACTATAGGTAAAATTAAAAGTACTTGACCGATAATAATTCCTTTATTTGTAAACAATAGCCCCCATTCACCAAAGATGCCTCGTCTTGATATAACTGAATAAACAAAGAGTCCGAGAACAACTGTTGGAAGACTAAGTAATGTATTTAAAATTGTATTTAATAAATACTTACCCTTAAATTCAATTTTACTGATTAATATACCTAAAGGTATCCCTAATAAGGCAGCAAAAAATGTTGAAGTTAAGGATAATTTTAAAGAAGTTCCTACTACATTACTTACTTCTGGATCTAATGTTATTATTAACTTAAATGCATCTCTTAATGCTATAAAAATATAATTCATCAGGTACTCATTCCTTAATTAAAATCTATTTCATATCTTTAGGTCTAATTGCTGAAGGATAGAACAATACTTTACCATATGCTGTATATTCACTAATTATTTTTTGTCCCTGATGTGATGTAATATATCCTACAAATGACATTGCCATTTGATAGTTAACATGAGTATGATAAGCAGGATTTACCGGAATTATCCCATAAGGATTAAATAATTCAGAATCTCCTTCAACTAATATTTCAATATCTAAATCTGAACTATAAGCTAAATATGTACCACGGTCAGCTAGGATATAGGCTTCTTTTTCATTTGCTACATTAAGACTTGCTCCCATACCTTGACCTGTTTCAATATACCAATTACCAGAAGGTTCTACATCAGTACTAGCCCAAATTGATAGTTCTTTTTTATTAGTACCAGAATCGTCTCCTCTTGAAACAAAACTACTATTAGATTGAGCAATTTCACTAAATGCTTCACTAGCATTTTCCATACCTTTAACTCCAGCAGGATCTGAAGCTGGACCTAAAATAATAAAGTCATTATACATAACATCTCTTCTATTTACACCAAAACCAGCTTCTACAAATTCATTTTCTGCATCTCTAGCATGAACTAATATTATATCAGCATCTCCATTTTCTGCAAGACTAATTGCCTTACCAGTACCAACTGAAACTACATCTACTCTGGCGTTATATTTTTCTTCAAAAGGTGGTATCAATACATCTAATAAACCAGAATTTTCAGTACTTGTAGTTGTAGCTAAAACTAATCTATCCTGTGCAATTGCTGTACTTCCTATAAAAACTATGCTAGCTATTAATACTAAAAAAGTCATTCCTATTATCAAAGATTTATTTTTAGACATTAATTAAATACACTCCTTTATAATTTCTTAGTTGATATATTATTATTAGTTTAGTTAGCTAACCTCCTTTCCATTTTATATATATAATTAATTTCATTTGGAATTAATCATAGTAATATATAGGAAAGGAGTTGTTATTAATAATAACACAAATAAGAAATCCGCTACCTAATTATATAAAGGCACCGGAAAGAAATTTATCTCCTTTCCAAGCTGGGAGGCTTAAAAGTTTCCTTGTTAAACCCTATCGGCTGTAAATCCATAGATTCACTCATCTTTAGGATAAAACAGCTCGAAGATCATGATATTTAATTCTCTTAATTTATTTATTCAATACTGAAATTAAAAAACCTTGTTAAAAATTTAATTATCTTTAATTAAGTTTAATTTTTTTGCTCTTTTTAACTGTTTGATTTCATACTCTCTTTTCATTGCTTTACTTTTTGTTTTAAAATCTTCTGAATATACTAATTTTACAGGCCGTCTACCTTTTGTATATTTTGCACCATCACCATCATTGTGCATCTTTATCCTTCTATCTAGGTCATTTGTATAACCGGTATATAATGTATCATCAGAACACTTTACTATATATACATAATGCATCGTTTACATCTCCTGCTTAGTTAATTATCTTCCAATCATTTCTTTTAGCATATTTTAATAATTTATCATCGGGATTCACTGCCACAGGATTCCCGAAACTTTTTAGCAACTTTAGATCATCTATACTGTCTGCATAGGCATAAGAATTGTTCCATTCAATGTCTATTGTATTATACTTACTTTTTAAAGCACTTAATTTTTTGGAACCACTTATTACAGAATATCTTTTTTTAATATTATCATTTAATATATTACTACCAATTATATCATCAACATCTAATCTATCTCCTACATTATTTAGAAGTTCTATAAATGCTCCCGATAATATTATAATCTTATAATTATTTTCTCTAACTTTTTCCATTTCTTTTAAAACTTTTTTATTATAATACTTCTTTGCTTCATTTTCAACTTTTATAAAATACTTATCTATTTCTTCTTTACTCATACCGTCAAAAATATTACTGAATTTATACATAAACTTAACTTTCATTTTTTCTTTACTTAGCTTTGTAATACTGGGATTTTTATACTTAATAATTAATGGGATTAATGATAGATATAGTTTAAATAATTTAAATTTAGAATAACCATTTTTCTTCCAGCAGGAAATTAAAAATGGTATTGTTTCTTTTGGAAATATGGTACCATTAAAATCAAAAACTGCTAATTTCATGTTTGCACAACCTTTTTTATCTTTCAATTCCATCTCTTGCTTGTATACCTTTATTAAAATAATGTTTTATTTCCTTCATTTCTGTAACCAGATCTGCTCTATTAATTATCATATCATGAGCATACCTTCCTGTTAAGATAATTTCTGTACTTTCTTTTTTATTATCTATTATTTCTATTACTTTACTGGGGGATAAAAGATTATAATATATAGCTATATTTATTTCATCTAATATTACTATATCATACTTTCCTTCTTTTAATATTTTTTCTACCTTATTTAAACCTTTTTCTGCTGCTTTAATATCTTCTTTTGAAGGTTCTCTATTAATAAAACAGCCTTTCCCATACTGTTCAATCTCAAATCCAGGCAAGTACTTTCCTGCCTTTGCTTCACTATAT
>Ga0209925_1002020_pt1 | contig 10058 bp, 12 predicted proteins | sample SalPonR2_A_D1_MG_FD_185702 | JGI IMG/M metagenome (GOLD analysis project Ga0209925, IMG submission 185702) | Salt pond soil microbial communities from South San Francisco under conditions of wetland restoration - Salt Pond MetaG R2_A_D1_MG... ...
TTTTAACCAGTGGAGGCGATTCCCCTGGTATGAATGCAGCAATTAGATCGGTTGTAAGAAATTCTATCTATAATGATTTGGAAGTTTATGGAATAGAAAAAGCATATGTTGGATTAATAGATAATAAAATGAATGAATTAAAATTAAAAGATGTTGGCGGAATTCTTCAACGTGGTGGCACAATTTTACAAACATCAAGATGTGAAGAATTTTTAACTGAAGAAGGTCAAAATAAAGCAGTGGAAAACATTAAAAAAAACAAACTTGATGGTCTTATTGTTATAGGTGGAAATGGATCATTGAGAGGTGCTCTTGATTTACATAAAAAAGGTATAAAAGTTGTTGGTATTCCCGGAACAATAGATAATGATTTATCTCAAACCGATATGTCCATTGGGGTTGATACTGCTTTAAATACTATTGTTGATGCAGTTGATAAAATTAAGGATACAGCTACGAGTCATGAAAGAGCTTTTATAATTGAAGTAATGGGAAGAGATAGTGGATATCTTGCTCTTATGGCTTCAATAGCAACTGGAGCAGAAGATGTTTTTATACCGGAAAAAAAATTAAATATTGATGATACAGCAAAAAAAATTAGAGAAGGACATAAAAGAGGAAAAAAACATGGTATTATAATTCTGGCTGAAGGTGCAGGTAATGCATATACAATAGGCAGAAAATTAAAAAATATTCTCGGATATGAAGTTCGTATTACTATTCTTGGACATATACAGAGAGGCGGTTCTCCTTCAGCATTTGATAGAATATTAGCCAGTAAAATGGGTGCTAACGCTGTTAAAGCACTTTTGGATGGAGAAAGCGGTAAAATGGTTGGAACTAAAAGTGGAAAGAATGTTTTAATTGATTTTGAAGAAGCTATTAAAGGTAGACATGAAGTTAGAGAAAATTTATATAATCTAAGTAAAATATTATCTATATAGGAGGTTGGAATGAGAAAATTGTTTATATCGGGAAACTGGAAAATGAATAAAAATTTTAATGAGGGTAACAATTTGATGCGGGATATTGATCAATATGCAGAAAAAAAAGATAAAATTGATATTGCAATTTTTCCCCCGAATCTTTATCTAAAATATTTTCATGAAAATTATAAAAATATAACAGTTGGTTCTCAAAATTTATATTTCAAAAATTCTGGAGCTTATACAGGAGAAATATCTCCATCAATGCTGAAATCTATTGGTATTAATTGGACAATAATCGGCCATTCTGAAAGAAGAACTATTTTTGGAGAAACACCAGATATTATTAAAAAGAAAATTGATTTTAGTCTTGAAAATGACTTTAATCCTGTTGTATGTATTGGAGAAAATATTGACCAGAGAGAAAAAAGTATGGAATTGGATGTAATTAAAATGCAGGTAAAAAATATTTATTACAAACTCCAAAGAAAAGATGCTCAGAATATTATTCTTGCTTATGAACCATTATGGGCTATAGGGACCGGTAAAACTGCATCACCTGAAGATGCTGATAAAATTCATGGTCAAATAAGAAAAGAAATTAAAAAAATATATGATGAGGAATTCTCCAGTCAGCTGCGAATCCTTTATGGTGGTTCCGTTAAGCCACATAATGCGCAAGAACTTTTATCTAAAAAAAATATTGATGGAGCGTTGATAGGGGGAGCTTCTCTAAAAAGTGATAGCTTTTTAAAAATTTGTGATATTGCAGGAAAAATAATGGGATGAATTTAAAATTTTTTACTGCAGAAAATTATAATAAAAATAATATTCTTAAATTCTGGGAGAATAATGATATAACATTATCAGAATCAGATTATAATGATATTTTTAGAGAAGATTACTATAATACAGATCTTTTTATTATTATTGAAGATAAAAATGGAATAGCTTCAACCTGCTGGGGAACATATGATGGAAGAAGAGGATATATAATACATTTAGCTGTTCGTAAAAATTTGAGAGGAAAAGGAATTGGCAAATTAACTCTGAAACATGTTGAAAAAAAATTAAAAGAAGTGAAATGTTCTAAAATTCATCTTTTTATTGAAAAAAGTAACAGTCAGGTAGTTAATTTTTATGAAAAATTGGGTTATGAAAAGAGAAACGATATAATTTTGATGTCAAAAAATATTATTTAAAGAATAATATCCTTTTAGTATTTATTTTCTTTCCTGAAATGGAATCTATAAATTTATTTGCTGAATTTTTCAGTGCAACTTCAATTTTGTCATTATCCCATCCATTTTGAGTGTTCTCTTTTGCGAAGGGATTTGTGGAGAAAGAATATTGGTATTTAGAATCAGTAATGAGGGTAAGGGTTTTAATATCATATAATTCATAAATTATTGTAATGTTAACCCTGTGAAATTGTAATTGGGCTTGTTCATTTTCAAGTTGAACATGATCTGGAAAATCATTTTTTGAGGGATAGTTGGTAAATGAAGAGAATTTTATTTTAGTATATATTGTTTTATCTGCGCCGGAAGCCCTGGCTGATTTAATTATAAAGACTTTTTTATTATTATAAATATTTCTTTCAGTAAAAGCAGATTGTTTAATTTTATTTTTTAATTTGGCCTTTCCTATTCTGTTTAAATAATTATGAAAGATTTTGTCTGTTTTGTTATTTAAAATTGGAGGAGAAAAGGTTATTGTTTCATCATTTAAAAGATAACCGGATAATTTTTTTTCAAAAATTATATTTTTTTTGGATTGAGAACAAGAAATTATAAAAAAAATAAAAGTAATTACAATAAGTATTTTATTTTTCATATAGTTTTTAGAAATATTTTATAATTATTTAAAATATCCTCATTAATATCTTGAATATTTAATTTCAGAGCCTTTCTGTAAAACTGTTTTGCTTTAATATTTTTCCCTTTCATTTCATATAATACAGCCAGGTTATTATAGATTTTTGCTTTTAAAAGATTATCGATATTTTTGGATTTTAAAATTTCCTTATAATATTTGATTGCTTTATCATATAAATTTAGGGATGTAATTTTTGATGCGTATTCTAATTTGTCAGAGTTATTTATATTTATTCTCTGGGAACATCCTAAAATGACAGGAATGAAGAGAAGTAAAATTACTAAAAAATTACTTAAAATTCTTTGCATATCGATATATTATTAAAAATTTGAGAATAATCAAGAAAAAAAATAAAATAACTTGATTTAGGGTTAAAATATATTAAAATTATAATGTGGTAGTTGAGGGATTTTAATTAAATTAGGAGGTTTAATATGAAAGGTATTTTGGTTAAATTAACTATTGTTTTGGTTGCTGTTATTATGATTTTTTCTTTATTTTCTTGTGGTCAAAAGGGCAAAGAAGTTTTAAAAGTGGGTACAAATGCAGAATATCCACCATTTGAATATAAAGAAAATGACAAATTCGTAGGTGTTGATATGGAACTTGCCAGGCTTCTTGCAGAAAAACTGGATATGGAATTAGAAATATTAGATATGGATTTTGACTCTCTTATTCCTTCACTGTCAGCAAATAAAATTGATGTTGCAATGGCTGCAATAACAATAACAGAAGAAAGAAAACAAAAAGTAGATTTTTCTATACCATATTATAGTGTTGATCAGGCAATTATTGCTCCAGAAGAATCAGATATTGAAATAAATGAAGAAGGAGATTTGACAGAATATAATATTGGTGCTCAAAATGGAACAACAGGACAAATACATATTTCCAAGAATTATATTGAAGAAAGAAAAATGAAAAAGAATCAGCTCGGTAAATATGCTACAAATATTGAAGCAATTACGGACATGTTGAATGGTAATATTGATTTGGTAATAATAGATAGCAGTGCTGCTAAAGGATACATGAAGTTAAAACCAATTAAAATTATATATACTATTAAAACAGGTGAAAATTACGGAATAGCTATGCCTAAGAATTCACCATTAAAAGAAGATATTGATGCAGCATTGAAGGAAATATTAAAATCAGATAAATGGACAGATATTTTAAATAAGTATATTAAATAGAAAGTAAAAGAATATGTTAGAAGGAATAACTTTTATAATTGATAATTTACCGCTACTTTTAAAAGGAGCTTGGGTTGCAGTTCAAATTACTGTATTATCTATTCTTCTGGGTATGGTATTGGGTATTTTTATTGCTTTTTTTAGATTATATGGCCCTAAACCTGTACAAAAGTTGCTGAAATTTTATGAGTGGGTTCTTAGAGGATTACCAATTCTTGTAATTCTATTTTTAATATATTTTGGTTTACCAACTGTTGGATTAAATATTCCTGCATTTATATCTGTTATTCTTGGGTTGGGTTTAAGATCTTCAGCCTATCAGTCACAGATTTATCGTGGAGCTATTTTATCTATCGGTGCGGAACAGATGGAGGCGGGATTATCAATTGGATTATCCAGAATAAGAACTTTATTTTATATAATTATTCCTCAAGCAGTTAGGTTGTCATTACCTGGATTTACTAATGAATTCACTATAGTATTAAAAGATTCACCTCTAGCATATGCTTTAGGAATAGCCGAATTGCTTAAACAGGGGAGAAATATAATTGTAACTTCGTTTAGGCCGTTTCTTGTTTATTTAACCTGTGCAATTATTTATTTTCTTCTATTCCATTTTTTTTATTATTTCTTTAGAAAAATAACTGAAAAATTTAAAGTTCCGGGATATTTAATAAATAAATAGAGGAGAATTATGTCTGATAAAAAAGAAAAATTGTTACAAATAAAAAATGTTAAAAAATCTTTTGGAAAAAATACTGTTCTTGATGGGATTAATCTTGATGTTTATAAAGGCGATGTAATTGTTATCATCGGACCCTCTGGAACAGGAAAATCTACTCTATTAAGATGTATAAATATGTTAAATCCACCTGATAAAGGGAATATCTTAATTGACGGTACTGATATAACAGGAAAAGGGGTTGACCTTCATACGGAAAGATTAAAAGTAGGAATGGTTTTTCAACATTTTGCATTATTCAAACATTTAAAAGCAATAGATAATGTGGCACTTGGTTTAATAAAAGTGAAAAAAATGAAAAAGAAAAAAGCTTATGAAAAGGCTTTGAGAGAATTAGATCGTGTTGGACTGGCTGATCACAAGGAAAAATATCCTGCAGAACTTTCAGGAGGTCAGCAGCAAAGAGTGGGTATTGCAAGAGCACTTGCTATGGATCCATTACTTATGCTTTTTGATGAGCCAACATCAGCTCTTGATCCTGAATTAATAGGTGAGGTATTAATGGTTATGAAGAAACTTGCTGAAGATGGAATGACAATGTTATGTGTTACACATGAAATGGGATTTGCCAAATCTGTTTCTAATGAAATAGTTTTCATGGAAGAGGGAAATATTGTTGAGAAAGGTGAGCCCGATCAAATGTTCAATAATCCTAAACATAAAAGAACAAAATCATTCCTTCATAAGATCTCTGAACTATATGGTGGAGAAGAATCATGAGTTTTTTCGAAGCTTTAGTTAAATATGCACCGGATTTGCTAAGAGGACTTTATTTAACTATTGAATTAACATTGATTTCAGCAATAGTAGGTTTTGTTTTTGCTGTTCCTCTGGTTTTAGCAGTAATATATGGGAATAAATTTTTCAAAAATATTTCCAAAGCTTATATAACTGTTGTGAGAGGAACGCCTCTTTTAGTACAATTGTTTTTTGTTTATTATGGATTACCTTCAATCGGAATAAATGTTACTCCTTTTACAGCTGCTTTAATAGGATTTTTGTTAAATTCAGCAGCTTACCAGGCAGAATATATGAAGGGTGGTTTCCTTTCTATAACAACAGAGCAAATGGAAGCTGCTTATTCTATTGGAATGTCTAAATGGCAGTCTATTAAGGAAATTATTTTTCCACAGGCATTTAGATTTTCAATCCCAGCACTTTCTAATGAAATGATTTATCTTATTAAATATACATCTATAGCTTATATAATACAGGTAGAAGAACTATTTGCTCAGGCAAAATATTTTGCTTCAGATACTTTTTACCATCTTGAGATTTTTTTGCTGATTGGAGCAGTTTATTTAATTTTAGTATATGGAGTAACATGGTCAAGTGACTGGCTGGAAGAAAAATTGAAAATACCAGGTTTTGATGTTTCTCATTTGAAATAGGAATCTAAATTATAAATTAATTAGGGAGAGAAATTCCTCTCCCTAATTTTATCTATGTAATTTAAATCATAATTATTGAAAAAAAATAAAATTTTGCTACTATTGAGTCATTCATATTATGAAAGGAGACAGTATGAATTGCACTCATTTGGAGAAATTTTTTATTCATAATATCGGTACCAGCTATGGTTGTACTGAACCCGGTGCGATAGGTTATAATATTTCTTATGCCGGTAAATATTTAAAAAATATAAAAGACTTAAATATTGAAATTGATAAACTTACATATAAAAATGCATTTAATGCAGGAATTCCAAACGGTAAAGATTTTAAAGGAACAAAATGGGCATTAATTTTTGGTTTTTATATCGGGAATCCGGAATTAAAGTTAGAAATATTTAATGATTTGAAAAATATAGATATATTAAAAATGAAATACATTTCAAAAAAAATAAACTATAATTTAAAGATTGTTGAAAAAGATGACCTGTATATTAAAACTAAAACCACAGATAGTGAAGGAAATAGTGTAGAAGTACTAACTTATAAAAGTCATGACAATATTATATATTTAGATGTTAATGGTGAAATTAAGATAAATAAAAAAAATGATCTTAATAAAAATACAGGTATGGAGAAAGACTTTTTAAGAAAATATTATGATCATGATAATTGGGAAGTGTGTATAGAAAAAATGTATGAGTCTAAGAATGTTAAAGAACTAATAGATGAGATAATTAAAACTAATATGGAAGTATTTCATGCAGGAAAAAAATATTTTAAAAATTTAAATGATTTTGGTTTAGGTGGAGCTGTATTTTCGAGAATGAATGGTGATTTTATAAAAGTTTACACATGTTATGGTTCCGGAAATAAAGGATTATCTGCTTCTATTCCTGTTATAAATTATGCAAATAAGCTGAATGTACCAATAGATAAAAAAAGAAAAGCAGTACTTTTGTCTCTTTTAGTAACCATGCTTGTTACTGAAATATTTGGTGCAATTTCAACTGTTTGCGGAGTTGTTTATGGAGCAGGTGCCGGTATTCTTGCAGGATTTTTATATCTTGAAAATATTACTAATCATTTTGATGAAGCATATAATATATATATATCCGGTGTTGGGGGTTCTTTTTGTGATGGTGCTAAAGGTAGCTGTGCAGCAAAAGCAATAACTGCTGTTTCTACAGCAGTTAATACACTTGGCATGATTAAACAAGAATTCTTTTTTGACCACAGAGATGGATATCTTGGTAGTAATTTTTATGAAACAATTAATAATCTTTACAGGTATAACAAATCAATGAAACTTTTTGATAGTAAAACAATTGATATATTAGATGGAAAAAATTGTTAATAGAGATTATTTTAGGATATCAGCAAATGATCTGGCAATAAAATTGCTCGGTAATTATCTGTGCAGGGAAATTAGTGGTAAATTAATTAAAACTAAAATAGTTGAAACTGAAGCATACATGGGAGAATTTGATAAAGCATCACATGCCAGTACAAAAAATAAAACAGAAAGAAACAGTATCTTATATATGGATGGGGGACATGTTTATATTTATTTAATATATGGTAAATATTACTGTTTTAACATTGTTGCTAATAGAAAGAGAAAACCTGAATCTGTTTTTATAAGAGCTGTTGAACCAGTTGAAGGATTAGAAACTATTAAGAAAAATAGAAAAAATATACATAAAGAAATTGAACTTACAAATGGACCTGGGAAATTATCTATGGCTCTTGAACTTGATAAAGAATTTAATAAAAAGGATTTAACGAACAATAAGTATTTATGGCTGGAAAAAAAAAGTAATAAAAATTTCAAAATTAAAAGGGATAGAAGAGTTAATATTGATTATGCTGAAGAATTTAAAAATAAAAAATGGAGATTTTACATAATGAATAATAGGTTTGTATCAAATTAAGCATGTAAACGAACATGATTTTTCAGTAAAATATTGCCATTTAAACTTGCTTCTAAAATATCATTATTGTATATTGGTCCAACTCCCTGAGGGGTTCCTGTAAAAATAATGTCACCTTTTTGCAGAGTTATATATTTAGTTATATATTGAAGTATTTCCGGTATTTTAAAAATCATATTTTTTGTATTATCTTTTTGCATTGTTTTACCATTGACATCTAACTTAATTTCTATGTTGTGAGGATTCTCAAATTTATTTTTATTGATAAATGATGATACAGGAGCTGATGTATCAAAACCCTTACAAATACCCCATGGGTTTCCATAATTTTTTGCTTCTGTTTGCATGTCTCTTAATGTAATATCCAAACCAACACCATAACCTTTTATATAATCATAAACCTTTTTCTTTTTTATTCTACTTGCTTTTTTATCAATTAATAATAATAATTCAACTTCATAATGAATATTAGAATTTTTATCAGGTAATATTATATTATCTCCACTATGAATTATTGAGGATAATGGTTTTAAAAAAATCACAGGTTTTTCAGGTATCTCACTTTCCATTTCATTTATGTGGGTTAAATAATTTTTTCCAAGACATACAATATTTTGAGGAAAATAATTTTCTTTTGAATCAAGTAAATTAACTTTTTTTCTCATAATATCACCTTTTTTAGATAATATTAAAAGCATTTGAAAAGTCAACAAAAATTTGTTGACAAACGTTCGCTGAACGAATATAATTTTTTAAAAAAAAGAGGAGAAACATGAAAAAATATTTTTACTTAATCTTAATTATTGTTTTAATTTTTTCTTATCTATATGCTGAGAAAATTAGTAATATTAATAAACTTAAAAAAGCTCCTTAAAATTGATGGGAATATTCGAAAAGACGAGTGGTCAGAGGCTACTTCTTTTAATGAATTTTATCAAACAAGTCCCGGAAATAACTGTGAACCTTCTGAGAAAACTGAGGTTTATCTTGGACATACTGAAGAAAAATTATTTTTTTTAGTTAAAGCCTATGTAAAAAATAAAAATACTTTAAGAGCTTACCATCATGAAAGAGATAATATTTCAAGAAGCGATAGGGTATATTTTTATTTTGATACCTACAATTCTAACAACAAAGCATATTTTTTTGGAGCAAATGTATTTGGTGACCAATCTGATGGTATTATTAAAGATCATCATGATACTTCTATAGATATTGATTATAAATCAAAAGGTAAGGTAACTCCTTATGGATATCTAATTGAATTTGCTGTTCCCTTTGATAGTATCAAATATCAGAGTGGAGAAAATATTAAATGGAAATTTATGTTTGAAAGAAGAATACCATCAAAAAGTGAAAAAATTTCCTGTTTTAAAGTTGATCGTAATATATCAAATTACTTTGAAAACTATCAATATATTATTTTTAAAAAACTTACGGCAAAACAGCATTTATCACTGATTCCAGCTTATACCGGTCATTATGACATAAAATATGATACCAATGATAAAAAAACAGAAGACTATTATGATAAAAAAGAATTAAATATTTTTTATGAACCCAATTCTAATTTTTCCTTGAAATTTGTCTTAAATCCTGATTTCAGTTTTATAGAATCTGATGCCATGAAAATTGATGTTAATTCAAGATTTAGTACATATTATTCTGAAAAAAGACCTTTTTTTATTGAGCAGGATATTACCTATGATCCACCCATTGAAATATTTTATACACGAAAAATATTTGAGCCTAAGGCAGGGATTAAAATTACAGGTGAAAAAGATAATTTTCAAATATATGGAATAACTTCAATAATTGAAGATGTACCGATAACAAAATATTATAACCAATTAGATGAAGAATCAAATATTAGTGATACCTATTATGGATTTTTTTCTTTATCCAAAAATATTAAAAAAAATGCTAAAATTAGAAGTTCCTTTACATATAGAAATTTTGATAATTTTATAAACTCAGTTTTTAGTTTTGATGGT
>Ga0209925_1002027_pt1 | contig 10045 bp, 7 predicted proteins | sample SalPonR2_A_D1_MG_FD_185702 | JGI IMG/M metagenome (GOLD analysis project Ga0209925, IMG submission 185702) | Salt pond soil microbial communities from South San Francisco under conditions of wetland restoration - Salt Pond MetaG R2_A_D1_MG... ...
CAAACATTCAACGTGTGTGATCTATGTATTTCGAGCTGAGATGCACAAGAGCTCGGGAACGATATGCGTTTGCTTGTTGCTCTGTCCATCCACACGAACCCCCTCGCCTCGCCATCGCTCGACCACCCACTGCCGCTCGCGCCCGTACTCTCTCCAATTACGGCGCCCGCCCCTCGAAATACCGCCGCTGACCTGCCAAATTGCTTTCCACCTTTGCACACGTCCAAAAAATCCACGGCAGTTTTCATCACATCACAGCTTTTCTGGGCGACGGCATCACAAGTGTTATATTCGCGTACTTGTCCTCACTCCCACCACAAGCAATCCCCCGGCCTTCACATCCTGAGGGATAAACGACGAGTAGTACGTGTCCACGCCTGGCTTCTCATCTCATGTTTACCCCGCACCGAAACCCCTGTCAAGCACGTATACTTACTCCTAGCCAATGTGTGTGACTTTTCGCTTTACTTCTTTGAATGTTTCGATGTAGTGTATTGGTTTGATTTGTGTGTGGCTTATCGGCCCCGCTTCAGCGTGCATCCCTCGTGTGATTCTCGCCAAAACCAAGTTACGTATGCTTATCAAGATCTTTGGCTGAAGAAAAGCTTTTTTTCGGGAGGATTCAGTTAATGGGTCTAACGCGGTTTCCTTCACAATTAATTCACAGCATCATCTCATCAGGATCTTCAAAGCATGCAACTATACACGGAGACAGAGGAAAGAGAAGATCTTGATTCAGTCATTGTTATGCATGTGTTGATAGGAAACGGATGTTGTTTCATTTGGTTTGGAGAGAAGAGCAACGTCCCGCTTATGGGCTCTTTGTGTGTAGCAACCCTGACTCCGTACGATACGCTCCCTGTCACATCTACTCTGCTGCGTGACGCGCCAGACAATGATCAGGCTCAATCCATGGCCATCCGGCTTGCGAGTCGGACAGGGCAGCAGATATTTGTCAGCTCCAGCCTACCCGTATCGGATGGACACCAATCTGCACTCGCAGCCCTGGAAAAGCGCGTGCTTGAGAAATTGAGTGAACCCCACTGACTACATGAGGTAACATGCCAACATGCGAATTCGCATGTCGCTATCCCCTTTTGCTTTTTCCTCATACCACTGTCTACCAGGCTTCGCATCAACTGAGAAGATGGCCGAGAAATCTGCCAATGTTGACCCGGGTTATTTTGTATTACTTATTTTATCAAGCTCCTTCTCCTCTCGGCCACTTAGATTGCGCCCTGGATCTGTAACCCACCTTTAAACCTTAACTTGTTTTCGTCATGCCCTCACATCAGAACGAGACGCTGTCAGCAACCGCAGTTTGTACTTTTTGGTTCCCGTGTATCGTCCCGAGGTCAGAAGTCGGAAGCCGTTTAGGAGTACAGCATGAGGACCACGAAGAGCTCAAGAGTCGTCAGCGAGTTTGCGTTTTGCTCTCAACTCAATGTCTAATAGCTCAATGGAAAAAGCCGATGCAGTTCCCGCGCCTTAAAGAGCGCGCCACCAAAGCGAAGTTATCGTCCAGTACACCCACAGAAATGAATTTGTCAGAAGTCACTACAATCTTCAGTGACCCCGCCTTTTGACGTCGCAAGGCGACATGTACACCCTGAGCTGACCTCTCAGCATACACTGCACTCACCCGTGCATTTTCAACCATTTTGTGGGACGAATGGCACCCTTGTCCCTCGGAGATTGCACGCCTCAGCTCCTGCCTCGGTCGCGCCTGGCAACTCAGCACCACAAAAGCCACTTACTTATTCCATGAAAAACCCTGCTTGTTTGCCTGTGACCACCGTGCTCTCACCGCCACTTCCAGGAAAAAATGCTCTAGCACGCTGCCAGGGTGTCCGCCTCTCACACATTTGAAGACAGGTTCACGAGTTGCGAGACTGAAGATATATCTTTCACAAGTGCTACAAGTGCGGTGTTCGAGCGGCCACGCACTTTTGACCGCAGCCCTAGCTTATAATATGGTTTGCAGAGGTGGTGCATTGAATGCATCAACCCTTTGAAGTGAGCTATAATATTTACCGCTGCGTGGTACTCAAGGTGACTGGTGGAATATGACTCAAAAGTCAAAAACTAAGCAAACAAGAACGAACCAGTTTGAACCTTATTCAATTGAACCGATGTATTAGCTTGTTTAGTAATTTTATACCACTTCAGAATTGAAAGAAACTTTGGTCATTCACATGTTATCAGGCATGTCACACTTGTTCAAATGTTTTTTGCAAAAGAGGAATAGTCCTCGCGAAAGGTGAGGTTAAATTTCCACAAACTGTCACGCAAAGTGGATTCGAAAAAGATCAAGCACAGAGCTTACGTTTTCCCAGTATAAGTCATATGCTATGTTCCCCTCCATCATCAAATCTTCATGCACAGCATCATTTCGGTTAACCTGAGGTATTTCTTCAAAAACTGGTCCCGGTATGGTGGTATGAAACATCATGTCTTATGTCGCTGGCTTCGGATTTGAGATAATGAGAGGCCCAACATTGTCTCCAGTGGCCTCATTATGCTTCATGTGCGCGCCATCGCACAATGGGAATGTCCCGCTTTGCCTGTTTTCACATTTTAAATTAAACGCATACACACGTGAATGATAACATCGAATATATTTTTTTGTCGTTGACTGACGTCTACTCCTTCATCAACTTACCAGCAGCGGCAAAATACCTTCTTCTCGCCAGGAGCAAGCTGAGTCATGGTCACAACCTTGGGATTCTCCAATTCCACTTTTGTGTTTATCTTAGACTAAAAAGATGAACGAGAAGCGTCGTCTAATGAATAGGCGTTACTCTTCGAAGTTCCTCTTTCCTAGATCATTTTTAAATAAACATCTTTCACCTCACTCGTTGCGCTTTCGTACGTGTTTAAATCGTGCAGCTATAACACGTAAATAAAAGTCCCGAACCCGAAAAAGATATACTTACCCCTAGCTCAAGTGACCTTCTGCCAACGGACGGCTTGAAAAAGGCGTCGGCGAAAGATGCGAAGAGGAAAAGAAACACGAATGCGCGGCAAAGTTTCATGTCGTTTGTTGTCAGAAGTGGGCAAATTATGCTCCAGGCCTGCGGTTGATAGATTTGGTTATTATTGGAGAGTTCTCGATATAAGATCAACGCCGCGTGTTGCTTCAATGCACATTTTATCTCGTATTCGCACTAGGTGAAAGGACGACTTAACTATTTCGGGGTGAGTACATACAAAGCGCTGGCTGATGTAGTGAGTGAAGCCATGTCCCACTGATGCTCCGAGCAAGCCGCCTGATGCCGTCCCCCGTCAAGCCCGTCAAGAAGTCCTCCGGGTATCAGCCGCCCATGCTCACCTCACGTCTCCGGAGTGTACGCCACCATTACTCCCTTCTCCCCACCCTACTCGACATTGTATTTTACCATGAACTGGCCGCTTATAATGCGACTTAAGTAAGTTGGGTCGTTCAAAATTCTGTCCTGTCAGAACTGGTGGTGTGATCATTGTTTCCCCCCTTCTTCAAATCGAGGGAGGTCACGCGAGCGTTGCGTGCACTGTTACGTATAAAAAGCAACCTCACACCGAAATTAAGGTCACTTCTGAGAGGTATGAAGGCCTTGAACTTCCTAAGTGATGTTGAATCTATATCTATGAAAGTCGAAAGTGAGTAATGTTTAGAAAGTAGTTTTAGGAAGAAGATTTCAAAAATAAAGACTCCATTCAACGTCAAAAAGTATGATGTTGCAAGCTCTATTTATAGAAAGGCAATTGTTTTTGATGCCAGCTTGACAAAATCAAGTTGCTGTACAAAATGAAACGAGTGTCCGCGCAGCAATTTTACATTGAGACAAATTGAGTGGGTCACGACTTCCGTGATTTGTGAATACATAAGCTCTCCTTTCAGTGCAGCCTAGTTTTAACTTGTGAATTGAATTGAAGGAGCTTCCACACTGCAGAGAAAGGAAGCCAACTCAGAAGCATCGGTGAATGTGTCTAAAATCCAGCTCATGACGACCGTTCCATGTCCATGTAACCTTAATCGATGTCCTGAAATCGCTGTGGATTGCCGACACTTAAAAGCTTCCACGCATTGCTGTGTTTTCATTTTATCATCTGTAACTCGCAGTTTTGTATCCTGAGAACAAAATGGTGCAACTCTGTTCGTGGATACCTTTTGAGTCTGTCCAGAGTGGGAAGCCTGCTGCGCGTTTTCGACATCGGACGGCGATGTGCGGCATTTCGAAGAGCGCATACTCCATGCACGATTCATTGACGCGCCGAGCACGATCTCTTCTTCGTCCACGCGTATTTCTTGTCGATTGGAGCTTTCGTAGTTTTGTGAGAAAGTTCCAGATTCATCCCCATCTTCAAAAAAGAAGCCGTGTGAGGTGGGTCTCGCATCATGGTCTTGACCCGAAAATGAGTTTTCATGATGCCGTCGCAGAGGTGGGCTAGGCATTGACCCATCTCCGCGAAAAACAAGTAGTCCCTTTGCTGTCCGGCGAGCTTCTTCTAAAGTTCTACCAACACCAAAAGTAAGACGGTAGCCAAGCAAGCGTTTTAACTCCGCTCGAAGAAATCCGCCCAACTCTTTCGCTTGCTCTATTTCCCCCAGGTACGATGGTCTCGTGCAATCATGTTCGGAAGTCGGCAGCGCGACGCTGTACTCGCCGAACTGCCCATCTCCAAAGTCCTCAACGAGCGTCAACCCGTCACCCTCCACGACGCGACGCAGCAGCTGAACGGGACCTTTATTGGCAACGTTTTGATATTCTTGCAGCATAGAAGTAGACCGCGATCTCCATGAAGCAGCAAGGACAAGTGCAACATCAGGAAAATGTCGCATTATGAATCCTAGGGTCATATTCTGCCGAATTCCTGAGTTGAAGGCTTCGGCACTATAATCCAAAGGTGTCAGTGAGTCATCCTCAGATTCTTGCTGTTCTTTTGCTTCCAAAGTGTCTACAATGACAAAGGCACGGCCAATAAGGGATGGATTCATGTGCTCCTCTATCTGAACGAAAAGATGCTCGAGCTTGAGAAGAAGGTGGACAGATGACCTATGGGTAGGATGTGCTACAGGCGAAGAGCATGTTGATGCGAACATCGATAACATTTTTCCACGTAGCAGTCCTTAGGTTTCCGATTTCTGTAATCTGGCCCCTTGGCCGCAATGGAGAATCGCCTCCTTGCTACCTGCCTCTTTCCCTGACGGGGCCGTGTTGCCGCGTTCAGTTTGTTTCGTCGCAAACACACAATCGATAAGAGAGAAACTTCCAAAAACTTGGCCCAGCCGTGATTTACTTAATCGCTTGAGTCACCTGTGGAGAGATGATGCGGGATGTAGCGTTCGAAATGCTGCATAAGCTCCCCTTTTCCAACACACGAAGTATGGCAGCTCACGGTCGGGGCGTCAGCTGTCGCCCCATTTTCCATTCTTCGACTTGCTCGTCGAAGTCCCTAGCACTTCGACCGGAGCCCGCTGTGCGCACTGCAATTCGGAAATCAGGCATAGAGCTCCCCATATTCTGTATTTACGCTTACAGCACGTCATGTGACATCCTTTCCGGTGCATCTTCATCGCAAAATGTACCGCTATTCTGCAGGAGCAGGTCACAAGGATATGCCGCAAGAGACAAAGCATATAAATTTTCTTTGGTGCTCTCTTGCAGGGCTGCGGTGCCTCCGCGTCGTACCCGTACATACAATGTACGACAAAAAAAGGGTCGACCAATATGCTGACATAGATGAGAACGGCTATTTAAAATGGCTCCCAAAGCCCATGCCGTCTGTGTCTTTGAGCCGTGCGTGTATTTCGCTTCCAGCACACGAAGATACTCCAAGCCCTGATAGTGGTGTTCCCTTTGTAGGAGACATATGTTTACAATTGGAGGATCCTATGAGCAACCTGATGTGCCTCCCGTGGCGACCTAAGCATTTTATGGGGGCTGTTCGCATGCTCGATCCCATCTCCCATGCTCCATGGTCTCTCTGCCCACGCAGCTGTCTCGCTCGTATTTTGGAGAAAGCTCAGGCCCGACACGGTATATCCTTCCGAGTAGGATTCGAATTAGAATTTGCCCTCGCCACAATTGACGGGAAGTTTGATGACAGGCATACCTATTCATCCGCTAGAGCTTTCGACGTGGAATCGTCCCTCCTGGACGATTTGTGTGACACTCTGTATTCAATGGGAATAGTTGTGGAACAACTTCATAAGGAGAGTGCCCCCGGACAGTTTGAGTTGGTGCTTGGTCATTTGCCTGCCATGGAGGCCGTCGACGGACTGCTACTTGCACGTGAAGCCGTGGCGGCAGTCGCGTATCGTCACCAGCGACGTGTCACCCTCTTGCCCAAGTTTCTGCCAGAGTACGCTGGCAATGGCTGCCATGTTCATTTGAGTTTATGGAAAAATGGAATCAACATTCTTTCGCTTTCTGGAGCGACGATTCGTCCAGGATCCCTCGACGGTGTGCTAGATGTGTACACTACATTGAGTGGTTTTTCATCACTTAATGAAACTTTCCGCCAATTTCTGGGCGGTCTTGTAGCTCTACTTCCTGCACTTATGTGCTTCACAACCCCGACTCCGAATTCTTTCAGGCGACTGCAGCCCGGGGCTTGGGCAGGGGCATTTCAGGGCTGGGGAATCGCTAATAAGGAGGTGCCGCTCCGTTTGCCCGTACAAACACTTGAAGACGGGCTTTTTACTAATGTTGAGGTCAAGTTATGTGATTCGACTGCAAATCCCCATATAGCTCTAGCAGCAATTCTAAGTGCCGGCCTGGTCGGAGTAGATTTGGCTGCAACGTTATCCGAGGCAGATTTCGCGGAGTCCTTCGCAGCTCTCCCCGCACCGCTGGATGTAGACCCGGGACAGCTGACATATGCCGAGCGGACTCGCCGTAAGATAAAAGAGTTGCCTCGGGAATGGTCAACGGCTAAAGCATGTCTAATGAGTCCAGAGGGAAAAGGACTCCGAGAGTTATTGGGAGAGGACATGGTCAGAGCTTGCGTAGCGATTCGCGAAAGCGAGTGGGCAGCTTTGGGGGGTATACGGCTTGAGGAAGAAATCGATCTACTCTTTGACCGATACTAGTTGCCTTATGTTCAAATCGATTATGATGTAAAAGGACCATGAGTGGGACAATCAGATCGCAAGAAAGAAATTATCACGGCCTCAGCGCGCGTAACCTCCTGCCAGGATAAGCACTCTGATACTCCAACGGTGACATGAGTCGCATCCGCTCAGCATCTTTTAAGCCGTTCTCAACGAATATTATGTTTCCGGGATATTTGTTGTAGGGTATTTGATGCTTTTGAGAGGAAAGCAGGCATACCTGAAGCCGCTTTTTGTCGGCTGCTTCTTACTACCTCGCCTCGCTTCCACGCCGCTGGCATTTTTGAGGTCCATGTCACCAGCCAGCAAGCATCTCAGAAATGAGTCCCGCATTCTGTCTCCGCCCACAACGCATAAATATGGTAAGTGTTTACCTAATAAAAGCGGCCGCGATATAGTGTCGGAAAGGTCTAAATTGCAGGAAGGATGGCAGTGGAAAATTTACACGCCCATTCTCTCCTGCACTTTGATTCCAACTGATTCTTCATCTATTCGTTCTCGATTTGAAGATGGTACGGATAAGTATTCAAGAGCATGCAATCAAGCGTGCCACGAAGAGGGACCTCGCCTGTCAGAAGCATCTACAAGACAAGTGGTCCTTTCCACCTTTCCTGCACGACCCTTCGAGCCTTTGCCTTGGGTCACAAATGAGCACTGGCAAACAATATGGGGCGCCAGAGTTATTCAAGATACGATGCTTAAGAAATTTGCTTCTGAGTCCCTGCCGAAGGGATGGCAGGACGTGTACGACAGGCGGGAGCGGTGGGATACGCCCGACGGAGATTTCTTTCATGTGGACTTTCTTTTTAGTCACGTGCCTCCTTCGGGCCCTCCCTCACAACCTCGACCTATGGCTATTGTACTACACGGACTAGAATCTACTTCCTGGGCAATCCTACCCAGATCAATGGCAAAAGCCTTTGCGCGACGGGGCTTTGATGTCCTAGCTCTCAATTTCCGTGGTTGCTGCGGCACGGAGAATCTTAAAGCTTACTCATATCACTTGGGTTTTACAGATGACCTGAAATTTGCCATTCAGCGCTTGTTTGCTGAGGAGCCGCGACGCCGCATATACCTCACCGGCTTCTCTCTGGGAGGGAATGTGATCCTTAAGTGCCTGGGAGAGCTCGGGGAAGAAGCAGCAAGCATGGGTGTACAGGGGGCTGCCGTCGCATGTGTGCCCTTTGATGCCGTGCGATCTTCCAGCAAAATCGACACCGGCTTCAATCGTTGGGTGTACGCGGCCAACTTTCTGTCAACATTGAAGGTGAAAGCAGCAAAAAAATATGAGACACATCAACGGCACCGGGAAGGGAAAGGAGTGGACAAGGAGCTGTATGACCTGGATCGGGTTTTGGCCTGCTCCACCATAGGCGATTTTGACGACGAGGTTGTTGCGAAGTTGCACAATTTTGAGGATAAAATAGATTATTATCGACAGAGCTGTTCAAAGCAGTACCTTCCATTAGTACGGATTCCCGCATTGGTCATTAACGCCCGGGATGATCCATTCATCAATGAAGCGGGATTACCTACCCCGGAAGACGTCGGAGATGGGACGGTTCGCTTGATTTACCACAGCTATGGAGGACATTGCGGTTTTCTCACAGGACAGGAAAAAACGAGCCATGATGACGAGCGGTGGCTACCCACGGAGCTCGCACGATTTTTAGAACATGTAGATCGACCATTCCGCGAAGCGAAATGTGAAAGTTGACAATGCATGTTGAGCGTTGTTTTTTTAAAAGCCATGGACATTCGGTTATGATCCTAAGAAAGCAAAATTGATGGGAACTTGCGTCACAGATTTTGATGGCAGGTAGCTTTACTTCGCGCTTCCTTCGAGTCGGTCGTCGTCTCTATCGCACGGGCCATTTTCACCCATGGGTGAAACCTTAGAAAGCAGTGCGCAACAGTAATGGTGGGGCAAACAATGCGGACAGCAGCACTGACAAGCGCACATGGAACAGAAGGCAAGGATGAACAGTGCGACGGCGCTTAGCATGTAGGGTAAATAGGATTTGTCGTTGTCTGGATCTCGTCCATTCTCAAAAGCGGACACGACAGAAAAATCATTTGTGGTCACATTGAATTGTTGCTCCGTGATAAGACATCCTTTTGTGTGGCTAGATCCTCCTTTTAGAACGTGCGCTTGAAGGCAAGGACCACCGACCCCATCGTAGACGGTGATCGTAATGTAGTCATTGACGCGCGGGACAGTTGAGGCGTAGGTCAGGCCATTAAGCAAGGACTCCAGATTCAAGGGCAGAGCCACAAACATCAACAAGCTTGACGTTTTTTTCAAGCAGTTGTTGGAACAGTACTTGGCAGACGTGAAGTCGGCCAGCCCGATGAAGGCGTCATTTAAACGTATACGCCCGTATGTGCACGCAATTCTCACCAAGATGGGATCGACACCTAGGTCTGGATCATGCACCGACACTCCCCGTAAAATTACCTGCGTTGGAAAATCTCCAGTGTGCGTGACATTGTTGATGCTTATGGTGGCGTAGATATTGTAGTTATGCGTGGTCAACTCCAAGGAAGTTGGATCGTTTTCATTGCGAACCACAACTTTCTGTTCCTCAGAAAATGATGATGGCAGCGCAAATGATTTATGAATTCTTGCAAATGTACATGACACAACCCGAAACTTAAAGCCGTCTTCCAGTCCGCTTTCAGTGAACAGTGCGGTGCCATTCCACGTACGATTTGGCCATGTAAAAAAACCAGCGTCAGACATGTAATGGAGCGTAACACCCACGTCGTAGGGAGGGCTCGACGTCTGCTCCGGTAGTTGGAACGGCACGGAGTCCAAGGAGCTGACCGTTCCATTCGCGGCAATCGTGTACAAAGTGCCATGGTGTGGCAAGCGTGTGATCTCAAAGCATATGTCACGGCGTTGTACGCTTTGGTAGTCTGCACCGAATAATGTGATCGGAGTCAGAG
>Ga0209925_1002029_pt1 | contig 10041 bp, 20 predicted proteins | sample SalPonR2_A_D1_MG_FD_185702 | JGI IMG/M metagenome (GOLD analysis project Ga0209925, IMG submission 185702) | Salt pond soil microbial communities from South San Francisco under conditions of wetland restoration - Salt Pond MetaG R2_A_D1_MG... ...
CGATGGTGCTGCTACTACTAGTAGTACAACTGCTGCTATTGCTCAAATTCCTACTAACGGATTGACGGCAGGAGATTCTGGCACCTTTATCTGGGAAATAAGAATTAATCCGGGGAGAGTTAGAGTTTGGTGGAAAGGTGTGTTATTGGCTGAAGAATCTACTACAGGCGGAGGAAGTCTAGAAAGTAATACTTGGTCTGGTACAGATGGCGGAGGATATGGAGAAGTCAACAATTCACTTGTTACTGTGTTAACAGCTGGTAACTGGCCAGGAACTACTAACTCTAATTTAAGATATTATGAAAATCAATTGATAAATGTATAAGGAATAACAATGTCTACTTTTTATTCACACAATGGATCTTATCCTACTGTCCTACCAAACAGAATTGTTCTATCTAATGGTATGTCTAGAACTGACAAAACGACTTTTACTCCGGAAGAAATAGCTGATGCAGGATGGGTAGCAGTAACAGATCCTCCGACTGCTACATGGCCTAATAGATTAGATTGGGATGGAACAAATTGGATTGTGAGAGCACCTAATCAATCTGAAATTGATACAAGATGGGCAGAAGTTCGTAGAACTAGGGATATGAGATTAGCCGAAAGCGATGTAACAATCTTAAGATCATACGAACAAGGTTTAACTCCAGATCCTCTTTGGGTTACTTACAGGCAAGAGTTAAGAGATCTTCCACAAAACACTGTGGACCCATTTTTTGTATCTTGGCCTGTGATGCCAGGCGAAGCATAAATACAGTACAAGGGCTGGAGATTACAATGGCAATAAACTTTCCAAACTCACCGACTAACAATCAAGAGTTTACAGTAGATGGAACTGTATACAGATACAACGCAACCAAAGGCAAGTGGACTGCGGTTAAAGATCTAAACATAGTAGATCTAGACGAAGAAAAGCTGATTGCGTTTACAACAGTTTTAGGCACATGGTAAAGGACAACAAATGGCAATAAACTTTCCAGACTCACCGGCACTGAATGATACATTTACAACTGGTGGAAAAACTTTTGTTTTTAATGGAATAACTTGGATAGTTGATAACTTTGTGGGGTATACAGGCTCACAAGGCACAGCTGGAACACCTGGCGCTACAGGTGATACTGGTTTTACAGGTAGCCAGGGTGCGCAAGGTGCCAGTGGAACAGCAGGCAATGACGGAGCAACTGGGTTCACCGGCAGTCAAGGTGCCACTGGAACAGCAGGCAATGACGGAGCAACTGGGTTCACCGGCAGTCAAGGTGCCACTGGAACAGCAGGCAATGACGGAGCAACTGGGTTCACAGGATCCCAAGGCATACAAGGCATACAAGGTATAATCGGTTACACAGGATCGGCTGGTTCAGGCGGCGCTGGCGGCGGAGCACTAAATGATCTCACTGATGTGGCTATCACAAGTGTTGCTGATGGAGATCTTATTCGCTACAACGGAATAGCAGGAGAATGGCAGAATACAAATCTTGGATTAACAGTTACTCCGACGCTTTCTGGAGCAAGCACAGTTTACTTTGCTCAAAATATTACAATAACAAACTGGAACAGTTATGACGATCCTCATGTTTTTGCACAAGTAAAAGATTCAGGAGGTACAGTTGTTATTACAAACGACAACATGATTGTAGATTTAGTAAATGGCATCATAGCTTTTAGTAGACCCACAACAACTGGCAGTTATACATTTGAAGTTCAAGTTCAAGACTTTGGAGATTTAGAAAGTGAAGTAGCAACGTTTTCATTTACAGTATCAAATGCAAGTTTTAGATATTGGAGAATGACCGACTTTACTTTTGCATCTAATGGAATATATGTTAGAGAAATGAGATTTTACACTGGAGCGGCGCAGACAGGTACAGCATATCCTGCAGATATGACTAGTAATACTGCCCCAACTCCGTATATAGCATCTGGTGTGAACACATTTAATACCAGTTATGATTATTACACAACATTTGATGCAAGTGCTACCACAGGGTACTGGAATCTGGCAGGTTATCAATCAACAGATTATGTTCAGATTGATATGGGCAGCTCGATAACAGCAGCTAGTATTCAACTTGATTTTAATAGTAGTTTTTCATTGGGTGAATGCACAATATATGGTAGCAATACAGGCGCATTTAGTGGTGAAGAAGTTAATGTATTAACTTTAACTGATTCATTTCCATTTGAAGTAATTTCCGGTAGTGACGTATACAAGTTAGGATAATATGATGACAATGCAAGAACAATGTAAACAAGCAATACTGCAATATGCGGACGAGGAAATGCAGAGAAATGCTGTTCTTTTTGACGAGCATCGAGAATATGTTACTGTTGTCTTACAGCTATTTAGAGACGAATATCAAAAACAAGTCAGTGAAGGAGCAACAGAGTTTGTCACTCCTCAACATATTGTAGATATATTAGATTCAATGAAGCCTTGGTAAAGGTTAACCCCCCTAGTATTTTTACTAGAGGGGCTTGTTTTCATATTATATTAATAAAAGGGCTATGCCCTGACATTTTAAAATATTAAGTATTGTAGATTTATTTAGCGTTGTTATTTACAAATTCATAAAACTTTTGCGCAGTTTCAAGAACCTTTTCAGCACCAGGAACTTCTGGCGTTTTCATTGAAGTTACAATCTCTCCAGTTTTAGGATCCTTTACAACTGAAGTTTCATATCCTGCCCACTTGGCGTGGAAATCCTGCCAAACTTGATTCTGTGCCATATCTAATACCTGCGCACGAATCTCGTAACCATTCTTATTAAAGTTCACCTGTGGCATCATGTTTTTAAGTTGCTCTGTCATTTTGTTAAAGTCTGTCATTTCTGTGTGTCCTTTCTGTGTATGCTATTGTTATAACACGGTATTTAGTGTGTGTCAATCAAGTTTTCTAATTTCTTCAATGCATCTGTTTGCTTCTTGATAGTATCCAAGTCTTGCAAGTTCTGATGCAGCTCTTGCATATCCAACTTTAGCGAACGTGCAAGCAATATTGTTGCCCAAACGAACAAACCAAATGTTAATATTATAAGCAGTATCCATAACCAATGCATTCATTAGACCCAGCCTTTTAAGTTTTCGTTAACTGCTATTTTCTCAGCATGTTCTTTTGCGATTCGGCCTATTTCGCAACGATGAATGCCCATGTCTGCTAGTTCACGATCGTTAAGTTTTTCCAGTTCATCGCGTGTCTTTACAAACATTTTATGCTTTATACGCCATGTTTTCAAGTTTTGAAAACATCTTCCAAAACCGAAACTGCTAAAACTTCGTATAATTGCTTCTGTCATTGTGTTCTCCTGTATATCAATGTGTGTCTAAAAAATGCTGCACCCGCAGCATGTATATATTTAACATGTTTGCAGGTGCAGCACTATTGCTTTTTAGTAATACCGTCCAGTGACAATATGCATATCAGTCTATGTAACCATATGCCATTAGTATGATTAAACCAAAAACCACAAGGACTGGTCCCAGTGTAACCAGCTCTAACATGATTTTATCTCACATCAAATGGACGATTGTGGATTAGGCAGTCATACACGTATGCACTGTCCTTCCTAAATTCTGTCTCCGCATATTTACGAAGACCTTCTTCTCTTGCAGTAGTTGATCGTGGAAGTCTGACAGCAGTCATCATTACACGACCAAGTGCTTCAGCTATCTTAGTCATTGTTTTCTCCTAATTGTAATGATGCTTTGTGACGCGAGCGCGGGTTGTATTGCCAACCACTCAGGTCGAGAACGGATCTTGCCTTTTTATTTATATAGATAATCTTTCTTTTATAAGTTTACGTTTAATTTAAGCTAAATACTATTAATAGGATTAACAGTTATGAAAAAAAGAACACGCAGCATTTTAGAAGAACTTAATAATCTACACACTCGTAGAGACAGTGATCGTCTTATTGACACAACTGCTAACAACATTATTGAAAGTTCTATTAACTTGTTATCACGAATACATGAAACATATGATATAGAAACGGCATCTGAACTAGAACGCCGTTTTCTTAACTCAATAAGAACTGGCGATCCTAGAAAATTCAGTCGTTCGATGAAAAAGATCATAGAGCAAAAAGAGAACAAAAAATAATGGATTTTTTACGATCAATTCTAAACGAGCAAGATGATCCGATTCTTGATGAGGATATAGAAAAGTTTCTCGAAGAACTAGAATCTTTAGAAGACATAGATCTATTAGATGAAGATGCTTGGGATAGGATAGCCAAGCGAGTTGACAACAGAGATCTTGCGTTGTATAGATATATAGTAGGATCTAAAAATCTGATGCTTACAAAAAAGTTTCTAGATCAAGCTAGAGCAGGTAAAAGTGTTCCTGCACCTATGGTAAAAGCGTATCAACCTATTGTAGAGTTGGTAGATGATATTGTAACTGCTGGTCCAGGATTTGTTAGACTACTGTTGGTATTGCAACAACGAGCAAAAAACAGCAGTAAATAACAGAATATTTTTCTTTTTGATAAATAGTATTATAGCAAACTTACAGAGCGTAAGTAGGCATAGAGATTTAAGGAGAATAAAATGCCAGATTTAACAAGTACATATGTAGCAGATAACTACAGAAAAAATGTTATCTCGCAGTCAGGTGTTGGCCGCGAGTATATTGTAAGTATTACAGCAGATGCTGATACTCTTACAGATGCAAAACTAAACGAAGCAATCGATTATTTCACAGTTAATAACTATACTGCTGATAATACTGACGGAAGTTCAGCATGTACAGTAGGCGCCCTTGGTACAGCAGACGGTACTGCTTTTGCACCTGACACCGACACTGTTGTTTATCTACGTCTACAAACTACACAAGACCTTGATGTAACAGACTTCAATGCTGCACAGTCAAATACCACAGCAGCAATCATTTGTGAGTTTGTACCAGCAAAATAATTTGAGCGGTTACAACTTGAAAGGGCTCACATTTTTGTGGGCCCTTTTTTTATGACATTAAATACCATATGAGATTTAAACTGCAAACACTGGTTGATATAACCGAAACAGGTGCAAGAAGAACTGACGAAACAAAAAAGTATCGTCAACAACAAAACTGGATGACACTGCTTCAGACGCTGGGTCTTAGATCAAATCCTATTATTACAAAGCAAACTTTTGAATCTAAAGGAGCAAAGTCTATAGGGTTTGGAACAGATTACAAAGGCTCTCAGCGTGTGTGGACTGTAGAGTTTGAAATAGAAAGAGAAGGCAGTCTTTCATTGGATATGTTAATCGAAGACTTTGAGTTTGTTCCAATAATAGTAGGACTTGACGAAACTGTTGAGTTTGAAAAAAGCATTTTCAGTACTAGAGATCCTAAAAGCATAAACATTACTTTCTCAGAAATCTGATAAATATTATCGTAAAGGGCAAAACAGGGACAGGCATTGATAGGCACATATTTCAGACCGGAGGGATTTATAATGTCTGGACAAACAACAGAAACAGAAAGAGAGAATCTAAGTGTACACGTTGATATGTGTGCAATCAGATACCAAAACTTAGATACTCGTCTAACCAATGTCGAAGACAAGATTACAGAGATTCACGAAGATATAAAAGATGGTAATCAAAGTTTGGTAAAAGTTCTTGTAGGTGCAGCAGGTACTATTATTGCTGGACTTCTTTCAACTATCGTTGTTATATTGTTAAACTCGTAAACCTCGATAAATAACTATATGTTATTGAGAGAGTTATTTTCTGATCAAATAGATGAAAAGCAGGTTTGGGCTCGCACAGGCAAAAAGGTTGTGCGAAAGTACCGCTGTGCAGGGGGACAGCGCCATGGAAGAGTAGTATCAAATATTGCTCAATGCTTTGCTGCTCCTAATGTTAAAAAGAAAAACGCAATGAAGCGCACCAAAGCTCGTCTTGGAAAGAAGATGGCAAGAAAGGCTCGCAAAACCAAAAGAGTAAATCCAGCATCTCGCAGAGTGCAGGCAATGAACAAAGCTTCAAGGAGAAGGTAATGTTGATTGAAGAGATTGTCGTTGAAGGTGCTGTTTCTACATTCGCTAAACAAGGAAATAAAACTGTTAGAAAGTATCGTTGCACAACAGGATCACGCAAAGGTAGAGTAGTTGCCAAACCGTCGACATGTAGTGCTCCTAAAAATGTTAAAAGAAGTACAACTCTAAAAAGAACCAAGCACAAAAAAGGTTCAGCGATTAAGAACAAAGCTAGCAGAACAAAGCGATCAAATCCAGTGTCAAAAAGACTTGTTAGATTAAATACTAGAAGAAAAGGCCGAGGTCGAAAAATATGAGAGCACGAGAGTTTATTAGTGAAGTAATGCCTTTGGTAGGGTTAGCTCGCAAGTCTATGACAGGACGACAAGCAGCTCAGCAGGCAGCAAAACCTCAGCAAGGAGGAACAAAGAGTCCTCAAGGCACACAAGGAACTCAAGGTACCCAATCATCTGCAAACAATCAAGAACCACAAGACACTGATAGCAAAGCACAGGCAGCACTTGATGCTGCTAAAGATAAAATATTAAAGCCAGGAGCATCAATACCATTGCCAACAGCAAAAGGAAAGATGCAAAACTTCAAGGTCACAAAAGTCCAAGGCGACGAAGTTGAGATTGAAAACCCAGATGCTGATAAAGCACCAGAACAACCTGAAAAAATAGTTTACAAAAAAGACGATATTAAGAAATCAATACAATGAAGTTGAACGATCTCATAGGTGAATTTAGAATCGCATTATCTAATGAGGAAGCTGCTCTATTAGAAGCAATGGATGGTGTTAAGTCTATACATCACTACAACGAAAGAGAGCAGTTCATAATCGATAGCCTAATAAGAAAAAGTCTTGTAAGTAAAGTAATGCATCAAGGAACAGTTATGGTGGTTAAAAATGAACTTAAATCTAGCTAATGCTCTTGAAGAACTGATCAACGACGGTCTTGAACAGGTGATCTTTCCCTATGTAAAAGGAAACTCTATTCGTATTAAATATATGATAATACGAAAGTCTCGAGCAGGTTGGTTAGTGTATGATTCAAAAAACAATAATCAAGTAGCCTGCCTATTTTCAAAGTTTAGCGCAGTTGCTCTTGCCAAAGGTATGGCACAGGGTAAAGATGTTTTAAAGACAGTTAAGTATGCTGATACTGTTATTAAAAAGAACTATATAGATTGTGTCTTTTACAAAAACATAATAAGAAAAACCAATGATGAAATAAAAAAATCAATCACTGAAACTCGATACGAAGTATCTAGAGAACGAGCACAGCAGGCCAAAAACTCTTTAGACGGTATTATCTTTGATTGAAATGATAAATAACAATAACATAAACATTTAGGAAGAGTGAAATATGAATATTAGAGAAATATCACGCCCTTTAACAGCAAAAGCGCTCAATGAAAGTCTTGCCAAACATTTCGGCAAGCGCATCAATCTTGAAGCATTTACATTAGATCAGCTTCAAGACGCAAGAAACAAGCTTAGAACAAAACTAAGCACTACTGAAACTACAGAAAGTTATTCATCTGTACAAAAAGGCGATTATCAAAAAAACAAACTCTTTCTTGATGTTTTAAATGCAGAAATAGCAGAGCGTGAGGAATATATCAGTCAGAACAAGGCTATCAGTGAAGGTGCTGAAGACGAAGCAGAAATCGTAATGGCAGCAAAAGACATGGTTGATAGACTAACTGGTTGGATGGAAGATACAGCAGAAATGCAGACAGAATCAATGCTAGAACTAGCAGATGCGATTCGTGACGAAATGGGATCAGAACAATCTGAAAGTTTTACTGGTGCTATTAAACCTGCATTGGAAAGCCTATACCAAGCAATGGAACAGACTCGCACAGTTCTTACACAGGGCGTCAGTACGCTCACAGGCGAAGGCGGTATGGAAGAGCCAATGGGCATGGATGACGGTGAAGCCGATATAGACACGGACATGGAGCCAACTGACGACATGGACATGGATGCAGATCTAGAAGGCGGCGACGATCTTGACACTGGTGATGACTTCGGCGCAGATGATGCAGCCGCAGGCGGCGAAGAAGCTGCTGGACGTGAAAAGCGTGAGAGCATTGAAAGACCTCGTTCAAAAAAAAAGTAAGTGAAGCACTAGACGAAACTGGTACTCTTGTGCAGATCATTAAAACTCTGAAGCCAGGAACAGTTATTCCGTGGAACAGAATCAATGAGTATATGAAGAAAGCTGGAGTACCACAGTTTGATTATAAGTCGTTTAAAGCAACCTATGACTCTTCGCCACAGCTACAGAATCTAGTAGAGTTTTCACCAAAAGGCATTGAAATCAAAGACTCAGAAGTTGACGATATTGATCACATGAATGGTAAAGACGGCGACTCTGTATCAAAAATGGCGAAAAGAGCAGTTGACTTATCAGATATTTGATGTTATTATTTTGTTGTAATGACATTAATCACACAAAAATACAACTATGTAAAAATCAGCAGAAAAAGTGTAAACGGCAAACGTTTGTATGAAACTCCTGACGGTGGTGCTGTTGCGTCAGTGACAACTATTCTTGACGGTACTAAAGACAAGACACATCTCATTGCTTGGCGAAAAAGAGTAGGTGAACAGAAAGCAAATCAGATTGTCACTGAAGCTGCTAATCGAGGTTCTCGACTGCACAAATATATTGAAGATTATATCGACACAGGCGAATGGCCCTTGCCAGGTTCTAATCCCCACGCACAACATGCACATAAAATGGCTACTGTTGTAAAGGTTCATGCATTAGGAGACATCGACGAAATATGGGGATCAGAAGTTCCTCTTTATATTCCTCAAATGTATGCGGGTACTACTGACCTTGTAGGTGTTTACAAAGATAATCCTGCTATTATGGATTTCAAACAAACCAACAAGCCTAAAAAAGGTGAATGGGTAGAAGACTACTATTTGCAGATGACTGCTTATGCACTTGCACACAACGAAATACATGGAACTGATATTCGTCATGGGCATATTTTTATGTGTAGTCAAGGACTAGAATATCAACAGTTTGATTTGTCTCCTGAACCAGATCCGTATTTTGGTAGAACGTTTGACGATTGGTGTTATGAATGGTGGGAACGTGTGTACAAGTTCTACGAACAAAACAGCTAAATACTACTGATAATAGGAGTATTAAAAATGGCTGTTGTTCAGATTAGTAGAATTCAACATCGTAGAGGGCGTGAACTTTCAGGCACAGGATTACCACAGCTTGCATCGGGTGAGCTTGGATGGGCTGTTGATACACGATCACTTTACATTGGTAATGGATCAGTTTCAGAAGGTGCTCCTACGGTTGGTAACACTAAAATCATAACTGAACACGACAACATTCTTGATCTAGTTGCTGATTATGCTTATAGAGAAGGTGAAATCGAAACTAGAGAAGGTTCTTTAGTTGAAAGATCGCTTCAAGCTAGACTTGACGATTATGTAAGTTTACGATCATTCGGTGCAGTTGATGGCATAGACATAAGCAACATATTACAGAAAGCACTTCTTGAACTATTTTACAGAATTGAAGATCATGTAATTTTATACATCGAGCCTGGTCGCTACACTATATCAAAAACTATATATGTTCCTCCTTACACTAATATTATCGGAGCAGGCAAAGACAAAACAGTTTTCCAAAAAAACGGAAACTTTACAATGTTCGAAACTATCAGCGGTGCACCTGGACAATATAGTGGAACATTAGATTCTATAATTCCGGTAACACAGCCTGAAATAGCACAAACACAGTTACAGTTTCAAAACCAATATATTAGAATTGAACATCTAACTGTTGAAGACTTGGGAAACAGTAATATTATTTTTAGATTAAACAGCACAAGAAATAGCCTGTTTGACAATCTCAAATTTACTGCACCGACGCAGGCAAATTCATCTGGAAGCAAAGTATTTGAGTTTGTAAGTAAGAATGATTTAGTTTCATGTAATAATAATCTATTCACAAACTGTGAGTTTGAAAACTACTCTGCTGCCTTTAAAACAAATACGTATGTTGAATCAAATATAGTTGAAAAA
>Ga0209925_1002032_pt1 | contig 10024 bp, 9 predicted proteins | sample SalPonR2_A_D1_MG_FD_185702 | JGI IMG/M metagenome (GOLD analysis project Ga0209925, IMG submission 185702) | Salt pond soil microbial communities from South San Francisco under conditions of wetland restoration - Salt Pond MetaG R2_A_D1_MG... ...
TTTTCTGTAAATACTGGAAATTTTTTATCTAATTTCAGATATTCCAGCAGAATTTTATCTTTAAAATAAACATCTTCATCCATTTTAATGGATAAATATTTTTTTCTTCTGTTTTTGTTCTTTATAAGACCGGAATATTTTAAAATAGCATAGCCATTTTTATAGTTTCTTTTATTTAATATTTCTCTATAATCAGCAGTTTTATGCCAAATTTCCCACCATATTCTTTTATCCATGTAACTATATTTTTTAAGATATTTTTTTACTTTTTCAGGATAAAAGTAGCTAACATCTTTTAAATATTTGAAATTATCATCATTAAAAACAGAAATTTTTTCTGAAAGAGCAATTAAATTATTAATAACTTTCTTTTTTGAATAAAATCCTAACTTTTCATTTAGAAGATTAAAAAATATTTTTTTTGCTTCTGAATACATTTCTTCTGAATAATAGGATTCACCCAAAATAATTTTTACTTCATTTTTAATCTTATTTTCATGTATAAAATCAATTAAATATTCATTTTCAAGAATCCTTCTGTACATTCTTTTTCTATAATAAGTTTTAAACAAATAATAATAATAAAAATCTTTGAGATAGGGATATAAAACTAAATCATTTTTAAATTTAATCAATGATTTTTCTGTGTTTTTGTAGTCTCCCGTTTTATATGATATTTTTACTAAATTCATTAGGACTACAGGATAGAGTTTATTATCCTTTCTAATTTTTTTGAAATATTTTATACTTTCTGAGAGCCGGCCTTTTTTATATAACCCGAGTGCTTTTTTATAATTATCTACATTTTTTTCATTATTTGAATACTGAATATACTTAACACTGCATCCGCCAATATAGAATAACAGTACAATAATTAATATTTTAATTCCAGAAATTAAATTTCTTTTCATAGGATTTATTGCCACTCTTTTCTATTATTTCTTCAATTCCCTTTTTATCGACAGCTATAAGAAATATATCATTTTCTCTGCCGGTAATTCCAAAAGGTAAAGCTGTATAATCTAAAGGATCTGTGTTCTTTTTCTTTAGAGTAATATTCTTATTACTAATTTTTTTTGAACTAAATATCAGAGCGTTTTTATCATCATGTTCAAACCAGAGTGCTACTCTTTTTTCTTTATTTAAACTATCAATTAATAACTTTTTTAAAAAAATCGAATTATATTTATTTTTTTCAACTTCATACAAGAAATATTTCTTATTTAGTAATTCATCTAACTTAAATTCAGATAACGGTATTTTATGAATAACCGGATAACCATCTTCAAGCATTTTCACTACTTCTTTTTTTTGTTCCTCATTAATTTTAAATGCCTTTGAATAACCGTAAAAATATTTTCCATCTTTTTTATAAAGAAATGCAGTATACTGTTTATCCTGGTTGATATAACTCAAAATTGTTTTTTTATAATCATCAATACTCAAATCCAGATCCATTGCAAAACTCTCACCTTTTTCACCGGAAAAAGTTAAAATTATTCTTAAATGATTTTCCTCGAGTTTTCTAAAACCGATTCCCATTTTATTTTCAAGAGAAAATTTTATGCCTTCCATGGAAGTAGTAACATGCAAAAATAATCGTGAATTAGAATCCCGGGAAAAGCTTTTTTTAAAAAGATTTTTTTTAATTTCTGAAAAATTATCTAATTTAATAAAATCCATATTACCCAAAACTATTTAAAATATTATACATAATATAATTAATTGGTAATCCCGTTACCATTGTATATATAAAAAGAATAAATCCCAGGTAAATTCTAATAACACCCAAAAACAATAATAATATTACAATGAAAAATCCATATGGGCCCAGCTGACTAATTTTACTTGCATATTTTTCAGGTAAAATCATCTGTAAAACATGTGAACCATCAAGTGGTGGTATGGGAAGCAAATTAAAAGCAAATAAGACCAGATTTATAAGAATCATGAAAAATAATAATATGGCAATATAATTTGATGATGACGGTTCATAGGGATTTTTTGTAATGAGCATGTATAAAATTGTAAATACAAAAACAGAAATTAAATTTGATCCCGGTCCTGCAAGTGAAACAATTATTTCACCTTTTTTATAATCTTTAAAATTATACGGATTTACCGGTACAGGTTTGGCATATCCAAAAACAAAGGGAGATCCGCTAATTAATAAAAACCCCGGTAAAATTATAGTTCCAAATAAATCAATGTGATGGATTGGATTTAAACTCAATCTTCCAGCATGATAAGCTGTATAGTCACCCATTTTATAAGCTGCATATCCATGCGACCATTCATGTATAACAATAGCATATAAAAGTGCAAAAATCTGTAGTGGTATTAATGTTAGTGGCATTTCCATTTATTAAATACTCCTTTCAAGTAATCATTTATTTTAAAACATTCATTTTTAAAATTCTTAATAGTTCTTTATCAATTTCATTTCTTTTAGCAGCAGCTTCCATAATTTTTAATGCTTTTTTATCTTCCATCCTATCTTTATAAGGTCTATCACTTGCCGTTAGAGCATCATAGAAATCTGCTACTGCAATAATTTTTCCTCCCATAGGAATCTCATCTCCGGTTAATCCTTCTGGATAACCGGTTCCATTTAATTTTTCATGGTGTGTGGACGCTATCTCGGGCACATTTTTATATTTTTCAATAAAAGGCATCTTTGTTAACAATTTTTTTGTAACAACCACATGATTTTTCATAATCTTCATTTCTTCAAATGTTAAGTTGCCTCTGTTTATGGACAATTTCTTATATTCATCTCTGGTAATATAACTTTTTTCCTCATCTTTTGAATTAATATAGGTATCTTTATTTAAAGATTCAAGAATTTTTTTCTGTTTTTCTGTTAATGGTCTCCTCTGTTTATTAATCTCTCTGATAGTTTTTAAATATTCTTCCATTTTTTCTCTATTTTTTTTGTATTTTTTTTGGGGAATCATTTTTTCCAGATATTTTACTCTCAAGTCGGAGATAAAACTATTAATACGATATCTAATTATATCTATACCGCTGTTAATCGATTCCAGTTTGGTGGATTTGTTCATTACATGAACTGGAGTCGCAACTTTCCCAACATCATGAAGCCATGCAGCCATGTTAAGTTCCTCAATTTCATCATCAGAAAAATTAACATCACTGTACTTGCCCTTTTCACTATCATTAATTGCCCTTGCTATTTTTACCGTTAAATCCGCCACCCTTTCAGTATGCTTTCTGTTATAGGGAGTTCTTTCATCTATTGCTGTTGCCATTACCTTTACAAAAGATTTAAAAAGATTATCTATATCTTTAATTAATTGTGTTTTTGTCATTGTAATCCCGGCCTGGGAAGCAAGAGAAAATATAATTTGTTCATATTCCTCTGAAAATGGTATAGATTCACCTGTCTTTTCATCTTTAGCATTTATTAACTGTAATACACCAATAATTTTATCTTCATGATTTTTTAAAGGAGTGCAGAGAAAGGATTTAGAACGATAACCCGTTTTGGCATCATATTTTTTTGGGCCTTCAAAATTAAATTCATCATTTTCATAAACATCTTCAATATTTACAATTTCTCCTGTTAAAGCCACATACCCTGAAACAGAATCTTTTTTTATTGGAACAGGCGGTAACTTTATTGGTTTATTAGTAGTTCCGCCGAGTTTTACTCCCATTGTATCATTGAATAAAATTTCAAATTTTAAATGATCATCTTCAACAAGGTAAAGAGTTCCTGCATCAGCATTTGTTATATTTTTAGCTTCTTCTATTATCATTTCCAGAATTTTGTTTATATCCTGCTTTGAGTGTAGAGCAATACCAATTTCAGATAATTTATTAATATGCCCGATATATTTTTTTGAATATCTCTGAACTTCATCACCGATTTTATTCAGTAATTTCTTAAATTCTTTATCATAAATATTCTTTTTCATTTTACCCCTCGTAATATTCCGGTTTTCGATCTTCAAAAATATTATTTAACTCTGTAATATTTTTATCCCTGGCTTTTTTGGGGTTAATCACTACAAACTCTATTTCTTCATCCTCTTTACTACCCTTTAGAAGATATTTCCCCTTATAATCTGTTATTACACTATTTCCAGTAAAATTCAACTCTTTTTCGTTCCCTATTCGATTTGCAGTTATAATAAAAACACCATTTTCTATTGACCTTGCAGGAATAACCTTTTGACAGTGGGGCAAAACAAGATTAGCAGGATGTGCAATTATATCTGCTCCTTTTAGAGCAAGTGATCTTGCACTTTCCGGAAAAATCCAATCAAAACAAATCATCATGCCAATATTAATTCCATCTACATTCCATACAGGAAAACCTGAACTTCCTGAATCAAAACGATTTTTCTCATTAAGAAACAAATGAATTTTTCTGTATTTCCCAATAAAATTCCCACTTGATACCAGAACAGAACTGTTGTAAATTTTGTCATCTTCTTTTTCTGCCATCCCCCAGATTATAGATGCACTTTTTTCACCAGATATCTTTCTGAATGCTTCAACTGTTTTCCCGTCAGGTATATTTTGAGAAAGTTCGGCAAATTCTTCTCTATTTAACTCATATCCCGTGGTAAAAAGTTCACTTAAAACAATTAAATCAAAATCCAAATCTTTTATTTTCTCATAAAATTTATCTATATTTTTTTGAATGTTTTTATAGAAAATATCTGATTGATAAAATCCTACTTTCATAATTAGATTTTATCACAATTTACTGATTAATCAATACTACTTTAATAATTAGAGTAAAATCTCTTTTAAATCAAAACTGCTTTTGACACTATAAGCAGGAGTCAAACTCTCAAGTTCATCTTTTTTTGAATATCCGTATTCACAGAATACTGAATCGATATTATTTGAAACTGCACCATGAATATCATAACTTCTATCCCCGACCATTAAAAAATTATTGTTATCTGAAATTTGACTCATTCCTATTACTTTTTTTATAATATCTTTTTTCTCATAAGAAGGATCTTCTTTTAAATCGCTACCCTCAACATAAGCAAAATATTTTAATAAATCCATCTTTTTTAATATTTTTTCAGCAAAAACTGTTGGTTTGGAAGTTGCAAGTGAAATTAAAAAACCATTTTCTTTCAGTTCAATTAGTAATTCTTTTATACCTTTATAAACTTCAAATTCATATATTCCCCTGTCGGTATAATATTCTCTGAAAAAATTCATTCCAAACAATGCCTGTTCTTCGGCTAATCCAAAATCTTTGTATATTTTAATAAGTGAATTAGCACCGATATATTTTTTAAAAGAATTTTTATCAGATATTACAATTCCAAGTTTTTTAAAAGAATATTCAAGAGAATTAAGAATCCCCTTCTGTGAATCAATCAAAGTACCGTCTAAATCAAATATTATAAATTTATATTTATTATGCATATCTCTTTAAATAACTATAAAAAATAAATTGTTAATGTCAACAATAATTTCTTTTGACATCCATTAATAATTTTATTAAACTAAAACAGCTATGAAAAAAATTCTCATTACAGGTTTTGATCCATTTGGTAAACAAAAGATTAATCCATCACAGGAACTACTTACAGATTTTTCTAATTCAAATAGTAATATAAAGTTATATAAAGAAATTTTGCCCGTGTCTTATAAAAAATCATGGGAAGTTTTGAAGAAAAAAATTATAAAATTTAGTCCGGATTCCATTATTTTATTCGGCCAGGCAGGAAATAGAAAAAAAATTACACCCGAAAGAATTGCGATAAATATGATGGACTCCAAAATTAAAGATAATGACAATCAAATTTTCCATAATAAAAAGATATCTGAAAAGGGAAGAAATGCTTACTTTTCAACACTTCCAGTAGTTGAACTTAGTAAAATTCTCAAAGAAAATGGAATTCCTGCAAGAATTTCAAACTCAGCAGGTACCTTCGTTTGTAATTACATCATGTACAAAACACTTGATTATATAGAACAAGAAAATTTAAACTCAACTGCAGGTTTTATTCACCTTCCATTTTTACCTTCTCAAACTCTTGAAAAAAATTCTTCATTTATGTGTAAATCATTAATGAAAAAAGCACTAAAACTGATTTTGAAATCAATATCTGATTAACAGGTTAAGTGAAAACCGGCTCCAATATTAATATTCTTATCCGATAAAGAATTAAACTTTGAAACTGCTTTTTTAGTACTCCCAACAAATATTTCGATACCCTTTTTTTCAAGAGCTTCGATAACATTGCCGGGTACTTTCATCAATCCAGGATTCCCTTTCCCAATAATTATATAATCGGGATTCTTTTTCAAAAGCCATTCAAGATCTTTTAATGAAACCCTGTGTCCCTTTTTTCTCCACCAGCTGTCATTAACTTCATCATTATAAATTAACAGGTCAGATGAATAAACTGTAGAACCAATTTTCATCTTCCCAAAAGAATAACTTTCTATTTTCATATAACCACCTATTATAAAAATAATACAAAAAATAGATTTTTCAACACCAGTAAGTTATTTATAAGTTCTTTTTTTTAAGATAATAAATATTATTTTTCTCATCTTCTATTAAATTCTCATTTTTTTTAAACTTATCATATTTATCCAAGAACTCTCCGGTAAAACAAATTTGATTTGCGTTTTTTTTAATTTTGAGATTCTTTTTTATCAATTTATCTACATCATTTCCCATTATTTTATACTTGTAATTTTCATCAACATAGGCACCTATTATTTCCCCGTAATGGATTAAAACATTTACTTTAATTTGATCACCGCTGGTAAATTCTCTCTCAACTTTTTTGTTTATTGAACTTATTTTATCACAGTATCCAAGAGCAATATTTAACAACTCTGAATATTTATCTCTGGTTTTTATATTAAAATTCCAGATACCCAAAAAACTATCATAGGTTAAATCCAGATAAATCCCATCATTAGCAAGAGTATAATCCCGATATGATCTAACAAGAAAATTGGCTAAATCATTATTTTCATTATTTTTAATTATGGATGACAGATTCTCCAGTTTTACAAAAAACATTATTGCTCTATTTTTATGAGTTTTAAATAAACTTTTTTTTCCCAGTGAATTATATTTCTTTATAGTTTTTTGGGGGAAAATATTCTTAAGTTTAAAATTAACATCAACATTATCTTTTTCAGAATAACCAATTCTAATCATAACAATAATAAAGCTAACAAAAAATACAGAACTAATAACGGGAATCAGCGGAACTAAAAGGTCATACAGAATAAAAAGAAGAAAAGACAGTAGAATATAGGTAAATATAATTAAAAACACATAAAAACAAACTTTAAGAAATTTAAAGTTGTAAGAAATATAACCGGAGATAAAAGCAAGTATCAGGACCATCAGCAATTCCACCATGAAAGGAATTGTAACAATGTAATTTTTATTGATAATATTATTTAATATCATTGCCTGTATTAAAATTCCATGGGTTGATTTTGAATTTATGTTAAGCGGTGTTTTATGAAGATCTTTTCTGTATCCTCCTGAACCGATTAAAACTATCTTATTCTTAAATGATTTTTTAAACATTTCAACAGGATGATTTAAAATAAATTCACTGTCAAGGTGCTTAAAACTCCCGTATAAGTTACTTTCATAATTAATCAATCTTTTTTGAGAAAATTCTTCTACAGGAATTTGATATTTCTTTTGAAGTGTTTTCTCGGTTATATCAGAAACTTTAAAACCTGTAATTCCCCTGTACTCAGCTGGTTGAAGATTATTATAAACACTTAAGATTTCATGAATAAAGGATGGAGCTCCATTAAATAATAATTCATAATACCTCACAATCCCATTCTTATCTTTTATAATATTTAGAAAACCTGCACTTTTTGCTGATTTTAAATATCTCATAAAAGTTTCTGTAATTGCACTTCTATTTCCATCAATAGTATTAATATTTTGATACCCAATCACGATATTATTTGATTTTTTAATTGTTTTTAACAGTTTCTTATCCTGTTTTTCTCTTGGTTGATAAAAAACATAATCAAGTCCGATAACTCTGGGTTTTCCTTTGTTAATTTTATCGATTATATTAGCAAGATAATCCCTTGGAGTAATATTGGGATAGTTATTCTTTATTAGAACATCTTCAGGAATTGAAACAATAACGACATCATCATAATTGAGTTCTATTTTAGCTATCTCATTAAATCTTGCTTTTGCTTGAAATCTTTTATCGATTAATCTTGTTTCAGATGTAAAAAATATTGTCCAGATAAATGCACTTACTCCTGCAATAATACTTACAATTAGTTCTATTATAAATTCAGATCTTAAATATCTGGATTCAATTTTTTTCATTTTTTCATCTATTTATTTAAATATCTTCTGGCTTTATTATAATATCCATATCTTAAATAACATATAGCTTTTAATAATTTTTTACATGAACTGCTCAGATTTTGATTTTCAATTTTCATAATTTCATATTTATGATAATTGTTATAAGCCAGAATATTTTGAATTAACTTCTTTTTACTTGAAGCCAGTTTGGAAATTAAAAAATAAAAGTTCCCCTCCCTGCTTTTTTTATAAGATTTATTCAGTATTTCTTTTATTTTCTTATTTTCAATGGATTCGACAATATAATTATAAGCCTCTTCCTCAATTAGAGGAGGTATATATGTATCACAAGATATATCAGATTTTAAACCTCTTGAGCCAGCAATATTTTTTCTATTTAAATTACCGCTCAATTTTCCTTTAATTATTTTTGCTCCCTTCCCTTTTTTCAAAACAAAGTAGTTATCATCTTTTATTTTAAATTTCAAGCTGCCGGTAAAAATTATATCCAGTACTTTAGCGGGAAAGAAAAGATGCAGAATTCCATCTTTCTTTAAAGTTATTATTGTATTATTTCTTATCCCCCTATTTACTTCAGGTTTAATAATTGTACTATTTCTTTTTATCCGGATTTTATTAAAATCCGTGTCAAAATTTAAAATAAAAGCCTGATAATCAAAGGACCCTGCAAAAGAAAAAACTGCAGCATTTAAAAATAAGAAAACAAGTAAAATATATTTGGTTAATTTTTTCAAAATACCACTCCTTTTAAATCCTGTATTATATTTATAAATTATAAAACAAAAAATAGTTCTTTAAAAGAATTAAATTTTAGTTTTAACTGTTTACAAAATATTATATTTAATATATAATTGTTTATAATATGAGGCAAATTGGGTTATCTGATTTAATTTATTATCAAGAACAAAATTACCGTGATAAAATTAAGCCTTTTTTGAAAAACTCTAAATATATTTATAATCAAAATTACATGAAAAAACATAAGAAATCATTTATTTCTCTCATGGCACATTCAATAAAAATAAGCAATTTAAAATCTATTTCAGATATGATAAAACAAATCAATAGTTTTTTTAATAAAAATTTCAATATATTTCTATTCATAAATGAGTCGGAATTATCAGGAGCCCATGTTTTCCCAATTTACAAGAATAAAAACAAAGATGAATGCGATAAAATTATTATTGTTGTATCTCAGCATTTTTTAAATAACTTAAATCGAAATGAACAGCTTGCAATATTAGCCCACGAGATTGGGCATATCTTTTTAAAACATCATAAAATTCCCTCAAATAAATTGTTGAATATCAAAGACGACATAGAAAATATCCAGGATTTGAAATCCAACATATTGAAGTGGAACATAAGCAAAGAAATATCTTCAGACATATTAAGTTTTATTTTTTTAAAAAAAGATTTTGAATCTTTCTCCATGGCAATTTTGAAAACATGTGCATCTCTATCCGAAAGTTCAATAAAATATCTAAATAAAGATGAGTTAATTGATAACATATTGAATCAATACAGCGATATAGTTGAATCCAGCTGTAATGATCTATTAACAACACATCCGCTGACTCCCCTGAGAATCAAAATAATAAAAACAATTTCAGAATCTGAGCTTATAAATAATTTTAATCAGGAAATTCCAACAAATAAATATAAAAAAATGAAAGACAATTT
>Ga0209925_1002038_pt1 | contig 10012 bp, 8 predicted proteins | sample SalPonR2_A_D1_MG_FD_185702 | JGI IMG/M metagenome (GOLD analysis project Ga0209925, IMG submission 185702) | Salt pond soil microbial communities from South San Francisco under conditions of wetland restoration - Salt Pond MetaG R2_A_D1_MG... ...
AAAGAACTAGACTTTTCTTCTATTAGTGTGTATACTAATAGAAAATTTGAGACGTATTCCCTTGAGGTGATTGATGAGTAAAACATTTAAAGTTATAGATTACGATATAATCTATCTAAGCTACGACGAACCTAATGCTGAAAAAAACTATGCAGATCTTTGTTCAAAAATACCTTGGGCAAAAAGAGTACATGGTGTAAAAGGATCAGATGCAGCACATAAATCATGTGCCGAAATATCAGAAACTGATAGATTTATTACAGTTGATGCTGATAATACCATTGATACAGATTTTATAACTAAAGAATATAATTTAAATGAACACGAAGATACACATTGGAACAACAGTGTTAACTTTGATAATTGTGTTATTAGCTGGACTGCTAAAAATACTATTAACGGATTAATGTATGGCAATGGAGGTATTAAGTGTTGGCCTAAAGAGTATGTTCTTAACATGCGTACACATGAAAATGCCGATCCAAGTAACATACATGCTCAGGTAGATTTTTGTTGGGATTTACAATACATTCAAATGCCTGGATGTCATAGTAAAATACTTAATAATGAAACATCTCATCAAGCATGGCGTGCAGGTTTTAGGGAAGGTGTTAAATTAGCACTAGATCGAGGAAGTAAAGTTGAAAAACACAAGTTTTTAGAAAAGACACATCAGCGTTGTTTAGAAATGATGTACATCTGGATGATGATAGGTGCCGATGTTAAAAATGGTATGTGGGCAATTTACGGTGCTCGAGAAGGTCTGTGGCGAACTATGTGTACTGATTGGGATTATATAAATGTTCGTGATTTTGATTATCTTAATGATCTTTGGGATACAGAAGTATCATTGGTTACAGATGAAGAATTACTAGAACGTATAGAACATGTTGGCTCGCTGCTAATAGACGAGTTACATATTCCAATTGCAGAGAAACCTCTTAACTCGCAGCAAAGTAAGTTTTTTAAGAACGTATATCAGCACTCTGGAAGAAGAAAAAAAGTAAAAATGATGACGGAAATATAATGACAAACAATCAAAAAGGCGACGAGGTAACTTTACTTAAAGGAAAGTATCTATCTAACTATTTTGAAAGTAGTAAAGATTTATTAGAAGAATTAAACGATGTTAGTCCTAGTTTTTGTTTAGCGAAATGGTTTAATGTAAGTATACATATTCCAACCGGTAAAACACACAGTTGTTATCATCCTCCTGCTCATAGTATTCCTTTAAAGGAACTTGAAAAATCTTCGGACGCATTACATAATACTGAACATAAGGTAAAACAGCGTAAAAAAATGCTCAAAGGTGAACGTCCTAAAGAATGCGAGTTTTGTTGGGTAATTGAAGATCAAGGAAACATAAGCGATCGTGCATATAGAAGTCAAGATGTTTACAAATCTGGTTTAATCAAAGAAGCAAAACAAAATGTCAAAAATCCTTTACCTCGATACTTAGAAGTTAACTTTAATCAAGCATGTAACTTAAAATGTGCATATTGTAGTCCTCATTTAAGTACTGAATGGCACAAAGAGGTTAAAAGACACGGTGCATATAAATTAGAGAACGGTAATCATAATGACCCTCTTTGGGTAGATTCACTAGGTATTAATAATGCACCGGACAGTCCTTATGTACAGGCGTTTTGGGATTGGTTCCCTACAGTATATCCTACATTAAAAACATTCCGTATGACTGGAGGTGAGCCATTAATGGATAAAAATACATTTAAGGTCTTTGAATATGTTAAACAAAATCCTAATAACAAATTGCATTTAAGTATTACTAGTAATTGCAATCCTCCAGGAGAACAATGGGACAAGTTTATGACTAGCCTTAAAAATATTACAGACGCAGATGCTATTGATCATTTTATGTTATTTTGTAGTTTAGATAGTTGGGGTAATCAAGCAGAATATATACGTAACGGACTAGTATTTGATACATTATACAAAAATATAACTCGTTACTTACGAGAAAGTTCTAAGCACAGTCTTACATTTATTATTACTGCAAATTTGTTAAGTTTACCGGGCTGGTTAGACTATATTAAAAATATTCTAAAACTTCGTCAGGAATTTAATACTGATAGACAATTGATATGGTTTGACACACCGATGTTGCATGATCCTAAATGGCTAAGTATGAAACTTGCAACTACAGAAATGCTAAAGCCTTTACTCGATAGTATTGAATTTATGGAATCGAAACCAGAAACTATTAATAATAGATTCAAAGGGTTTAAAGATTACGAAGTCGACAAAGTCAGACGACTTTATCAATGGGCGTTAGAACCACTAAATAAAGAGGAAGAGATATTAGCCAAGAAAAATTTTAGTCTATTCTTTAAACAACATGATGAAAGACGAAAAACTTGTATCAGAACTACATTTCCTGAGTTAGTATCTTTTATTGATAATTGCGAGGAATATAATGTCTGACAAATATATGGATCATGTAAAGAAAACTAGAGATACACTTAATAGCGTTGGACCTGGTTTTTGTGCAATGAAATGGTTAAATGAAACACTGTATTTGCAAACAGGTGATAATCATAGTTGCTATCATCCGAGACCTCATCACATTCCTTTGAATGAAGTGCAAGATGATCCTAGTGCTTTGCATAATACTAAATTTAAAAAACTAGTACGCAAAGAAATGCTCGAAGGAAAACGTCCTGAGGAATGTTATTATTGCTGGAATGTAGAAGATTTGAGCGGTGAACATTTTTCTGATAGAATGTTTCATAGTGCTAGTAGCTGGGTAACAAAAGAAGATATCGATCTTATAAAAAATTCTCCTTGGGACACAAATATAAATCCTAGATATCTTGAATTAAGTTTTGGTAATGGATGTAACTTTAAATGCGGATACTGCTGTCCTCAGGCTAGTAGTATGTGGGTAGATGATGTAAAGAAAAACGGTAATTTTGACATAACTTATAATCAATATGGCATTGAATTTTTAAAGGACGGAAATTTTTATAATGATAATGATTATAATCCGTATGTGAATGCGTTTTGGAAATGGTGGCCTAGTTTAAGTAAAGATTTAAAGATACTTCGTCTTACAGGCGGCGAACCTCTTATGAATTCTAATACATTTAAAATGCTTGACATGCTAGATGAAAATCCGTCACCTGAGTTAGAAATTAATATGAATAGTAATTTAGGTGTAACTAATAATAAAGTTACAAAATTAAGTAATAAAATTAAAAAACTTCTTGACGAAAGAAAAATTAAATCATTTAAACTTTATACTAGTATTGATAGTTGGGGTGAACAAGCAGAATATATGCGTAAAGGTCTAGATTGTAAATTATGGGAAAAAAATCTTGATACATTTATAACTATTACAAATGCACCAGTAAATATTATGATAACATATAATATTTTAGCTGTTGCATATTTTAGAAGTTTATTAAAAAAAATCTTAGAATTACGTATTAAGTATAATTCCTCTGATAGTTTTAGACAAATGATAGGATTTGATACACCATATCTAAAAGAACCTCCGCATTGGATGATTAATTTACTTCCGATAAATGACTTTGGGCATTATTTAGACGATGATTTGGAATTTATTAAAAATAATCTAAGAGAAACAAACGATAACACCTTTAAATTTAGTAATCATGAATATGAAAAGTTTAAAAGAGTTCGAAATTATTTTCATCAAGGTAGTGAAAAAATTACTAAAGATTTAATTGAAAGAGGAAGGAGAGATTTTTATGTATTTTTTAACGAGTATGACAAAAGAAATAATTTAAATTTTGAAAAAACTTTTCCTCTATATAAAAACTTTATGGAACAATGCAAAATAGTTTATAATGACTTTAAAAAATAACAAAACATTTTGTGTCCTTCCGTGGATACATTTACACGCTAATCCAGACAGTGAAGTAAGGCCTTGTTGTATTGCAAGTACTCGTAAGTACAAGTTTGGTAAACTAAAAGATAGTACTATTGATGAATTATGGAATAGTCAGTCGTATATGCAAATTCGAAAAAACATGCTTAAAGGTTTACCTACACAAGTATGTGAAACTTGTTACAAAGTTGAAAAATACGGATCTAACAGTTTAAGAAATAATATGAACGATAAATGGCTAAGTCCTGAGCTAGAACAAGTTATTTTAAACAATACGGACAGTAACGGTAAGTATACTAATCAAGGATTACTTTATTGGGATATTAGATATAGTAATATATGCAACTTTAAATGTAGAATGTGTGGCCCAGGTCTTAGTACTAAATGGTATGAAGATGTCGACGGATGGACTAAAACTTATACATGTATTGATAATATCAAAGAGTGGTGTGATAATAATAAAGAATATTTAAAGTCTTTAAAAGAGATTTATTTTGCCGGTGGAGAACCTCTAGTTCAAAAACAACATTATGAATTTTTAGAATGGTGTATTGAAAATAACATTTATCCTAACTTGCATTATCAATCAAATGGTAGCAAATTAAACTATGGAAAATGGAATATATTTAATTTATGGAAACAGTTTCCTTATGTTGCATTTAGTTTAAGTTTAGATGGATTTGGTAAAATAGGAGAATACATTCGAACAGGATATGTTGATTCTATAGTTAAAGATAATATGAACAAAATATTAGATTTTATGGGCAATAATCATAGTATATTAATCAACAGTACATGGCAAATATATAATTGTTATTATATGACTGAATTTTTTGATGAAGTAGATAAATATGATTGGGTATTAAACAATAATAATTATACACAATTATTAGTAAATCCAGAATATTTACAACCTAAAGTATTACCTCAATCTCTTAAAAATGATTCTATTGCTAAAATTAAATCTAGTAAATGGTATCAAGAATACCCACATAAGTTTGAATCTGTTCTTAACAATTTAGAAGAACAAAGCATACCTATGCAATGGAACAAATTTGTTAAATACTCAAAGAACTTAGATAATATTAGGAAAGAATCTTTAAGTAATGTTTTTCCAGAAATAAGGAAATTTTATGAGTCTTAGATGTGTAAATTTAGAATCCGGATTAAGAATTGAAAACGATGGATCGTGTAAATCATGTTGTATGATGAAAGATCGTTTCATGAAATCAAAAAAAGAAAGAAATAATTTATATACAGATTCTTTTGATAAAGTATTTAAATCTAAAACAAGATTGCATATTAAAAGAGCATTAGCAAATGGAGAACAACATCCTGCATGTCAAAGATGTTGGGATGAAGAAGCAGCTGGTAAAAAAAGTAAGCGTTTACGCGATAACGAAATATTTACAGATACAAAACCTAATAAAATTCAAATTATTGATGTAAGTATGGGTACACAGTGTAATATTAAATGCAGAACTTGTGGACCGTTTAATAGTTCATTTTGGAACAAAGAGTGGTATGACACTGGATACTTTAAAGGTAACTCTGAGGAATATAAAAAATATCTTAAAAGATTGAACTATGCTTTTAATGATGATAGTTTATTTTGGGAGAACTTTGAAGCTAATCTAAAAAATACAAAGCATATAGATTTTTACGGCGGCGAACCCTTTTTAGTTAAAAAACAATGGACAATGCTACAACAAGCAATTGAAAAAGGATATAGCAAAGATATTTCAGTGCATTATAATACTAACGGAACTATTTGGAATGATGAAGTATATAATACTCTTAAAGAGTTTAAAGCTGTTTACATTGATTTTAGTATTGATGGTGTAGGTGATCATTTAAATTATGTAAGATATCCTGCAGATTGGAAAATTGTCTTTGATAACTTTAAAAAAGCTAAAGAAATTTCTAAAATAGATTCAAAATTTTATATTAATGTATGTAACACAATTAGTATTTTAAATGTGTTTTATATACCTGAAATGTATGATGCTTTTGCAGATTATAAAGACACTATGTATTTAAATCTAGTATTCGGACCGAATCATTATTGTATTACTAATATACCAAAACCGATAAAAAAAGAAATAACAGATCGCCTTAAAAATTGTAGTGACCAATATTGGACTAAGAGTATAGTGGATTTTATGAATAGTAAAGATGAAGAATTAAAACATTGGGATAAATTCCTTAAACTAACTAAGGTTCATGATAGCTATAGAAAACAGAGCTTTTCGTCTACCTTTCCGGAATTTTACTCTATTATAAAAAAGAATGGATATAGTATATGAAAGATTTTTATTGGAATAAAAGTGTAGTAACTCATATGCACATAGAATTGTCTAACTTTTGTAATGCAGCTTGTCCTTTTTGTCCTAGATTCGTAGATAGTACATCAAAAGTTAGACCAGAACTTAAATTAAATTCGATAACATTAGAACAGTTTAAAAGTTGGTTTCCTTTGAGCTTCATGAAACATATGAAACGTATTTTGTTTTGTGGTACACACGGCGACCCTTTGATGGCGAAGGACGTAGTTGAGATTATTGATTACATTCAGACTTCGTCACCTAAATGTACTATACAAATTAATACAAATGGAGGAATGAGGAATCCTGAATTTTTTAGAAAATTAGGGGAAAAATTAGTAGAACGTAAAACCAAACATAAAGTGGTATTTAGTATAGACGGTTTAGAAGATACTAATCATCTTTATAGAAGAAATGTAAAATGGGATCGACTTATAGAAAATGCAAAAGCATTTAATAAAACTGGTGCAAACGGTTGGTGGGAATATTTAATATTTGAACATAATGAGCACCAATTAACGGAAGCAAAAGAGCTATCTAAAGAATTAGGATTTAATTATATAGAATTCAAAAAGGCTTTAGGATTTGATCCCGGAAAGTCGGGATCTCTAAAAGCTAGAGGAGTATATGATAAAGAAGGAAATTTAGAATATATTATAAGCCCACCGAGCAATAAATCATTAGTAAACTCTTCTCATAGACCTGATAGTGTAGATAGAAATGTCAAGAGTAAGAAAGATCTTTCTTATTTAAAGAACTTTGCTCCGGGAGTAAATCCGGTAGTTGATGAGAAATTAGCTGAGTTTAAAGAATCAGAAATTCCTCATTGGAATACTTATATTAAACAATTTGAAGAGAGTGAAATTAAATGTAAAAGCTGTATGTCTTCGGAGACATCAGAAATCTATGTAAGTTGCAACGGAATAGTATTTCCTTGTTGTTTTGTAGGAACAAGAGTAGATAGTGCAATAGATTTATATGAGGACACCCAACTAAGATATCATATTAATAAATTTGGAAAAGACAAATTTAATTTAAATACAACTTCTGTAAAGAAAATAATTAAAAGAGGTTACTTAGACGAAGTCTATACTTCTAGCTGGAATAAAGGGTCTTATGCAGAAGGAAAGTTATCTTACTGTGCAATGACTTGCGGGAATAATAGCGAAATTGATAGAATATATTCTAGAAATGATAAATTTAAAAAAGATTGATAATATTGCTGCGTTCGGTTGCAGCTGGACAGCAGGTGATGAAATTATCGATCACGAACTTCTTAATCTTTCGTATGAAAAATGTAGAAGACTAAAAATAAGATTAGGTCCTGATAAATTCGGATCTCAATTAACTAAAGACGGGATTAGGTATACAGATGTCCTTAACAGCAACGAATCAGAGTTTCTTATGGGTCAAAGAACTTGGGCAGCACATTTAGCTAAAGGTTTAGGTATAGAAAACTTTAGAAATTATGCAAAGGGCGGGTCAAGTATGGATTACATATTGTATAGAATAATAAAAAATATACGAGAAGGTAATATTACTAAATCTACCTTAATAGTAGTTGGATTAACTTTTCCTAACAGAATTATGATGTACCCTACTAAAGAAAACTGCCCAAAAAACTATATACTAGGAAGTTCAAACGAACAAATACCGAGCAGTATATTAAAATGGGCAGTTAATCATATTTGGACTGACAATAATCTAATTTACAATTGGTTAAGGACTATTTCTTTAATACCAGATTTACATAAAAATATAATTATACAGCCTCTTCGACCTTTATCTGTAATTAAAGATATCAATCAGTATTATACTTTAGACGATACAATAAAACATTATGCTAATTTAGTTGATAAAAAACTAGAAAAGAAGACACTTTTAAAAACAGATACTCTAGTATTAGAACCTGACTCCCATACAGGTTTTGGTCATTGTCCTGAGTCGTCTCATATAGAATTAGCAAATAAATTAATTAAGAAAATAAAGGAAAATCAGTGACGATAAAATTTTTTTATCCAGAAGAAAGTTTTAGTTTTGATGTTTATAATAAAACTGAAGATACGTTTTCAAATTCAAACCCTAATAACTGCTGGACAATAGAATGGTTATTAAAACAAGTTAATTTAAGTTATAAAAATGTGTCGACTCTTCCTAAAGGATCTTGTTATATAAAATTTAATATACAGTTTCCTACAGAATATACAGATCTAAAGTATCTACCTAATAGTATATGGGATAATATAAGATTAAACGATAATGTATTTTTGTTGCTTTACCAAGCAACAGAAGCTATTCCGTTTTATTTTTGGAACTACAGATGGAATAAATTAAAAGAATTTTTACAAAGTAAAAAAATACCACCACAAAAAGTTAAGTTTATTTGTGGAGATTTAGACGCTACTGTTAATCATAAAATAAATGTTGATGACTATTGGTCATATGTTGATGTTATAGGAATGGATATTTTTGAGTTAGTACATAATTATAGACATTATTTAGATCGTGAACCTACAGATATTAGAAAAACTTTAAAAAGCTACTTAAAACAAAAAACTAAAAAAAAATTTTTATGCTTTAATAGACGTCCGCGTCCTAACAAGCAGTCTTTAATTTTTTATCTTAAAAAATATAATTATTTTGATAAAGGATTAGTTAGTAATTTATGGGAAGATAATGATAAATTAATAACCAAAGAAGATTTTGAAATTTATAACTTTGATGGATCTAATTACAATGATTTAAAGTTTCTTGTACCTGTACGTAATGAAATACAAAAAGGAAATTTTGTTGCAAACCAATCATCGCCAGGACATCTATATAAAAATACACATTTTAGTTTAGTTAGCGAAACATTCACCGGTTCTAAAGTTAGACTTGTATCAGAAAAGACTTACAAACCTATAATGATGGGGCATCCTTTTCTGATACACGGAACAACAGGAACATTAAGTTATTTACAAAGTTTAGGTTATGAAACATTTCAGAACATATTTGATGAAACTTATGATTTAGAAAAGAAACCTAAAAAACAGCTAGAGTTAGTCATTAAAAATTTAGATCGTGAATTTGAACTAACACCGCTTACAATAGAAAAAATTAAACACAATCAGAATAATTTTCTTAAATTAAATACTAGACACCGTATAAAAACTCAATTAGAAGAATTCCTATGAAAACAATATCCTTTGTACAACCTAATTTTAGACAAGGTCCAAAAGAACTTAATGCATATTATCTTCCTTATAGTGTAGGAACTCTATGGGCATATGCGCAGCAATATGATGAAGTTACAAAAAAATATAAACTTGGTCAGTTTGTTTGGAAAAGAGATATAATCGATGATGTAGTTAATGAAATTGTATACAGTGATATTATTGCATTTTCAACATATGTATGGAACAGGAATTATAATTTTCAAATAGCACAAAAAATTAAAAATGTAAATCCTTCTGCTATATTAATTTTCGGCGGCCCTGAAATAGAAATAGAAAGCAAAACTATTTTTAAAGATTATCCTTTTATGGATATCGTAGTAAAGCTCGAAGGAGAAAAAACATTTAAAGAAGTTCTTTGTAACTTAGACAATTTACAATCTGTAAAAGGAATACTTGTTAATGATAATGGTTCTATAATAGATACTGGGCCGCATGAACGAATTACATCACTAGACGAATTACCAAGTCCTTACCTAACGGGAGTATTTGACGACCTTGTAGAACAGAATCCTGATGTAGAATGGAACGCTACTTTAGAAACTAATAGAGGTTGTCCGTATGCTTGTACATTCTGTGATTGGGGAAGTTTAACTTACAGC
>Ga0209925_1002043_pt1 | contig 9991 bp, 7 predicted proteins | sample SalPonR2_A_D1_MG_FD_185702 | JGI IMG/M metagenome (GOLD analysis project Ga0209925, IMG submission 185702) | Salt pond soil microbial communities from South San Francisco under conditions of wetland restoration - Salt Pond MetaG R2_A_D1_MG... ...
CCTAACAACACCGGAGGTTCGCCCGACGCCGAAAAATCCGGCAAGCCTGCTCGTCCGCCCACCCCAAACAGCCCCACCCACCCTGCAGCACCCGACCAGTTTGAATATATTATCGGCCGCAACTATACCAGCCGTACCAAAAACAAATTCGACTACCTTCGGCCCCTTTACCAGTTATGTGCCCCCGGGGGCACGCTGCTCCTGGCAGAAGCCGTCCCGGTACGCGCCCAGCGTCTCTCCGAGCTGCTGGAACAAGCGAAACAAGCAAAAAAACCAATAGACCCCGAACTCCATCAAGTTCTCCTCGACATCGAAGAGCAGCTGTACGGCGCACGAAGGGGGGAGCTTTTGGCATGGGATCTTCCTGATCTCGAAAAGGGCGCCCGGGAGGCGGGGTTTAAAAATATTACCCTGGAAACCGAGGAGATCAAGGAACAGCGCTCTATTCGGGCCGCCGACATACAGAGATGGCTTGCCCCCGGGGACTCTCCTGAAACACTTGGGGCCTATCTTCATAAAAACTACAGCTCCGAAACCGCCGAAAAGCTCATTCGGGCATTGGAGCATTCATTGAGCGAGCGAACTGTGGCCTGGCATTCAACCATCTGTTTTCTCAAGGCCCAACGATAGCAAACACGTTAATATCCAGTCGTGCTTGACAATATTGGCCAAGTATTCTCATTGCAAATTGCTGAATCTTGGCGGTCGTGCTTGACAAAAATTAAAAAATTATACACATTACTTGCACATAATTGCGGTGGATATAGTTCAATGGTAGAGCGCCAGATTGTGGTTCTGGATGGTGCGGGTTCAAGTCCCGTTATCCACCCCTAAGCGTCCGCGGACGCTATAGTATTTATATGCGTCCGTAGCTCAGCTGGATAGAGCGCCGGACTTCGAATCCGTAGGTCGCAGGTTCGAATCCTGCCGGACGTATAACATTATTTTTCTTGGGCCGTTAGCTCAGCTGGGAGAGCAGCAGACTCTTAATCTGCGGGTCGAAGGTTCGATCCCTTCACGGCTCATATCTACCAAATCTGCACAGAAGGGTTGACCTTCTAAATGATTTGTGTATAATCACTGCGAGAGTGGTGAAATTGGTAGACACGCTAGATTTAGGATCTAGTGCCGTTGCGGCGTAAGGGTTCAAGTCCCTTCTCTCGCAAAGGATTGCGACATTTTGTACCAATCCACCACAGAGTCTATGCGAGAGTAGCTCAGTGGTAGAGCTCCACCTTGCCAAGGTGGATGTCGCGGGTTCAAATCCCGTCTCTCGCTCTCAAAGGCGATCTGAGTACCATCTCGGGTCGCCTTTTTTTCGATACTGGCACCAGCATTTTATTTTGGTTTTGAAAAAAATTGTAACTATAAAATGCTCACGCTGTCACGCCGGGCGGTTTTCTAACTCTCGGAAATCGTGTATATTTTTATATAATTGCAATAATAAGAGGTAGTTGAATGGTAACGCAAAAAGAAGCGCAGAATCTTGAACACTCATCCGTAAAGTTAACAATTACGGTAGACGGGGCGGAAGCCCAGAAAAAATATGATGAATTGTTGAAAAAATATGCTAAAACAGCTCACGTCAAGGGCTTTCGCAAGGGCAAAGTACCCCCAAAAATACTTGAACAGAAATACGGCGAAGGTATCAAACAGGAAGCAACAATCAATCTCATTGATGAGGGATTGAAAGAGGCCCTTGAGGATGTTGAGAAAAAACCCCTCCCCTATGCCCAGCCCCGTCTTGACGACGAAGAAAATCTCGACATGACCCTGGGAGAAGATTTCACCTTTTCGGTGATTTACGATGCATACCCGGATGTAGAAGTTGGTGAATATAAGGGCCTTGAAATTGAAGTTCCCGATGTAAAGGTACTCAAAAAAGACGAGAAACGAGAACTGGAGAATATCCAGGAACAAAACTCAATGGTAGCCGAAAAACAGGGCGGTTCTATAGAAAAGGACGACATCGTTACCATCGACTACGTAGAACTCGATGAACAGGGTAATGAAAAAGAGGACACCTCCCGCAGCGATTTTGTGTTTACCGTTGGAACAGGCTATAACGTCTTTAAAATTGACGACGACATTCTCGGTATGGCGAAGGACGAAGAAAAGGTTATAGAAAAAGAGTTTCCGGAGGATTTCGAAACCGAGGAATACGCCGGGAAAAAAGTCAGCCTGAAGGTGAAAGTAAAAACTATCAAACAAAAAGATGTACCGGAGCTGGATGACGAACTTGCCCAGGATGTAAGCGACAAATACGAGACTCTGGATGATCTGAAAAAAGATGTACGTAAACAAATGGATGATACCCTTGAACAGAAGTTGCGCGAGGCGAAGATAGAAAAACTCTTCGATCAAATCATTGAGAGCTCCAGCATTGAACTACCCGAGTCAATGATCGAAGCCGAGCTCGATAACTCCTGGCAACGGTTCATTCAGCAGTCCCGCATTGGCGAAGAACAGGTGCTGCAAATCCTCGAAATGCAGGGCAAAAGCAAAGAGGATATGATGGCCGAATGGCGCCCAAGCGCCGAACGCAGCCTTAAATTTCAGTTGCTGGTTGAAAAAATCCGCGAAGCCGAAGGCATCGATGCCACCGACGAAGAGGCCTATGAAGAATTAAAGCAGCAGGCTGAGCAGGCAGGACATGAGTATGAGGAAGTAAAACAGCAATACGAACAAAACAACCTTATCGACTACATAAAAACCGATGTCAAAAATAGAAAACTCTTCGATTTTCTGCTTGAACAGTCGAAAATAAAGAAGGGTAAGAAAATGGATTACCTGGACTTTGTGCAGAATAATAATTAGTTTAAAGGAAGAGTCTAAAATTCAAGAGGATACTTCAGTATGAATGAACAGAATAACACGCTGGTCCCCATCGTTGTTGAGCAAACTGGTGTTGGAGAGCGTTCGTACGACATTTACTCCCGTCTCTTAAAAGATAGAATTGTCTTTATTGACGGTGAGATTATGGATGTAACCGCCGACCTGGTGGTGGCCCAGCTTCTCTTTCTAGAATCAATCGATCCGGAACGTGATATAAGTATATATATCAATTCTCCCGGAGGCAGTGTTACCGCCGGCCTGGCAATCTACGATACAATCCAGTATATCAAACCCGATATTCAAACAATTTGTATGGGTCAGGCCGCTTCAATGGGAGCTCTGCTTCTTGCCGGCGGAACCGAAGGAAAGCGTTTTTCCCTCCCCAGTTCTCGCATCTTGATCCACCAGCCGTGGGGTGGGGCCCAGGGACAAGCAGTTGATATCGGCATTCGGGCAAAGGAAATTATCCGCCTCAAACAGCTTATAATTGACTATTTTGCCCATCATACCGGCAAGTCGCAGGACACAATTTCTAGGGATACTGAGAGGGACTATTACATGTCAGCTCAGGAAGCGGTGGAATACGGAATCGTCGACAACGTCTTAGTGAGGGATAAGAATGTCAAAGAACAAAAATGACGGAGCAAAAGTCTGTTCCTTCTGCGGAAAAAGCGCCGATCACGCCCGCCGGCTGATAGCCGGACCGGGGGTATACATTTGCGATGAATGTGTACATGTGTGCAAGCGTATTTTGGACGAGGAAGAGCAAGTCGCCACAACCGAGTTTATGGAAGATGTTCCCACACCCCAGGAGATCAAAGAGTATCTCGACGAGTATGTAGTTGGACAAAACCCGGCAAAAAAGGTCCTCTCGGTAGCGGTGTACAACCATTACAAACGAATTGGCCATAAGGACCGTCTTGAAGACGGTGTTGAACTGGACAAGTCGAATGTCCTGATTACCGGGCCTACGGGCACCGGAAAAACACTACTGGCAAAAACATTGGCCCGTAAGCTCAAAGTTCCCTTTGCTATCGCCGATGCCACGACCCTCACCGAGGCCGGTTATGTGGGTGAAGATGTTGAAAATATTTTGCTTAAGCTTATACAGTCCGCCGGCAACAATATCGCATCAGCAGAGCGGGGAATTATCTACATAGACGAAATTGATAAAATCGCCAGAAAATCGGAAAACGTATCGATTACCCGGGATGTATCCGGAGAGGGAGTGCAACAGGCCCTCCTGAAGATCATTGAAGGAACTGTTGCTTCGGTGCCCCCCCAGGGAGGACGCAAGCATCCGAACCAGGAGATGATCCGTATCGACACCTCCAATATTCTCTTTATAGTCGGCGGGGCCTTTGTCGGGCTCGACCGCATCATTGAAGAGCGCACCAGCCACCACCCGATGGGATTCGGGGCGGATATACGCGCTTCAAAAGAGAAAGACCTGGTAGAGCTGTACAGTTACATGCATCCCGACGATCTCATCAAATTCGGTCTTATTCCCGAGTTTATCGGCCGACTGCCGATACATGTCACTCTAAACGAACTATCGAAGGACGATCTTAAACGCATTATCACCGAACCTAAGAACTCGGTTATTCGCCAGTATCAAAGTTCCCTTAAAATAGACGGGATTGAACTGGTGTTTGAAGACGAGGCTATCGAAGCAATTGCCGAAAAGGCGATAGTACGAAAAACCGGGGCCCGCGGTCTGCGCTCGATTGTTGAGGGAATCATGATCGACATCATGTTTGAGCTCCCCTCCATCGAAGGAGAAAAGCAGGTTGTGGTGAGCCGCGGAGTAATTGAAGAGTCGACAAAACCGGAGATAGTCTACAAAAAGAAATCTGCATGAAATTACCTGCACTCACAAAAAGCGGCAAAAGAGAGCTCCCTCTAGTACCATTGAGGGAGCTCGTTGTGTTTCCCCATATGGTTGTTCCCTTTTTCGCCGGAAATCCTGAGTCGGTAAAGGCAATCGAGGAGAGTATGAACCACGACCGTCAGGTTTTTCTTGTCTGCCAAAAGGGTGAGGCAAAAAATCCCGGCCGTGACGACCTGTACCAGGCGGGGACCATTAGCAAGGTACTCCAAATGCTCAAGCTGCCCGACGGCACCACCAGGGTCCTTGCAGAGGGTCTGCAACGGGGAATCATGAAAAAGTACGACGATCGCGAGGGCTTCAGAAAGGCAACGGTGATACCCTTCGAAGATAGCCGTAATGCGGACAGCGAGTTAAAACCGCTGCTCTCTACCATAAAGAACTCCTTTGAAAACTACTCCAAGCTGCAGAAAAAAGTACCCAAGGACACCCTCGAGTCGATACAGAATACCGAATATCCCGATAAGCTTGTCGACCTCATCTGCGCCAACACGGGCCTCAAATCTGAAAAAAAGGTCGAGATCCTTGGAATTGATGATACCCGGCAGCGGCTGGAAACCCTGGCTGTTCAGCTCGAAGCTGAAAACGAGATCATATCCCTGCAGAACAAGATTAGCGGCCGGGTAAAAAAGAAAATGGAGCAGAATCAGAAAGAATATTACCTCAACGAGCAGATCCGTCAAATCAATAAGGAACTTGGACGGGACGAAGAGGACACCAGCGGTTCGCAAGAACTTATCGAAAAAATACGGGCAAAAAATCCCCCCCAGGAAATACTCGACAAGGCGGAAAAAGAATCTAAACGGCTCTCACGGCTTCAGCCTATGTCCCCAGAATCGGGAGTACTTCGCACCTATTTAGAATGGCTGGCAGACCTTCCCTGGAGCAACAAAAGCGAGGACAACCGCGACATTAACCGGGCCGAGGCGATCCTCAATGAGGACCATTACGACATGGAAAAACCTAAGGAGAGGGTCCTTGACTTTTTGGCGGTTCGACAGCTGCAGGAAAAAGCTAAGGGGCCTATTCTCTGTTTTGTCGGACCTCCTGGAACCGGTAAAACCAGTCTTGGGCGTTCGGTTGCCAGGGCGATCAATCGTGAGTTTATTCGAGTATCCCTGGGAGGTGTCCGGGACGAGGCGGAAATTCGGGGCCACCGAAAAACCTATGTGGGGGCCCTCCCCGGCAAGGTCATTCAGTCCCTGCGCAAAGCCGGAACCATCAATCCGGTCTTTCTTCTGGACGAAATTGATAAGTTGAGCAACGACTTTCGAGGCGACCCGGCTTCAGCCTTGCTTGAGGTCCTTGACCCTGAACAAAACTTAACCTTTATGGACCACTATCTCGAATTGCCCTACGATTTGTCTCACATTATGTTTATCACCACGGCAAACTCCGTGCACTCTATTCCCCCGCCTCTTCGCGACCGGATGGAAATTATTGAAATACCCGGGTATACCGATCTTGAAAAGGAACAAATCGCCCGGCAGTTTATAATCCCAAAGCAACTGCAGGAAAACGGGCTTTCCTGGGCGGAGGTGCAGTTCCAAAAGCCGGCGATACTCTCGGTGATAAGGACCTATACAATGGAATCGGGGGTACGTAATCTCGAAAGGCAGATTGCCGCCGTCATTCGCAAAATTGCCCGGGAAGCGGTTAAGGAAAAACACATCCCGACTGAAGAAAACCCAGAACCCCAGTTTAAGGTTATTGTTGCAGAGAAAAGCCTAAAGAAGTACCTTGGCCCTGCCCCCTTTGCAGAGGATTTGGTCTACAAAACACCCTCCCCCGGCATGGCCCACGGACTGGCATGGACTGAGATGGGCGGCAAAATGCTTCCGGTTGAAGTATCGCTCCTACCCGGTGAGGGGAAACTCATCCTCACGGGAAGTTTGGGCGACGTGATGAAGGAAAGTGCTCAAATTGCCCTCAGCTTTGTGCGCTCCCATACTAAAGAGTTTACCTTGGATGAGGATTTTCAGAAGAACACAGACATTCATATCCACGTACCCCAGGGAGCAATCCCAAAGGACGGACCCTCCGCCGGAATCACCCTTACCGCCGCTATGGTTTCGGCCCTTACCGATACATCCGTACGCCCCTGCACCGCTATGACCGGCGAAATAACCCTCACAGGACGTGTACTTGCTATCGGCGGAGTAAAGGAAAAGGTGCTGGCGGCCTATAGGAACAAGCTCGAAACAGTGCTAATGCCGGAGGAAAATCGCAAGGATACCGAGGAATTGCCGAAGGAAGTAAAATCACAAATTGATTTCCATTTCGCCTCTACCGTAAAAGAGGCGCTTGATTTTTTATTTTCCGACAGTAAGAACACAAAGAATTCCGAAGAAACGTAAGGGACTTCACCATAAATCTTGATAAACCTTGATAAAACTGGGCGACTTGCAAGGGAATTCTTCGTTCTACTAAAAATTACTTGATTTGGAATACCACTACCGCTATAATTGAAATTGAGATTGGAACAGGAGGAGGCCCCCTTGAAACGACGGATACTATTTTTAACATTGCTCATTTTTGTTGTACTTGCAGGTTTCATATACGCAGAACAATCCAATTACTACTTTAAATCTGTTCCCGTCTCCAAGGTGTATATGCACGACCTTGGATATAGGATTGTATATCAGAAAAGTGATCTAAATTTTGCCGTTTTTTATGTACCTGAAAAATGGTTCGACACTCCGGGAAATAGGACCGAAGCCCCGAAGGCCGAACTTATCATGGCCAATAACAAGGCGTATCCGTATTTTTCAGTATTTTGGGAAAACGGGGAATTCAGCCATATACGGCTTTACCTGCACAGGAATGTGAATCACCTCTCCTACGGGGATTTAAACAATCCTGATAACTTCGACGATAAGTTTGATGTTGAGAGTCTCGCATTAGAGTTCTAGAAAATTACACATGAAAGCAGTACCACACTCTATTCTAGAAGCGTTGCATAGGTGGGAGAACTATATTCTTCTTGGGCATCGGGAACCCGACGGAGACTGCATAAGTTCACAATTAGCTCTGAGCCACTTTTTGCAAAGAAGGGGAAAAAAGACCCATCTTGTGTCCCCGGGCCCCTTCCAAAGGCCCGAATTGGATGAGCTCGCCCATTACTTCGACGCCCATGTCCCTCAAAAAATCGACAGCAACACCACCGCGGTGGTTATTCTTGATTGTTCCACCCTGGATCGTATAAGCTATCTAGCCGATGAAATTGAAGGTCTTCCGGTCATAGTAATTGACCACCATTCTTCGGGAAACCCCTTCGGGACCTATCGCTTTATAGATTCCACCGCCCCCTCGGTAACCTTCATGATACTACACATAATTGAAGCAGCCGGTGAAACTCCTACAGAAGAGGAGGCCCAAACCCTGCTCTTTGGCTTATCAACGGATACCGGTTTTTTCAGGCATTTAAGTGCCCACTCCGGAGAAACCTTTGAAGCTGCAGCGCGACTGGCCGATGCAGGAGCGAACCCTAACCAAATACACCGAAAAATGTACGGCGGCCGCCCTCTGGAGTCAAAACAACTACTCGGCTTGCTCCTCCATCGCACCCGCTCTTTTGCCGACGGAAAAATACTGATCACCTACGAAACTATAGAAGAACAAAATAAGTTTGGAATCAAGAATCGTGATTCCGACACGCTCTATCAGCAACTTCAAAGCATTGAAGGCTGTGAGGTTGTAGCCCTTATCAGAGAAGAAAAGCCGGGAGAGTGTTCAGTAGGGCTGCGGTCCAACTTTTATGCAGATGTAGGTAAAATCGCCCTTGAACTTGGGGGCGGCGGACATGCCAGGGCTGCGGGACTCACCTGGAACGGAAGCCGCAAAACTGCCGAAGAGCACATCCTTCCCGCCCTCACTGCCGCTGTACAAGACACAGAGTCCCCCAGCCCGCTGTAAGCGAAAGCCTTGTGCAAGGGGTGGTAAAACCAAAGATAGTGGTACAAAGCTTGTGGAATAAAAATTTTCACACTCTACCGGCGAGTAATTACATAAAAAACACTAAACTGATCCCTTTTTTATAGCCTTTGAGAGGGTGAATATCTAAAATTTATGAAACCCACAAGATTTGTACCACTAAGAAAACAAAACGCCTTGCGCAGGTGGTGCCAAAGAAGATCTACGCACATACTTTAATTACGCTCACCAAAAAAATGTAAACAAAAGTAAAACTGCTCTATTAAAATCTCCAATAGGATGACTATTACCCACTCAAATTTGGCATAACAATTGCATATAGATACTCCCAAGTTATCACACTTTTAAGGAGAGGGAGTATGCACGCATCAAAACTTACTACTATCGTAATAGAAGGGCAGAAGTACCCTTCCCGACTTCAGAACGCCGAATGGGCAGTAGCATGTTGGATTTACAAGGAACTGCACAAAAAGTTTCAGCTTGATCCTGATGAAGCCGGTAATTTTTTCTGTGATTTTTATCCAAAAATAAGAAAACTCATTATGCAGTTCGAGTACCGGGGGTATCCCTTTGAAGCCTACCTTTATATTACCCTCAAGTGGCAAGTACTGAGTTATAAAAAGAAGCTCCACCGCGAACGGCTTGAGCGTCAAATTTTCACTTATGAATCCTTTTGGGACGTTCATCAGAATGAACCGGAATACTCCGAACCGATAACGCCCTATGTACCCAGGGGAATCCATAACTCCTTCCCCATATTTAAAAAACGACTCATTTACGTGGCCTTTAGGGAATCGGAATATCTTAACAATGAGCTGATGGAAGAAATCGTGGGCTTTACAAATGTGGATCGGCGCTGGTTTATCAATTGCATAATGGCCCTCCGGAAAAAGGTTGAACAACGAAAACATCGGCTTGAAAGAGTAAGAGTCTATCATAACTCCTGCTTCTACCGTTATTACATCCTTCAACTTAAAATACAAAACTGTACTTCTCCATCAAAAGAGCAGTATTATCGCGACGAACTCAAAAAACTTCATAAGCGCCTTCGAAAGGTTTCCCGGCAACTCCGGCATATGCATATCCACCCCACAAACCGTGAAATAGCGGAGGTCCTCAATATACCTAAGGGATCAATAGACTCGGGTATTTACTATGTACTTTCCAAGGATAGACGAACTGCGGAAGAATACCCCTATGATAACAGCGGTACAGACACAAACCTTCCGGCGGCCTAAATTAATACTTATTTAATGGTTCAAATCCTGTGGAATTTGAAGCACAGAGGCATGGTTACCCCTCTAGTAGAGTGTGAGCACTTTTAAAACACTTTTT